>Ga0070698_100005248_pt1 | contig 14175 bp, 13 predicted proteins | sample KBSK1502metaG_FD_65477 | JGI IMG/M metagenome (GOLD analysis project Ga0070698, IMG submission 65477) | Corn, switchgrass and miscanthus rhizosphere microbial communities from Kellogg Biological Station, Michigan, USA - KBS K1-50-2 metaG | ecosystem: Host-associated > Plants > Roots >...
AAAAGAGATCAATGCCATTAAAAAGTTTTTGGATGAGTATGAAAATGTAGAGGTAAGATCAATTGATGTAAAAGTGAATCAACGGGTGAAAATAACGACGGGACCTTTAATGGACCAGGAAGGGCAGGTGTTGGAAGTAAAACATAAAAAAGCAACGGTGGCAATTGACAGCCTGGGCTATATGCTGGTAGCATCCGTTGAAAAAACAAAACTGGCTTCAGTAAAAACAAAATAAAACAAACACTATATTTGAAAAAGCAAATCCACTAAAACCAATATTGCCTTCATGAAAATCCTTTCTTTTCTTGTCTTTCCCATTCTTGTCGTTCTATTATTTTCCTCCTGTAAAACACAGCAAGCATTCGGTTATGTAGAAGATTTTACTGACACATCGGGCAAAATGCAGGTAAAATATCCCGAACCATTAATTCAGAAAAGCGATGTTTTATCCATAATCGTTTATAGTGATGCGATTGATCAGGGTGTGACCGATGGCATGTATAATCTTGCTAATTCCGGCAGCGGCCCTGAATCAACAAAAGGTTTTCTTGTGGATCTTGATGGCTATATACAATATCCCAGGGTGGGAAAGATAAAAGCAGAGGGATTGACAAAGGCGCAGCTTTCCGAAGAGATCAGAAAAAAAGTTACTGGTCCATTATCAAATCCTTCTGTGATCGTTCGGCTGCTCAATTTCAAGATTACAATGCTCGGTGAAGTAGCAAGACCGGGCCCCATAACAATTCCCAGTGAAAAAATAACGATCCTTGAAGCAATTGGTCTTGCAGGTGATGTATCGATCTATGGTAAAAAAGATGATGTTGTAATTCTGCGGCCAACTGATTCAACTGTCGAACATGGCACCATCGATCTTTCGTCCAAAAAGCTTTTTGAATCTCCGTATTATTTTCTTCGGCAAAATGACGTTGTATTGGTAAACCCGAATAAGAACAAAGCAAGATTAAGCGACCAGGTATTTAACCAGCGGCTTGGCATCGCTTTCAGCATTATCAATACTATTGCGTTATTATATAATGTATTCAGATAAAAATATTTTTACTTAATGGAGGGCAATCAATCAGGCAATAAAGATCTCGGTACGCTTTCGATAAAAGATCTTTTCTTCAAGTATGTCAGGTTTCTTCCGGTATTCCTGGTATCAGTAGCGGTTTGCCTTTTCGGTGCTTATTTATATCTCCGCTATACCACACCAATTTACAGGGTAACCGGCACGCTCACTTTTAAACAGGAAGATCAAAATCGTGGTGGCAAATTCAATGATATTTTTAATGCAAAAAGCGTAAGTGATGTGCAGGCAGAGATTGAGATATTGAAATCACAGGCGTTGATGGAAAGAGTGGTTGATTCTGTAAAACTGCAGACAAGTTATTTCGCAGTTGGCAAGATCAAAACGCTTAATATTTATACAGCTTGTCCTTTCCGCTTAAATATTATTAAACTGACCGATTCATTTACTTCGTTTAAAATGAATTTTACTTTTCCAACAGAAAATGAATTTCGGGTAAATAAAGAGCCAAACAGGTACAAGATCGGCGATGTCTTTGCAAATGCATATGGGCTCTTTTCCCTTGAGCGGGTTCGTAATGGCATTTCAGGCAAAGAATTTAATGTAGAATGGAAGTCAACTCCTGAACAAGCATCTATTTATGCGCCGATAGTTCGGGTGGCGCCCAAAATCGCAGGTACCAGTATTTATAATATTCAAATAGATTTTACAAATTCTGCGTTAGCAGCTGATATTATAAATAACCTGATGGTACAATATAAAGGTGCGAGCATTGAGGATAAAAATGCTACTATTAAACAAAGGCTTGATTATATCATACAACAGCTTGGAAGAATTGACCAGGATCTCGATAGTATTGAAGCAAGGATCATCATGTATGTCAATGAGCATAATTTATCAGGATATACTGATCAGTTAGCTGCTTATTTTAAAGAAGAAACGGATGCCGATCTAAAGATCAAAGATTTGAAACAACAGGCCGTTACGATCGATCTTATGGGAGAGTACCTGGAAGATGGAATGAATAATTTCGAATTAACGCCTTCGGCTCTTAGCCTTAGCGATCAGACATTAACTACAATGGTTAATGCTTATAATGTAATGCAGCTTGAGAGAAAGAAAATGCTCGAACAAAAAATACCCGAAGAAAATCCACAGATACAGGCTAAAAATGCGGAGCTGGAAAAATTAAGAACAAGTATTCTTGAGTCATTTAAAAATCTCAAGGCAGCCTATAACTCAGCGATCAATGATTTTTACAGGCGAGCTTCTTCCGCTATATACAAACAAAAAGAAATGCCCGCAAAAATTCAGCGGTTGCAGGAAATGGAAAGAGAAAGAGACAGCAAGCTTGCTTTATTTAAATTTTTGCAGGAGCAACGCGAAGAAACAGCCATGCAGCAGGCAGCGACAGTTTCCGGTTCAAAAGTGTTGGGTATTGCTTATCCAACTGATACTCCAATAAGACCTAACAGGAGGGCAATACAATTATTGGCGATCATACTTGGTATCGGGTTACCTGCTATGTACATTTTCTTCCAGGAACTCATAAATGATAAAGTGAATACCCGCTACGATATTGAAAAATTAACTGATGCTTCTGTGCTTGGTGAAGTAGGTCATTCCTACAGCAGCTCTTCAATGATCGTGAGTAAAACGAATCGTTCAATGGTTTCTGAGCAATTCAGAATTATACGTTCCAATCTTCAATATATATTAAATAAAGTGGAGAAGCCGGTAATTATGATCACCTCTTCATTCAGTGCAGAAGGTAAATCATTCATTACAACAAACCTGGGCGGTGTAATGGCTTTGGCAGGAAAGAAAACAGTGATGCTTGAATTTGATATCCGTAAACCAAAACTTTTTTCCGGGATGAAATTGGGCAGTAAGCAAGGCATCACTAATTTTCTTGTTGGCAAAGCTCAAATGGCTGACCTGCCAATAAAGATCCCTGGTTATGACAACCTTTATGGAATCAGTTGCGGTCCCGTACCTCCAAATCCTTCTGAATTGTTGCTTGATTCACGAGTGGAAGAAATGTTTGCGTGGCTAAGAGAAAATTTTGACGTAATTCTTGTTGATACCGCCCCGGTGGGTATGGTAAGTGATGCAATGACACTTGGAAAATTTGCTGACACCACGCTTTATATAGTTCGCCAGGGGTATACCTATAAGAAACAGATCTCTTTAATTGATGAGTTTTATCATGAGAATCGCTTGCCAAAAATTTCCATCGTTATAAATGATGTGAAATTAAAACCAGGCTATGGTTACTATGGCTATGGCCGATATGGTTACGGCTATGGTTATGGCGGCGGGTATTATGAAACCGAAGAAGGACAAGACACTCCAAAAAGAATGTTTTCATTGAACAGGTTAAAAAGATTCTTTATAAGAAAATAATCTACAAAAGCCAGCAGCAAAACAATGAAGGTATTGGTTACAGGGGGTGCAGGATTTATAGGCTCGAATCTTGTACATAAATTGATGAATGATGATCGCATCACAGCGGTAAAAGTGCTGGATAATCTTGAAACAGGAAGGTTTGCCAATATATCATCCTTTAAAGGTAATAGCAAGTTTGAATTCATTGAAGGCGATATAAGAAATTATGCGATTTGTCTTGGTGCTGCCGAAGGAATTGATGTCATCTCGCACCAGGCGGCACTTGGTTCGGTCCCGCGTTCAGTTAAAGATCCCATTACGACGCATGAAGTAAATGCAACGGGAACATTAAACATTTTTAATGCAGCAAGGGAAACTAAAATCAGGAGAGTTGTATATGCTGCTTCATCATCCACGTATGGCGATCATCCCGGTCTTCCAAAAGTGGAAGATAAGATCGGGGCTCCCATTTCACCTTATGGTGTTACTAAATTGGTGAATGAACTTTATGCAAAAGTATTTGCTGAATTATATGATATGGAATTTATCGGTCTTCGTTATTTCAATGTATATGGCCCGCAACAAAATCCTGCCGGGCCCTATGCAGCCGTCATACCCTTATTTATTAAAGCAATACTTGATAATATTTCCCCTCTAATAAACGGAGCAGGGGACAGCAGCCGTGATTTTACATTTGTAGAAGACGTGGTGCAGGCAAATCTTTTAGCAATGTTTACCGATAATGCAACCGCCATAAACCAGGTATATAATATTGCAAAAGGTGAACAAACAACATTGAATGAGCTGTTTACTATTTTAAAAGAGATAGCGGGAAAGGATATTAAACCTGTTCATGGCCCCGAGCGGAATGGTGACATAAAGCACAGTCTTGCAGATGTTTCAAAAGCAAAAAAATTATTGGGTTATGATCCGGCTACATCACCGGTTGAAGGATTAAGAAAAACTTTTGATTGGTATAAAAAAAATTCACTCATTTTCGCAGCATGAATTTTGAAAGAAATATTTTAATTACCGGCGGCGCCGGTTTTATCGGCAATCATGTCGTTCGGTTATTCGTAAATAAATATCCTGCTTACCGGATCATAAATCTTGATGCATTGACGTATGCAGGCAATCTTGAAAACCTGCGGGATGTGGAAGACAAGCCGAATTATGTTTTTGAAAAAGCAAATATTTTAGAAGTAAACGATCTTGAAAGGATTTTCGGTGATTATAAAATAGATGGCGTTATTCATCTTGCTGCTGAATCACATGTAGACCGTTCAATTCTTTCACCCCTTGATTTTGTATATACCAATATCATTGGCACCGTCAATTTGCTGAACACTGCCAAAAAACTTTGGAAGGATCTTCAGGGAAAATTATTTTATCATATTTCGACTGACGAGGTTTTTGGCAGTCTTGGCGAAAAAGGTTTTTTTACCGAAAAAACTGCTTATGCGCCCAACTCACCATACTCTGCCTCCAAGGCTTCTTCCGATCATTTTGTGAGAGCTTATGGGGAAACATTTCATTTACCGGTTGTGATTTCAAATTGTTCGAATAATTATGGTCCTTATCATTTTCCGGAAAAATTAATTCCTCTTTTTATAAATAATATCATTCATAAAAAACCATTGCCTGTTTACGGCGATGGAAAGTATACCCGTGACTGGCTTTATGTAAAAGATCATGCAAGGGCCATTGATACAATTTTTCATAAAGGAAAAATTTTCGATACGTATAATATCGGCGGTTTTAATGAATGGCAGAATATTGAATTAGTGAACTTGCTTTGCAAAATGATGGATGAAAAATTGGGAAATGCAGCGGGGACAAGCAATACGCTGATCACTTATGTGAAAGATCGTCCCGGTCATGATAAGCGCTATGCAATTGATGCAACCAAGCTCAGTACAGAACTTGGTTGGAAACCATCTGTTACATTTGAAGAAGGGTTATCAGAAACTATTGACTGGTATCTTGGAAACCAATCATGGCTTAATCATGTTACTTCAGGAGAATATCAGAAGTATTACGATTTACAATACAGCAAGAGAGATTAAGGCTAAGAAAAAGATTTAGAAAAGAAGCAATATGCCTTATAATGATTTTACAGAAAAGCCAGTGTGGCAAAAGGCAGATGAGATCGTTGGAGAAGTATATAAATTGACAGAAATGCTTCCTAAAAGAGAGGATTATGCTTTATGCAGTCAGCTAAGAGATGCGCCAATTAGTATTGCCGGTAATATTGCAGAAGGTTTTGGAAGAGGGCATAAAAAAGATAAGATTAATTTTTATTTCTTCTCGAGAGAAAGTTGTTTTGAAGTGCGAAGTCATTTATATAGTGGAAAGACAGCAGGATATTTTTCAGAGGAACAAATTGAACCAATTGGTAAGAAATGCATGAAAGTTGTAGAAGAATTAAATAAAATAATAAAAGGACTAAGCGATAAACCTTAATCTTAACCTTAGTCTTAATCTCTGTTTAAATGAAAGGAATTATACTCGCAGGCGGATCAGGCACACGATTGTATCCAATTACAAAAGCTATTTCAAAACAGCTGATGCCCGTATATGATAAGCCGATGATCTATTACCCGCTTTCAATTTTAATGTTGGCTGGTATAAAAGATATCCTTATCATCACAACGCCGGAAGATAATGCACAATTCAAAAGATTATTGGGCGATGGCAGTCAAATAGGCTGCAATTTTCAATACGCAATACAGGAAATACCAAATGGGCTTGCACAGGCTTTTGTTATCGGTGAATCATTTATTGGCAATGATAAAGTGGCATTGATATTAGGTGACAATATTTTTTACAGTGCCGGTTTCTCCTCGTTGTTATCTTCTTTATCCGATATTGAAGGGGGTTGTGTCTTCGCTTATCATGTTTCTGATCCCGAACGTTATGGCGTGGTTGAATTTGATGATAACAATATGGCGATCTCCATCGAGGAAAAGCCAAGTCAACCAAAATCAAACTATGCGGTGCCTGGTTTATATTTTTATGATAACTCGGTCATTGATATTGCAAAAAAATTAAAACCATCGGCGAGAGGGGAGTATGAGATAACTGATGTAAATAAAATTTACCTGGAAAAAAACAAATTGAAAGTAGCCATCATGGATCGCGGTACTGCATGGCTTGATACCGGCACTTTTGATTCACTCAGCGATGCAAGTGAATTTGTAAGAGTGATTGAAAAAAGACAGGGAAATAAAATAGGCTGTATCGAAGAAGTAGCCTGGCGAATGGGGTTTATATCAAGAGAAAAATTAGCTGAAATAGCAGGGCCTCTTAAAAAAAGCGGGTATGGAAACTACTTGTTGGGGCTTGTTGAAAAAAAATAACAATCATGATTAATAGTAGTTCAAAGATCCTGGTAACAGGCGGCGCCGGATTTATCGGAAGCTCATTAGCGGAATATTTGCTGAACAAAACAGAAGCACAAGTAGTAGTGGTTGATAATTATTTAACGGGCCGGCACCAGAATTTGCCAAAATCTGACAGGTTCCGGTTTATAAAAGCTGATGCAAATGATTTTAATGATATCGCCTCTATTTTCCAAACCTTCGGATTCGATTATGTATTTCACTATGCCGCAGTTGTCGGTGTAAAACGTACACTTGAAAACCCTGTACTGGTGCTTGACGATCTGCAGGGAATCAGAAATGTGCTTAAGCTGTGTAAGAACACAGGTGTAAAAAGAGTTTTCTATGCTTCATCATCTGAAGTGTACGGAGAACCGGTGCATTTGCCGCAGCATGAACATAATACTCCTTTGAATTCCCGATTGCCTTATGCAGTAGTAAAAAATGCAGGAGAATCTTTTTGCCGTTCTTATTACCAGGAGTTTGGTTTGGAATATACCATTTTCAGGTTCTTTAATACTTACGGTCCGAAACAAAGCTCCGATTTTGTTGTATCAAGATTTATAAATGCCGCATTGGAGCATAAGCCAATTACTATTTATGGCGATGGCCAGCAAACAAGGACTTTCTGCTATGTCGACGATAACCTTGAAGCAACTGTAAGTTGTTTAACTAATAAAATGTATATCGATGATGTGGTGAATATTGGAAATGACCATGAGATATCAGTATTGGAATTGGCAAGGATTATTAAAAAGATCACTGATTCAAGATCTGAAATTGTTCATTTGCCTGCCTTGCCTGAAGGAGATATGACAAGACGCCAGCCGGATATAAAAAAAATGGAATGCCTTTTGAACCGGCCATTTATTTCACTTGAAGAAGGATTAAAAAAAATACTTGACGCAAGAAAAAAGTAAAATGAGTAAAACTGCATTAATTACCGGTGTCACCGGACAGGATGGAGCATACCTTTCAGCGTTATTGTTGAAGAAAGGATACATAGTTCATGGTATAAAAAGAAGGGCCTCTCTTTTTAATACAGATCGTATCGATCATCTTTACCAGGACCCGCATGTATCAAGCCGCAATTTCATTTTGCATTACGGTGATCTTACTGACAGTACAAATCTTATTCGTATAATACAGGAAGCCCAGCCGGATGAAATTTATAATCTTGGTGCGATGAGTCATGTGAAAGTAAGTTTTGACACACCAGAGTACACTGCCAATGCCGATGGCATTGGTACACTTCGAATCCTTGAAGCTGTTCGCTTGCTTGGTCTTGCCAGGAAAACAAAGATCTACCAGGCGTCTACTTCCGAATTGTATGGATTGGTGCAGGAAATTCCACAAACTGAAAAAACTCCTTTTTATCCCCGTTCACCTTATGGCGTTGCAAAATTATATGCGTATTGGATGACGGTGAATTATCGCGAAGCATATAATATGTTTGCCTGTAATGGAATTTTATTTAATCATGAAAGCCCCTTGCGCGGAGAAACTTTTGTAACAAGAAAGATCACAAGAGCCGCTGCGCAAATTGCTTTAGGAATGATGGACAAATTATATGTTGGCAATCTTGATGCAAGCCGTGACTGGGGGCATGCAAAAGATTATGTGGAGGCCATGTATTTGATGTTGCAGCAGGATGAACCGGAAGATTTCGTGATCGCAACCGGCATCACAACAAAGGTCCGTGATTTTATACGCCTGGCATTTAAAGAACTTGGCGCCGAGCTCGAATTCAGAGGCAAGGGTAAAGATGAAAAAGGATTTATTAAGTCATGTGATGATAATTTTACATTGAAACCAGGGCAGGAAGTTGTTGCGGTCGATCCAAACTATTTCCGTCCAACTGAAGTCGACCTGCTGATCGGTGATGCAACAAAAGCAAGAGAAAAACTTGGGTGGCAGCCAAAATATACTTTGCAGGAAATGGTAAAAGAAATGGTGGCTTATGATCTTGAACTTTTCCGCAAGCATAAAACTTTACTTGAAGCAGGATTTCACGTTTTACCTCAATCTGAATAATAAACCCCGGCGATCACAGCGACTCACAGCGCTGTGTAGTTCCGTGCCCGCCGTGGTTAAATAACATGGAAAAAAAAGATAAAATATATATTGCCGGTTATCGCGGCATGGTAGGCAGCGCCATTTACCGGCGATTAAAAAAAGAAGGCTTTGAAAATTTTGTTTTCCGGACTTCCGATGAGCTTGATTTAAGAAATCAACAAGCTGTTGCTGATTTTTTTGCAAAAGAGAAACCTGATTATGTTTTTTTGGCTGCCGCAAAAGTGGGCGGTATTCTTGCCAACAATACTTATCGGGCGGAATTTTTGTACGATAACCTGATGATCCAATCTAATGTGATCGAGAATTCATACAGGCAAGGTGCAAAAAAATTATTATTTCTTGGATCATCCTGTATTTATCCAAAATTGGCGCCGCAACCCTTAAAAGAAGAGTACCTGCTTACGGGTTTATTAGAACATACAAATGAACCCTATGCTATCGCAAAAATTGCAGGTATAAAAATGTGTGATGCCTATCGCAGCCAGTACGGCTGCAATTTTATTTCAGTGATGCCTACTAATCTTTATGGCCCAAATGATAACTATGATCTGAAAAATTCACATGTATTACCCGCATTGTTACGAAAATTTCATGAAGCAAAAATCACTGATCAGCCGGAAGTAATAGTATGGGGCAGCGGAAATCCCCGCCGTGAGTTTTTGCATGCAGATGATATGGCTGATGCCTGTGTATTCCTGATGAAAAATTATAGTGAAGAAGGGTTGATAAATATCGGTGTTGGCGAAGATCTAAGTATAAAAGTATTAGCTGAAATGATCAAACAAATAACAGGTTACAAAGGGAACATTGTTTTTGATTCATCAAAACCCGATGGCACTCCCCGAAAATTAATGGATGTTTCCAGGCTTTCATCTTTAGGCTGGAAAGCATCCATTGGATTAATAGACGGAATAAAGCAGGTGTACAAAGAAAAATTTCTTTCAACTATGGAAAATTAAAGCCCGGCATTATTCCAGAGGTCATGAGTCAATTAAAAAATAAAACAGAATCATTAAAGCCCGGCCACTCCTCCCTATTGGGGAAGAGGTCGGGAGGAGGGACCTATGTCATTTGAAGTTTTTATAGAACCCGGTCGTGCAGAACGTAACTATTGGAAAGATCTTTGGCGCTACCGTGAATTATTTTATATACTTAGCTGGCGTGATCTTAAGGTCCGTTATAAGCAAACGATCATCGGAGTTGTTTGGAGTGTACTGCGTCCGCTATTAACGATGATGATTTTTACGTTTGTGTTTGGTAAAATTGCAAATTTTAAACCACCACCAGGAGTAGAGTATGCGATACTTGTATTTGCGGGTCTTTTACCCTGGCAATTTTTTGCCGCAGGTTTAACCGAAGCAAGCAACAGTTTGATAGGGAATGAAAGACTGATCTCAAAAGTTTATTTTCCGAGGATGATCATTCCGGCCGCATCGGTTATTACAAGTCTTGTTGATTTTCTTATTTCCTTAGGATTAATGTTCGTGTTGATGATATGCTTTAGAACTGTGCCTTCTATAAATCTTTTTTTTCTTCCTTTGTTTATAGTAATGGCTTTCTTTGCCAGCTTTGGTGTTGGTCTATGGCTCACCGCATTGAATGTAAAATACCGGGACTTCAAACATGTGGTTCCTTTTCTTGTGCAGATTGGTTTGTATTTGTCGCCTGTTGGGTTTACGTCTGAAAAAGCTAAGGAAATAATTCCTGAAAAACTCAGGTTGCTTTACTATGTAAATCCAATGGCAGGGGTGATCGATGGTTTTCGCTGGTGTTTTTTTGGCGAGAAAACGCCAATCTACTGGAACGGTATGTTTCTTTCTTTAGCTGTAATAATTATTTTTTTACTGATCGGTATCCGCACTTTCAGAAAAATGGAGAAAAATTTTGCTGATCTTATCTAAACAACAGCGGACACGGCGAATCACTACGCCGTGTTCCCTTGCCCGCGGCAGGCAGGTTTGTGTCTGTTGTGGTTGAATAGTAGTTTCAAAGTATATACATATTTCATATAGTGTCATTACAATTTGCCATCGTCGGGTGCGGAAATATCGGGAAACGCCATGCTGAGCAAATACACTCAGTTGGAAAATTGGTGGCCGTTTGTGATATCATCAGGTCAAAAGCTGAAGAACTCGGGAAAAAATATAAGACGGAAGCATTTTTTTCCATTGAAGAATTATTTGCCAATAAAAAAAATATAGATGTTGCCGTTATATGCACGCCAAACGGTTTGCATGCACAACACTCAATCGCATCATTGCAGGCCGGTTGCCATGTATTATGCGAAAAACCAATGGCGATAAATTCAGGGGATTGCAGGATGATGATACAACAAGCGGAAAAAGCAGGTAAGCATCTTTTCGTGGTGAAACAAAATCGTTTTAACCCGCCGGTTGTTGGGGTAAAAAAATTGTTGGATGAAAAAAAACTGGGCAATATTTACAGCATACAGTTAAACTGTTTCTGGAACCGCGATGCGAGATATTATGAGAATTCATGGAAGGGAACCATGGCCCTGGATGGCGGCACTTTGTTTACCCAGTTCAGTCATTTTATTGATCTTCTTTATTGGATGATCGGCGATGTAAAACAAGTAAAAGCATTTAAAAAGAATTTTGCACATAAAAATATCATTGAGTTTGAAGATACCGGCGTCGTGATACTTGAATTTGAGAGCGGAATCATCGGAACTATTAATTACACGGTGAACAGTTTTCAAAAAAATATGGAAGGTTCTCTTACAATTTTTGGAGAAAAGGGAACTGTGAAAATTGGCGGCCAATATTTAAATGAATTGGAATACCAGCAAGTACAAGATCATGTTATCGCCAATTTACCTGCGGGGAATAAGGCCAACGAATATGGAGCTTACCAGGGTTCTATGAGCAATCATGATAAAGTGTATCAAAACCTGGTTGATGTTATTTTTAATAATGCCGCAATGACTGCAAACAGCTATGACGGATTAAAAACCGTACAGATCATAGAAAAAATTTATGCGGCCGCAGAGAATTTATAGCCATGGGTAAACCAATTATAAAACATAGCGAGACCCGGGATGTTGAATTTGGGGAAAATGTCACCGTGATAGAGCCTGTAAATCTTTATGAGTGTAAAATTGGTGATAATGGTTTTGTTGGCCCTTTTGTTGAGATACAAAGAGGAGTGGAGATCGGGAGCAATTGCAAAATTCAGTCACATAGTTTTATTTGCGAATTGGTAACAATCGGTAATAATTGTTTTATCGGTCATGGGGTAGTGTTTATAAATGATAAAATGAAAACAGGCCCCGCAAATGGCGACAGATCAAAATGGAAAAAAACGATCATTGGCGATAATGTATTTATTGGCTCAAATGCTACTATTCTTCCTGTGGATATATGTAATAATGTTATTATCGGCGCCGGAGCTGTGGTTACAAAGAATATTGTTGAGCCTGGAACTTATGCAGGCAACCCTGCAAGAAAAATTTAATCATTCATGTCTGAATCAGTAATTAAAGCGGAAGGACTCGGAAAGAAATACATAATCGGGCACAAAGACACGCGGAGCTATAAAACATTTCGTGAGCAAATGCTGCACCATATCCGGAATTTTTACTCCCGCACAAAAAAATTGGTCAGCGGGCAGGAGGTGCTTGAAGGTGATGAGCTGGAAGATTTTTGGGCATTAAAAGACCTGAGCTTCGAAATAAAAAAAGGAGACCGCGTTGGTATTATCGGAAAGAACGGTGCCGGGAAAAGTACTTTGTTAAAAGTGTTAAGCCGTATCACTGAGCCAACAACAGGAAAGGTTTTTATAAAAGGTCGTGTAGCAAGTTTGCTTGAAGTGGGAACTGGTTTTCATCCGGAGCTTACCGGTCGTGAAAATATTTTTCTCAACGGCGCTATCATGGGAATGAGCCGCGCCGAAATAAAAAGAAAGTTTGATGAGATCGTAGAATTTTCCGGCGTGGAAAAGTTTTTAGATACTCCGGTAAAGAGATATAGCAGCGGCATGTATGTGCGTTTAGCATTTTCAGTTGCTGCACATTTGGAACCTGAAATACTGGTGGTTGATGAAGTTTTGGCAGTTGGCGATGCAGAGTTTCAAAAAAAATGTTTGGGCAAAATGCAGGATGTAAGTAACAGCCAGGGAAGAACTGTATTATTTGTCAGCCATAACCTGATGGCTTTGTCGAGCCTTTGTAATAAAGGAATTTATTTAAAGAACGGGCAGGTAAGATCGCAGGGGGAAATTGAAGAAACTCTTTCTCAATATACAAGAGAAGGAACCGAATTATTGATGACTGAATGGAAAGGGAGTGCCGGCGATGAGTATGTAAGGATCTATCGTACAAAGGTTTTTTGTGCAGATTCCCCTAATGGATATTTTACACATAAAGATATTGTGATCGAGATCGAGGGGGAGATAGTAAAGCCTGTTTACGGGTTGATCATGGGATTTTGGCTCTACTCACAATTTGATTACCAACTGGCATATTCATTGTTTGATGATACCGATCCTTCGGTTGATATTAAAACACAACAACCGGGAAAATTTATAAAACGTTTTATTATTCCGGCCAATACACTGGCACATGGCAGTTACCGGGTTCAATTTGATTTTGGTATTCATAACCTGAAGCTGATCGTGCAGAATAAAGAATGTGATCTTGAATTTTCTTTGGAAAACATTTCCGGGTTGGGTCGTAAATATTTAATTGATCAAAAAGGATTCAGAAGTTTACTCAGACCGGGATGGTCAGCAGAAAAATTTTAAAAACCATCTCACTGATTTCACAGATTTCCACGGAAATTTTAAACTGTGTAAATCCCTGGCTACCGGCGGGCAGGCGTGTCATCTGTGAGAAATAAATCATAGCGTACAGGGAAATAAAGATGAGAATAGGGTTGGTAATTTTTGGGCATTTAAGAAGCTTTCGTTCTGCGTATGATTCATTCGAACATTTTTTAAGAACACTTCAGCGATCGGGTGAGGTTGATGTGTTTTGTCATACATGGGATATTGAAGAATCCGTAACTGCAAGTTGGTGGAAAGAAAATAAAACGGGAGATATTCCGCCGGCTACCATAAATGCAAAAGAAATCGAAGAGAAGTACAGGCCGGTTCGTTATCGTATTGAACCTTCAAGGCAATTCGATGATTCCGGATATAATATAAAGTCATCGATACCTGTTGCCGGCATTCTTTCCATGCTTCATTCACAGCAGCAGGCATTTCAATTATTGGAACAATACAGCAGGGAGAATAATATAACCTATGATGTTGTCATCAAATCCCGTTATGACCTGCTTTATGAAA
>Ga0070698_100005249_pt1 | contig 14172 bp, 16 predicted proteins | sample KBSK1502metaG_FD_65477 | JGI IMG/M metagenome (GOLD analysis project Ga0070698, IMG submission 65477) | Corn, switchgrass and miscanthus rhizosphere microbial communities from Kellogg Biological Station, Michigan, USA - KBS K1-50-2 metaG | ecosystem: Host-associated > Plants > Roots >...
CCGCAGATCGCCACCGCCCTCGGTGGGCTGAAGCAGATGCGCGTGGTGGGGACCGTGAACGGCGTGCCGTACCAGAGCAGCACGATGCCGTACGGCGGGCGCGGGCTCTTCATGGGCGTCCACAAGGCGACCCGCGAGGCGGCCGGCGTCGATCCGGGCCAGCGAGTTGATGTGGTCGTATCTCGCGACGACCAACCGCGCGTCATCGAGATTCCGCCCGAGCTGGCCGCGGCGCTCGCGGCCGACCCCATGGCACGCGCCGCGTTCGAGCGGCTCTCCTTCACCAATCGCAAGGAGATCGCCAACTCTGTCCGCGAGGCCAAGCGGCCGGAGACGCGGGAACGGCGCCTGGGCGCCGTGATGGCACGCCTCCGGTCACAATGAACGCCGCATGAAGATTGGGATCGACCTCGGAACGGCCAACATCCTCGTCTACATCCAGGGCAAGGGGGTCGTCCTCAACGAGCCCAGCGTGGTCGCCATCAACGACGACGACAACCGGCTGCTGGCCGTCGGCGAGGAGGCGCGCGAGATGATCGGGCGCACCCCTGGCAACGTCCGGGCCATCCGGCCGATGCGCGACGGCGTGATCGCCGACTACCTGATCACCGAGGCGATGCTGGCCTACGTCATCAACAAGGTGGCGCGCCATCGGCTCTTCAAGCCGGACGTGATGATCAGCGTTCCATCGGGGGTCACCAGCGTCGAGAAGCGCGCCGTGCGCGACGCGGCGATGAAGGCCGGCGCGCGCGACGCCTACCTGATCGATGAGCCACTGGCCGCCGCCATCGGCGCCGGGGTTCCGATCTCGGGGCCCTCGGGGAACATGATCGTCGACATCGGCGGAGGGACGACCGAGATCGCCGTGATCGCGCTCGGCGGGATCGTGGTGGCCGATTCGGTGCGGGTGGGCGGCACCAAGATCGACGAGGCGATCGCCAGCTACATCCGCCGCAAGTACAACCTGATGATCGGGGAGCGAACCGCCGAGGAGGTGAAGATCGGCATTGGCTCAGCCCTGCCCCTGGATGAGCCGATGCAGATGGAGGTCAAGGGCCGCGACATGATCGCCGGGCTGCCCCGCACCATCCCGGTCACCTCCGGCGAGGTGACCGAGGCGATCGAGGCGCCACTGGCCCAGATCATCACCGCCGTGCGGAACGTGCTCGAGCAGACGCCGCCCGAGCTGTCGAGCGACATCATCGACAAGGGGATGGTGATGACCGGCGGCGGGTCGCTGCTGCGGAACGTCGACGCGCTGCTGACCCAGGTGACGGGGATCCCCTGCCACGTTGCCGACAACGCACTCAACTCGGTCGCCGTGGGGACAGGCCTCGCCCTCGAGCACTTCGACGAGTTTCGCAAGAGCCTGGTGCGCGGCTCATGACGGTCGCCACACCGGTCGCGGTCGCCGCCGGCTCGAAGGTGGCGGCGGTCCCGATGCTCGCAGCCAAGCGGCGGGCACTGGCATTCGCTGACTTCCACATCCACACCCGCTTCAGCCGCGACTCCCTCCTGTCGGAAGACAAGTTCATCCGCGTCGCTCTGCAGCGCGGCCTGACGCACGTGGCGGTGACCAACCACAACAACGTGGAGGGCGCGATCGCCGTCCGCGACCGGGCGGCCGAGCTCGGCGTGGACGAGCAGCTGACCGTGATCCTGGGCGAGGAGGTCTCCACCTCCGACGGCGAGGTGGTGGGTCTCTTCCTCCAGCGCACCATCCCGCCGGGCCTGACGGCGGACCAGACGGCCGACGAGATCCATGCCCAGGGCGGGCTCGTCTCCGTTCCCCACCCATTCGATCCTTTCCGCGCATCGCACCTCCGGCTGGCGCCGCTTGAGGGACTCGCTGCCGCTGGAAAGATCGACATGATCGAGGTCTTCAACAGCCGCGTCACCTTCAGCCGCCACAACGAGCAGGCCGCGGAGTTCGCGGCGCTGCACGCCATCCCGGGGATCGCCTCAAGCGACAGCCATTCCTCGGTCGAGGTGGCGATGAGCTTCAACGCGCTGCCGGCATTCACCACCGCCGACGAGCTGCGCGACGGGCTCGTCGACAACGAGTGGCACGGCAGCCGCTCGACCATGCTGATCCACCTGACGACCAGGTACGCGGTGTTGAGCAACCTCGTGCGGCGCTGGCTCGGCCACGACATCGGCGTCCGATGACCGGGGATAGCCAGCCGCCCGGTACGCACCCGAGCGGCGAGCACGAGCACGGCCACTCGGTCTACGAGCCGGCCGAGTTCCTCGACGCCCCGCCCGACGAGGCGATCCCCGAGCAGGAGGTCAGCCTGGTCCGGCGCCTGCTGAACCTGCGCACCATCGGCTCCATCGCCTTCGGCCTGGTCCTCGTGTTCCTCCTCTTCCGGGTCATCCTCAACGTCGACTTTGGCCGGGCATTCGAGCTCATGCGCGGGGCCAACCTGTGGCTGCTCCTCGCCGGACTGGTCGCGTACTACCTCACCTTTCCGCTGCGCAGCCTCAGGTGGACGCTCATCCTCCGCCGCGTCGGGACGCCGGTCGGGTACCGGGCGGCAACCGAGATCCTGTTCCTGTCGTGGTTCGTGAACTGCATCGTCCCAGCCAAGCTCGGCGACCTGTACCGCGCCTACCTGCTGCGCGGGAACTTCGGCGCCTCGATCTCACGGACGGTGGGGACGATCTTCATCGAGCGCGTCACGGACATCATCGTGATCTTTGCCCTCGCGCTGGCGGCGGGGTTCTGGAGCTTCCGCGGGCGGAACACGCCGGGGGTGGATGCGCTCTTCGTGGCGGGCTTCATCGTCGCGGTGATCCTGGTGCTGCTGGTCTTTGCGCTCCGCTACCTGGGCAAGCACGTGACGCGGATCCTTCCCGCTAGGCTGGCCGAGTTCTACGAGCGCTTCCATGAGGGGAGCACGGGCGCCCTGACGCCCCGCGTGCTGCTGCCGGTGGGCGCGATCACGGCGGCCGTCTGGCTGCTCGAGGGGGTGCGGGTCTATTTCGTGATCCATGCCCTGAACCTGACCGGCATGCAGCTGGGAATCACGTCCTCGATCTTCGTCGCGCTCGCGGCAGCGCTCCTCACCGCGATACCGCTGACCCCGGCGGGGATCGGGTTCGTGCAGGCGGGGATCGTTGGAGCGCTCGTCCTGTACGGCGTGCCGGCCGAGGCTGGCACTGCGGTCGCCCTCACCGACTTCGTGCTGAGCACGCTCAGCGTGATCGTGGTTGGAGGGGTCTTCTATGCCTTCTCGCCCATGATTCGTCGCGCGCACGCCGGCATCACCGAGCCCGAGGCCGGCACCGCGGCCTGATCGTCACCCGATGCCGGATGCGGTCGGTACCTTTGTCCCATTGAGAGACCCCCTCCCGACTGCGATTCTGCGGTTGCTCGCACGCACCACTCGGGCGATTAAGTCCTGCGTGGGCGACGGCACAGGACGAAGGCGCATGACGCTCCAGACTCCGCGGTCGTTCAACAGCTGGCTGCGAGGCCAGCTCAAGGAAAAGAAGATGAGCCAGCGTCAGCTGGCCCTCCAGTCGGGGGTCGATCACTCGACCATCTCCCGGCTCATCAAGGGCGACCGGATGCCCTCGCTGGGCACTGCCACCAAGCTGGCGCGCGGCCTGCGCGAGATCCGCGAGGAGTCCGACGGACCCGCCTACTTCGCGACCCAGGGCGCACGGCAGCTGCAGCCCACGGCTCGGGTCGAATACGCGCTGCGCGGCGACGACCTCCTCTCCGAGGCCGATGTCCGCGGGCTGATGCAGACCTACATCGCGCTGCGCGGACGCCGTCTCAGGGACGGCAACAACGGCGCGGATCATGATCCCGCCCACGCCACCGCCAACGGGAACGGCTACCGCTCGTAGCTCAGTCGACCGGCTCGTCGTGGGCCGATCGCCTCGGTGCCCGCCTCGTCCTTCCTGATCCAGTCCGCGGCCCCGTCCTGGTCGATGCCCGTGAGGTCCTGAAGGCTCGCGGCGGAAGGATCGGCAGCTGCTGGGCGCCGGCGTACAGCAGCCGGCTGCGGCGCATGTTCACCGCGTCGAATCCCTCGTCGACCCCTGGCGTCTCCATGACCAGGGCCGTCCGCCCGGGCAGCCGCGCGTCCCGCAGGAAGGCGGCCAGGCCGGCTGCGCCGATCTTCCCGGCCCCGATGTGCTCGTGCCGGTCCCCGCGCGACCCGCGGACCGACCGCGAGTCATTCAGGTGGATGAGGGCGAGGCGATCCAGGCCGATCAGCTCATCGAAGCGGTCCAGGACGACCGTCGCCCCCGCCGCCGTCGAGATGTCGTATCCGGCGCCCCACAGGTGGGCGGTGTCGAGGCAGAAGGCAAGCTGATCGGCCCCGCTCGACGGGAGAGCATCGAGGATGGCGGCAAGCTCCTCCAGCGTGCCGCCGACGGTGTCGCCGCCCCCGGCCGAGTTCTCCAGGACGAGGCGCACCCCTGCCGGCGAGTCGGCCAGCACCGTCGAGACGGCGGCCGCCAGGCGGGCGATGCCACCCGAGCGACCCCCTCCGCGGTGCGAGCCGGTGTGGGTGTTCACCAGGCTCGCTCCATAGGCCGGGGCGCGCTGCATCTCGTAGGTCAGGCCCTCGATCGACTGGCGCGCGAACGGCTCGGCCGACCCGCAGAGGTTGATCAGGTAGCTGGCGTGGATGGCGACCGGCGCGATCCCCTCGCTGGCGCAGAACGCGACGAAGGCCGGGGCATCCGCGGGGGGCTCGGGGCGGCGTCGCCAGGCGGTCGGGTTGTCGCTGAAGATCTGGAGCGCCGTCGCGCCGATCTGTCTGGCCCGGCGAGCGGCCCTCAGCAGCCCGTTGGCGACGCTCAGGTGGATGCCCACCCGCGGCGCATCGGGCGGCCAGCTCAGGCGGCGCCGTGGCTGACGCCGTGCTAGGGTGCCCCGCATGGCGCCTGAACCGGAGGCACCCCGAGGAGTCGACCTGCTCACGGTCGCGCTGCTCGTCTTCTTCCTGTCGCTGCTGGTGATCGTCGCGGCCCTGCTGCTCCTGCCGACGCTCGCGCGCTGACGGGGCGCCCTCAGCTCGCCCGGCCGGACCGATCGACGACCGGGTCGATCATCCCGAACGACCCATCGCCGCGCCGGTAGACCACGCCGATCCGATCGGTCTCCGCGTTGAGGAAGACGAAGAACGCGTGGCCCAGCTCCTGCATGCGGAGGATGGCGTCCTCCTCGAACATCGGCGTCATGTCATAGCGCTTGATCTCGACGACCTCGGGGCGTGCGGTCGTCTCGGCGGCCGGCATCGATTCCTCGACCGCGACCCCTCGCGACTGGAGCTCCTCCGCCCGGTCGCGGACGCTGCGCGGACGCTCGCGCGCGCGGACCACCTGCCGCTCGAGCCGATCGACCAGGTTGTCGAGCGCGGCGCTCATGGTCGCCCCGGCCCCCACCGATCGGATCACCGACCCGTTGTTGACGAGGCTTACCTCGGCCACGTGCGACGTCTCGGCGGCGCGTGAGGCGTGCACGAACAGCTCGATGGTGGCATCGGCATCGGGGTGCGTGATCCGCTCCAGGCGCCGCAGCTTGCGATCGATCTGGCCGCGCAACGCATCCGTCAGCTCGAGGTTGCGCGAGTTCACGGTGGTCCTCATCTCGGTCCTCCGTTCCGGTGCCCACTACGGTAGCACCAGCGCCGGGCCGATCCCCTGGCCTACACCTCCCGCGCGATGGCGAACCCGTAGACCGATGCAGCGCCCGCGGCGCGGAGCACCTGGGCGCAGGCCTCGAGGGTGGCAGAGGTGGTCAGGATGTCGTCCACCAGGATTGCCCGGAGGGGTGCCCGGACCCCGCCGCGCAGCGCGAAGGCGCCACGCAGGTTGTGCAGGCGCGCCGCCTTGCCGAGGCCGTGCTGCCGGACTGTTGAGCGGCGGCGCTCGAGGAGGTTGAGCACGGGCAGCCCCGCCCCTGCGCCGAGCTCAGTGGCCAGGAGCGCAGCCTGGTTGTAGCCGCGCTGGCGCTCGCGGGAGGCGTGCACGGGCACCGGGACGAGCGGAAGGCGTCCACAGATCCCCGTCAGGGCCTCCAGGGCGGGCGCTGCGGCCCTGGCCAGCGGAAGCGCTATCCGAGCGCTGCCACCGTACTTCAGGCGCTGCAGGGCGCGCCGCAGGCTTCCCTCGTGCTCGAACGCGGCGATTGCGAGCTCAAGCGCGTCCCCGACCACCATCCCGGGGGCCGGGGCCGCGAACATGTCCAGCGGCGTCCCGGCGCGGCGGAACGCAGCCCGGCAGGGCTCGCAGACGAGGTAGCCAAAGCGGCCGCAGCCTGCGCAGGCCGGCGGCAGCAGGAGGTCGATCGCGCGCATCCCGCAAGGATCGGGTGTCGTGGTGCATCGCTGCTTATCCGCGGCTTACACGGAACCGCGGCCCGGTGTTGGCCGGACCGCGGTGGAAGCCTGACGAGGAAGGGTTACTCGATCAGGCCGTAGTCGAGCAGCTTCGCGAACTGGTCCGCGTTGTAGCGGAAGTAGAAGTTCGAGTTGCCGTACAGCTCCAGGTCCCAGGTGATGAACTGGAGGGTGAGGTCGATGCTGTCGCCGCCGGACCCGCCGGAGTTGCCGCCCATCGTGATCTTCGCAGACGGGGCGTAGACCGTCCCGGCCATGAAGACGTTGCCGCCACCGCTCAGGGACATGACCGGCTGCACGTAGCTGCTCGTCGGCACCGGTGCCGCCGACTGCCAGATCAGCAGGTTCTTGTAGGTCTCGTTGCTGTAGGCGGTGCCGTTGGCGTACTTGGTCGTGTCGGCGGCGGGGTTGTACGAGCGGACCTTGAAGGTCGACTGCGCCCCGACGGAGAGCGCGGCGAGCTGGCCGGTCCCGTTTGCGGACGTCCCCGTGTTGTAGAAGAGGACGCCGCACGATGTCGCGACGCAGTCGGTGGCCCAGGTCGCGTCGGTGGTGGTGACCTTGCTTGACGGCAGGGCGTAGACCTTCTGGCCTGCACCGATCTGGAAGCCGCCACCGTCCATGACGTAGATGCCCGGGTGCAGGTAGGCGATCGACTGGTTCTTGAGCTGGATTCCCCCGTGGTAGATGCCGGGCTCGAGCACGACCGTGGAGCTGCTGTTGCCCTGGCCGATGACGAGCTTGTTGTTCGACTGGATCTTGAGGGTGGTTGGCGGAGCCTGCAGGAAGGCCAGGGGATCGAGCTTCACGGTCTGGTGCTCAAGCGGCGCCGGGGTGATCGTCAGTGCCGTGGGCTTGTACTCGCCCACGATGCGGATCACCGCGCCATTGCCCATGGTGAGCGACGCCGAGTTGCCGTTCGTCGAGAAGGCGCCACCGTTGGCGGCCGTGCAGGTCGAGTCGATATAGATCGCGCTGTCGAACTTCACCGTCGGGCCACCTGACAGGAGGAAGGACGGGCAGCCGCGCTGGCCATTCGGCCAGGTCAGGTGGGACGGGTCGAGCATGACCACCGAGTAGTTGTTGATGCTGTTGTTGCCGTTGACCGCGGAGCTGTCGGTCTGGAGCGACAGCGGTCCGCCGCCGAAGATTTGGCCGAAGAAGGTCGGCGAGTTCTGATAGAGGCGGACGGTGACGCCCTGGTTGAGCATCGCGGGATCGGCGACGCAGGTGACGACCACGTTGGCCTGCGGGTAATGGGGCAGGTTGGCCAGCACGCTCGCCTTGGCGGCGGCCACGACGGTGGCGACGGGCGCACCCGGTGGCGGGCCGGCGGTGGCACTGCACTGCTTGGAGGCGAGGCCCTGGATGACGTTGGCGGCCGCCAGGGCGGCAGAGTCGGAGGCGTCCTGCATTTGCCGCCGCAGGACCAGGGCGCGAGCCCCGTCGAAGAGGAGGGCCAGCATCATGATGATCGCGATGAAGGCAAAGGCGAAGATGACCAGGACCTGGCCGGACTCGCTGGAGGACTTGCGTCGAAGCATCAGTGGTTCACCAACATCGTCGAGGTTGCGTTAAGGGAGATGCCGGAGAAGCCGGCCAGGGACGGGAGTGACAGGTCGACGACCGAGGTCACCGTGACCATCACCTGCGTCCCCCGCGAGTTGAATGCGTTCGCTCCGTCGGTATCGCTGCTGCACGAGGTCACGGCGCCGTAGCACACGTGCACGGTGACGCTCGCGCTCGTGCCGGCGGCCCACTTCTGGGCGACATCCTTGATGGCCTGCAGTGAGGGCGACGGGTATGGGCAGGCCGTGCCGGCGACCGGGATGACGGTGCCGGCCAGGGGGGGCCCGACGGGGCAGGACGACTTCGTGCCGTGGACGATCGCGAAGCGAGCTGCCTCGCGGGCCGCGGTGGCGAGGGTGTTGTTCACCCAGACCACGCGCCCGAAGTCGAACATGCCGACCAGCAGGAGGATGAAGACCGGGAAGATGATCGCGAATTCGACCATCGCCTGACCGCGGGTCTTGCTGCGGCGGCTCATCGTCCGCGCACCACGGCGTAGGTGGTGTCGGTCGTCAGGACCCAGCCACCATGCGGCACGAACGGGTACGGGAAGAGCGTGTTGAAGGGGAGCGTCACCCGGACGTGAGCGGTGGCGATCGGATTCGCGACGCTGGCCCCGGTCTGGGTGGTGCTGAGCACGAACGAGGGGACCGTCGTCACCGGCGAGGTGCAGGCCTTGACCGCGGCGATGCCGCTGCCGGGACCCTTGTGGAAGCCGGGGACGTTCTGGGTCTCCAAACAGACGGTCTGCTTCGCATCGGTGAGGGCGGTGGCCGCGTCGGCGCTGTTGGTGGCGACGAACTCGGCGGCGTTGCGGGTGGCCGACTCGATCGTGAGCCACGCCTGGTAGGCGCGCGCCAGGTCGGTGGCCCCGCCGGCAAAGGCGAGGAGGAATGGCAGGATGAGCGCCATCTCGACGAGGGATTGCCCCCGTCGCGACAGGCCCAGGAGCCGTGGTCGAGGTCGCTTGTTCACCAGCTCATCTTCCGGAGGCGACCTTGCCGGATGCCTTGCACGGTCCCGGCATTCGGCGGCTGGGGGCTGGTACTTTGGTCCCCATTCGCAGGCGAAGGCTCAGCTGGCTGGGTCGATCTCCAGCTGATCGCCGGCGACCGTCCGGCTCGCTGCCAGTGCGCCGGCCGGGAGCTCGACGCAGTCACGCGCCCCCCGCGCCCACCACACCACGCGCCACGGACGGAGGCTGGCCACCGTGCGCGTGACCCGGCTCTGCCGGTCGCAGAAGATCACGTCGATCGGGTAGCGCATGAAGAACATGTGGATGGACTGGGTCCGCTCGATGAGGAGGCCGCTGCCGGGCTCAAGGCTCGGGGTGGCGAGCAGGCCAACCGTCCGTTCGCGCAGCGAGCTCGCGACCCGGCAGCGGTCCGCGATGGAGGTCCCGCGCGTCAGGTTCGCGACGCGGACGTATCGGTCCATGAACCGATCGGCTCCTGGCTGCCGGCATCGTCGCCGACCTCGTCGGCCATCTCCGCGGGGAGGCTGAGGCGCACCGTGGTGCCGACGCCGGGCTCGCTCTGGATCGAGATCTCGCCGCCCATCGCCACCACCAGGCCGCGCGCGGCGTAGAGGCCGATCCCGCTCCCGTCGGGGACCAGGCGGCGAGCATCGTCGGATCGGAAGAACTGCTCGAACGCGCTGCCTCGGGTCGTGGCATCCATGCCGATCCCCTGGTCGGTGATGGCGATCTCCGAGATGCGGTCGCCGGCGTCGTGGGTCAAGCCGAGACGGATCCTGATGGTCGCGCCGGCAGGGCTGTACTTCACCGCGTTGTCCATGAGCGCCCAGAGCACCTGCTCGAGCCGATCGGGATCGGCCACGACCAGGTGCGGGGGGCCCTCTTCCTCGACCTCGAGGCGATGGTGGGCCGCGCGCAGGGCGTCCCACGTCCGCTGCACGACCGGGCCGGCCCGGAAGACCTCCTGGACCGGCGTCAGCGCCCCTACTTCAAGCCGCGAGACGGCCAGCAGCTGTCCCACCATCCGCCGTAGCCGATCCGCCTGCTGGGCGATCGTCTCGAGGTCGGCGCGGGCCGTCTGGTCGAGGCCCTTGGATTGCTGCAGCTCCGAGGCGACCGCGCGGATGCTGGTCAGCGGCGTCTGCAGGTCGTGGGTGATCCCGCGCAGGAAGTCGGTCTGCACCGCCGCCATGCGGTTCAGCTCCTCGGTCTGCACCCGCAGCCGGGTGTAGAGGAGAGCGTGCTCGACGGCCGTGGCGGCGTGCTGGCCCAGCAGCCCGAAGAGGTTCAGCTCGGCCGGGGACGGGTCCGGTCGCCCCTCCCAGGGTGCGAGCAGAATGGCGCGCAGCTCGTCACCGGCAGCCACATCCACGACCGTGAACGCTCCCCACGGCCCCGCGACCAGTCGGGCATCGCGCGGTGCCGGGCCGCGCGCCTCGGCGGTCGCCGCCCAGCGATGGACCTCGTCCAGGGTCCCGGGAAGCGAATCGGGGTTCGGCCCATACACGCCTGGCTCGAGGTCGCGCGTCTCGGGGACGCGCAGGACCGCGAGCAGCCAGGTTGGGTCGCCGGTCACCTGTCGGGCGCCAGCGACCATGGCGTGCGCCACCGCCGTCGGGTCCTCAGCGATCGGCGCGCCCCGGATCATGTCGGCCAGGTCGGAGATCTGCCGGTTGCGATCCTCGAGCGTGGTCGCCAGCCGGCGCCCGGCGGAGGAGAGGCCATCGTCGGCGCCGGCGCGGCCGGAACGCCCGTCGCTGGCGATGCCGCGCTCGGCGAGGGCGGCGATCGAATGCGCCTCGTCGGCCATCGGTCGGGCCGCGGCGACGGCGACCAGCCCGATCCAGAGGAGGGCCGCGATCGCCACGATCAACAGTGAGAGGAGGCCGCCGACGCGGTCCATCCAGGTCGGCTCGGCGAGGGTGAAGGCGCCGAGCGCCAGTGCCGGCGGCAGGGCCGCCGCGAGAAGGACGCCCAGTCTCAGCGAGAGGCGCCCGAACCTCACCCGCCCTGCTCCGCCAGGGCCTGGTCGGCGGCAACGGTCGATACCAGCCGATAGCCGACGCCGCGCTCGGTGACGAGGAATCGCGGCCGGTCGGGGTCGATCTCGACCTTGCGACGCAGGCGCCGGATGGTGACCCACACATAGGATGGATCGGCCCCGTCGGACTCGGACCAGACGCGGTTGAGGATCGTGTCGGTCGGGACGGTGCGGTCCATCTGCGCGATCATGACGTGCAGCAGGCGGACCTCGATGGGGGTCAGTGCGAAGGTCCCCGCGGCACGCGTGACGCGGCGCCCGGTGAGGTCGATCTGGAGGTCGCCGCCGTCGAGGACCACCTGCGAATGGCCGGTCGCGGAGCGGCGGAGGACGCGCTGCACGCGCGCGACCAGCTCATCGGGCTCGAAGGGCTTGGTGATGTAGTCCTCCGCGTAGTCCTCGAGCGCCCGGACCTTGGCCTCGGAGGCGTCGACGGCGGAGAGGACGATGATCGGCAGGTCGGCGATGCGCTTGACCCGTGCGCACAGCTCGAAGCCGTCCATGCCGGGCATCATCAGGTCGACGATCAGAAGCGACGGCCAGCGCTGCTCGAGCTGCTGAAGGGCCTGGGCGCCCGAGGAGGCCGTCAGCACCTCGTAGCCCTCGCGCGCCATTCGGCGCGCGAGGACGGAGAGGAGGGTCGGGTCGTCATCGACCAGCAGGAGGGCCGGCCGGAGCGCCGGCTGCATGTCAGATGCCGGGTCCGGAGATGACCGTGATGACTGCGGGCCCGAGGATGACGATGAAGATCGTGGGGAAGATGCACCCGACCATCGGGAAGAGCATCTTGACCGGCGCCTTGGCCGCCATCTCCTCTGCCCGCTGGCGCCGCTCGATGCGGAGCTGCTGGGACTGGATCTGGAGGACCTTGGCGATCGGCACGCCGAGCTGCTCGGCCTGGACGATGGCGCCGATGAAGTTGCTGATCGGCTGAGAATCCGCTCGGGCGACCACGTCCCGCAGCGCGTCGCGCCGGGTGCGGCCCATGCGGATCTCGGCCAGCGCCTGGCGGAACTCGGTGATCAGGGGGCCGTCCATCTTCTCGACCACCTTGGCGAGAGCCGCGTCGAAGCCGAGTCCCGCCTCGACCGAGATGGTCAGCAGGTCGAGGGCGTCGGGCAGCTGGAGGACCATGGCGAAGGAGCGCTTCTTGGCCTTGCCGCCCAGCCAGAACTCGGGTGCCATGTAGCCCAGGCCGGCGCCGGCGACCCCGAACAGGAACGCGAGCTGGACCTTGCCGATGAGCAGCATGAGGAGCCCGACCCCGACACCCAGGACGATAGTGGAGAGCAGCTTCACGCCCATCCAGTCCGCGCCGCGGAGGCCGCCGGGGTATCCGGCGCGCTCGAGCTTGGCGTCGGCACGGGCGATGACGCCGCCGGAGTCGCCCCGGTTCGCGATTCGCGACAGGCGCTGCACGATCGGGCGCAGGACCCGCTCCCCAAGCGGCGCCTGCAGCTCCATCTCCTCGAGGGTCTTGGGCTGCGTGACGAGTTGGTCGAGCCGCTGCTGGACGACGTCGCGCGAGCCGCGGCCGGCGAGGCCGTAGGTCAGGATCAGGACCGCGACGGCGGCGATTGCGGCGATGACGAGAACGATAGGTGGCATTGGCGTCAGACCTTAATGTCGACGATTCGACGGATGAAGACGTAGCCGATCGCCATGCTGATGAGCCCGACGATCAGGAAGATGACCCCCGTCGGGAGTCCGAGCATCTCCGGCGGGTTGCGGAACATGGCGGTGATGTAGGTCGGGCTGATCAGGAACAGGATCCCGGCCAAGCCGACCGGCAGCAGGGTGATGACGTAGCCGCTGTAGCGCTGCATCGAGGTCAGCACCCTGATCTCGCCGATGATCCGGATGCGCTCGCGGATCGTGAAGGCGATCGAGTCCAGGACGGTCGCGAGGTTGCCGCCGACCTGGCTCTGGATGTTGATGGCGGTGACCATCAGCTCGAGGTCCTCGGAGTCGACGCGGCGCACGAGGTTGTTGAGCGCCGGCTGCAGCGCCACGCCCAGGCTCATCTCGCGCACGACGCGCTCGAACTCCACGGAGATCGGGGGCTGCGCCTCGCGGGTCACCAGCTCGATTCCCTGCAGGAACGACGACCCGGCGCGGAGCGAGTTGGCCAGCAGCGTGATGGTGTTGGGCAGCTGCTCGCTGAACTGCCGCAGTCGCTTCTTCTGCCGGAAGCCAAGGTACCAGCGCGGGAAGTAGGCGCCGATCCCGAAGACCACCGCCAGGGCGGCCGGGTTGTGGAATCCGGGGATGATGAAGCCGAAGGCATAGGCGATGAAGACGAAGAAGAAGGGCGACGCGGCCCAGGCGAAGATGAACTCGGCCGGCCGCAGCTTCAGGTCGGCGCGGGCAATCTCGGTCGAGAGCCGGGTCGAGAGGTCCTGCCCCTCGATCACGCGGCTGATCCCGGCGATGACCGCCGACTCGCGGTCGCCGCTTGGCGTGGTGTCGATCCCCTGGGTGCGCGCATAGCGCTCCAGGCGGGAGGCGACGCCGCCCGACCCGCCACTCATGGCGATGCCGACCGCCAGCACCAGGACGGAGCTAGCGGCGAGACCAGCGATCAGGAACGGCAACATGCCCATGTGACCTCGTGACTCCTGCTAGAACGGCGAGCCGAAGACGTTCGGCGGCAGGTGAATCCCGGCCACCTCGAACTTCTCGACGAACTTCGGGCGGATGCCGGTCGGCCGTAGCCGACCCTCGATCTTGCCCTCAACGACCGCGGTCTGCTCGAAGACGAAGATGTCCTGCATGACGATGACGTCGCCCTCCATCCCCTGGACCTCGGTGATGTTCACGATCTTGCGCGTCCCATCCTTGAGGCGGTTCTGGTGGACGATCAGGTCGACGGCCGATGCGATCTGCTCGCGGATGGCCTTGAGCGGCAGGTCCATCCCCGCCATCAGGACCATCGTCTCGAGGCGGGAGAGCATGTCGCGCGGCGTGTTGGCGTGGCCGGTCGACATCGAGCCGTCATGGCCGGTGTTCATGGCCTGGAGCATGTCGAGCGCCTCGGCGCTGCGGCACTCCCCGACCACGATCCGGTCGGGGCGCATGCGCAGGGCGTTTCGCACCAGCTCCCGGATCGGGACGGCGCCCTTGCCCTCGATGTTCGAGGGGCGAGCCTCGAGGGTGACGACGTGCTCCTGCCGGAGCTGGAGCTCGGCCGCGTCCTCGATGGTGACGATGCGCTCGTCGTC
>Ga0070698_100005250_pt1 | contig 14171 bp, 7 predicted proteins | sample KBSK1502metaG_FD_65477 | JGI IMG/M metagenome (GOLD analysis project Ga0070698, IMG submission 65477) | Corn, switchgrass and miscanthus rhizosphere microbial communities from Kellogg Biological Station, Michigan, USA - KBS K1-50-2 metaG | ecosystem: Host-associated > Plants > Roots >...
CGCCTGAAGTTATAAACTCATAAGTGCCGGCACTTAAATTAGACAAGGCAGCATAACGACCAATTTGTCTGTTACCGTTTTCCCCATACGAAACTCTAAGCTTGGCATAATCCAGCCATTTTGAAAATCCCTTCATAAACTTTTCTTCACTAAGTGCCCATGCAAGGCCAAGTGAAGGGAAAGTAGCTCTTGGGTTTTGTATTCCAAATGCCGAATAACCATCTCTACGGGCAGTTGCGGTTAAAAAATAACGTTGGTTATAATTATAAGTAACCCTGCCCATCAAGGCATCACCTGTTTCATATTGGTCATCACTGACAATGATTGGAGGCAAGGTGGCGAATTGAATACCATTGTAACCCAAGTTATCACTGGGCGCAAAATTTTCCGCCTGAATAGTGGTATTCCATGATTGGAATTTTTCTGCGTTAACAAGGAATGTAGCTTCTACAGAATGTTTGCCAAATTTTTTATTCCAGCGTAAGACATTATCCAACTGCCATGAATAAACAGTTTGATTTCTTCTGTTTACAACACCTTTTCTAGCTATTATATCTGGTTTTTTAGAAGACAGATGCTGGTATTCACGTAATACATCATACCGTGGAGAAAAGTTAACCTGGTATGAGAAACCAAATGGCAAATCTCCTTTTGCATAGAAACTGGCAAAAAAATCATCATACTTATACAAACGTTTTGTAAATGCCTGGTCTAAAAATGGATGGGTATTGGAACCCGGATCATCATTCGCACTTTGTCTTACAGTTACTCCATCGGCTGCATAGAAGGAACCCCAGGGAGTAGAAGCAGCAATATCACCAAACCTAACAGGTACGGTACTTTCGTCTCTGTTAGAATATTGAAAATTCAAACCCGCGGTGAAAAATTTAGCGGCTGTTGCTTCTAAATTAACACGGGTACGAAATGTTTTATATTCATCACCAACCGTTAACCCTTCATTGGTTAAATAGCCCAATGAAAAATAATAATTATAATCATCTTTTCTCTGTGCTATACTTACAGTATGATCATGTTGTATGGCATTGTCATTATAGATCAATTCTTCCCAGTCAAGAGATTTTCCTGCTTTGTAATTCGTCAATTCAATAGGCTTAAACAAATTACGTTGAAACCATACATCAGTAGGATTCAGGGCGCCAGATCCATCCAACGCTAACCATTGGGCCAATGTAAAATTTGGTGGCAATTTGGTAGGATCAGTATAAATATACTGGATACCTGGTCTTGTAGTAGAATCAAAACTGGCTTTAGCCCACATGGCGGCGGCACGAAATTGTAAAAATTCAGTTGCATTCAATAAATGAGGTTGATTTACCAGTTTGTTCATCCCAAGATTACTGTTCAATGTAATTACCGGTTTACCTACTTTTCCTTTTTTAGTTGAGATCAATACAACGCCGTTGGCAGATCTTGCTCCGAATACAGCAGCAGAACTGGCATCTTTTAAAATGTCGATGGTAGCAACATCATTGGGATTAATATCGGCCATTGTTCCTGGATAAATTACACCATCCAATACTATCAAAGGTTGTGAGCTGGCAGTTAAGGTACCCCTGCCTCTGATCTGCAGACTCCCACTTTGGCCTTTAGTACTCGGGTCAAAACCCACATCTAATCCGGCAGCATTACCCCGTAACATGTCTTGTAGTGATTTTGGGTTTTCGTTTTCAAACCGGGAGGCTTTTACTTGTGCAATAGCTCCTGTCAGATCTTTTTTCTTGGCAGTACCGTATCCGGTCACTACTACTTCATTTAAAGAAAAAACAATTTCAGTCAGTGTGATGTCAATGGCCCCTTTTCCATTTACTGAAATTTCTTTGGTCGCAAACCCGGTATAGCTGAATACCAGGACACTTTTTTCAGGAATATCGGCAAGCTGGTATAAGCCTTCTGAATTAGTAATAGTTCCTTTTGTTGTTCCTTTTAATAGAACACTTACTCCTGGGAGCGGGTTGTTTTTACTATCAGTGACTTTTCCTGAAACAGTAAGATTAGGAGATTTTGCATTAAGTACCAGGGGCAGACAAATTGAAACAAAAAGAAAACATCCAATTTGCCTAAGGATGTTACCACGAATGGCATTAATAAGGATGTTACCACGAGTGGCATTAAGTAGTGTGTGTAGCATATAAGCAAGCTTTGGGTTTACAAAAATGATTTGAACCAGTTTTCAAATCTGATCAAGAAAATTAGTTCTTCTAAAAGCAAATTCTGCTTAAATGTATTATTATTTAAGTATTCTTATTGCACTTCTCAGGCTTGTGAGGAAAGAAAGGGCTACTACAACGATTGAAATTGATTAGAATCCTGATTTTTTATTAATTTGTAAAGGTCATTCTGAAAAGATCAGCTTTATGAAAAAAGGCGTTACAATTAAAGACATTGCCCTGAAACTGAATATGTCCGTCTCTACTGTATGAAAGGCTCTTAGTAACGATCTTTCGATAAGTACTCCTAGCAAAGAAAGAGTTAAACAACTTGCAAATGAGTGGAATTATATTCCGAATGAAGCGGCGCGGCACTTCAAACTCAATAAAACGTTTACACTCGGGTTGATTATTCCAGATATGTTGGATCAATTCTTTGTATTAGCAATAAATGGTGCAGAGAAAATAGCTGCAATAGAAAAATATAATGTGATCATTTCTCAATCGCATGAAGATCCGGCTAATGAAGAGAGAATTGTTGATTTGATGAAACGAAACAGAGTGGACGGATTAATTGTTGTTATCACAAAAAAGACACAGGATATGTCACCATTTCTAAAGCTGAAAAATATCGGCATCCCTGTTGTTTTCTTTGCCCGCCCTCCCAAAGATGATTCTTTTGATTACATAACAGCAGACAATGAAGGCGGAGCCTTTAAAGCAACTGAATATTTAATTAAAAGGGGGCATAAACGTGTTGGTCATCTTATGGGACCGGAGTCCATGGCTGTAAGTCAAAAAAGATTGCAGGGATACAAAATAGCTTTGCAAAAGAATAAAATCGGGTTTGATCCCGACCTTGTAAAGTCTGTAGACCTGACAGAAGAATCAACTTTTTTTGCCATGAGCCAGTTTATGAAAATGAAATCTCCACCAACAGGAATTTTTACTTTCAAAAATTATATTAGTCTTGATGCAATCGAATTTCTTAAAAAGAAATTTCCGGGAAAGATGAATAAAATTGATTTTGCAGGATTCGGTAACCTACCTCTCTTTCGATATCTCGATCAAAAACCGGTTGCATCTATTGAAGAAAGTTCTTATGAAATGGGGGAAGAAGCAGCACGGTTATTATTCCGGCTCATTAAAGAGGAAGACTCAATAACGACCCGTGCAGCACAACATATCCAAATTCATTGCAAACTTGTCATTCACAAATAAAACAGACACCATTAAAAAGTTCACCAGTTTAATTTAACATTCTCATGAAAAAAAAAGATATAACAATATATGATATTGCCCAACACTTATCTCTTTCATCTTCGACAGTGAGCCGTGCTTTACAGAGTCATCCCTCCATCAAAAAAAAAACAAGACAGAAAGTAGTAGATAAAGCAAAAGAACTGGGATACCGTTACAATCATTTTGCCGGAAGCCTGAGAAAACAAAAAACAAATACAATCGGCTTCCTTGTTCATGAACTAAACAGCAGTTTTATTACATCAGTATTGTCAGGCATTGAAAAAATCACTACTGCAGCAGGCTACAATCTTCTTATTGCACACTCATCAGAAAGTTTTAAAAAAGAAATTGCAAATGCGGAAAATTTTTTTAATCAGCGAGTAGATGGCCTAATCGCTTCTCTTACATTCGAAACAGAAAACCTTAATCATTTTAAACCTTTTAATGATAAAGGAATACCGCTTGTGTTTTTTGACAGGGTTGAAGAGAATAATGATTTTAACACTTCTGTCATTATTGATAATTACAAATGCGGTTACCAGGCTACCCGGCATCTCATTGAACAGGGCTGCAAAAGAATTGTAATTGCAACCTCCAGCCTGAAACGAAATGTTTATCGTGAACGTCATAGAGGTTATAAAGATGCCTTGTATGACAATGGTCTAGCATATAGCGAAAAACTGGTGATCATAAATGATCTCAGCGAAAAAGCGGCTACCGAAAATGCTAAGCGGATACTAAAGATGAATCCTCTTCCCGATGGGATTTTTATTACACATGATTTTTCGGCAGCAGTATGCATGCAAGTCTTAAATGAGCATGGTATAAATATACCTGCGGATATTGCCATAGTTGGGTTCAATAATGATGATATCAGTAAACTGGTGCAACCTCGTCTTACAACAATTAATTACCCTGGAAAGGATCTGGGAGAGATTGCAGCCCGTAACCTGATCGATCAACTTAATAATAAAAACACATTACAAATAGCAAACAGGATCATTATCCGGTCCGACCTTATCATCCGCCAATCCTCCTTAAAAAAGATTACCTGAGTGTATCGACCTCTATATGTTTTGTAAGAAACACCATAAAAGAAATATGACTTCCATAAATCAATCTTACAGTTTATTAGAAGATACATTTGCCAAACATCCATCTTTGAAACCAACTCACACATAGTAATCAGCGACTACAATGATTGATTGTTTATTACAACGGTTTTTTTTAGCTATCATTTAATGAAAAGGTTTACATGTAAATTTTAAACAATCCATTATACTTTTTTTGTTTAATCCCTGCTGATTTAATGTTCACCGTTTTGAGATTATTTATTTACTTTTAAAATCTTCAACCAAACGCTGCCAAATGAATCAACTACATTCCCTGGATTATCTAGTCTTTTTTATTTATTTCATCCTGGTAGCCGGGTATGGATATTGGGTATATCGCAGAAAAATGTATCACCAGAAAAAAGCCGGTGAAATGGATTCTAAGGATTTCTTTCTTGCCGAAGGATCACTTACCTGGTGGGCAATCGGAGCTTCGCTTATTGCATCAAATATTTCTGCAGAACATTTTATTGGTATGTCGGGCTCAGGGTTTGCATTGGGGCTGGCTATTTCCAGTTATGAATGGATGGCAGCAGCAACACTTATTATTGTCGCTATCTTCTTTATACCTATTTACCTGAAGAATAAAATTTTTACAATGCCGCAATTCTTGTCGAAGCGGTATAATGATACAGTGGCTACACTAATGGCTATATTCTGGTTGCTTGTGTATGTGTTCGTCAATCTTACTTCTATCATTTACCTCGGGGCATTGGCTATCAATTCTATTTCAGGTATCAGCTTTGAATGGTGCATGGCTGGTCTTGCTATTTTTTCAATTATAGTAACACTGGGTGGAATGAAAGTGATAGGATACACCGACGTGATACAAGTACTTGTGCTCATCATGGGCGGACTTGTAACATGCTATCTTGCACTTACACTTGTATCAGAAAAATTTGGTTATGGCGGGGATATTTTAAAAGGATTAAGTGTGATACAAGACAAAGCATCTTCTCATTTTCACATGATCTTTGATAAATCAAATCCTTATTATTCTGATCTTCCCGGTTTATCCGTACTTATTGGTGGTATGTGGATCAATAACCTGAATTACTGGGGTTGTAATCAGTATATCACTCAACGTGCATTAGGCGCAGATCTACCCACAGCAAGAAAAGGAATTCTTTTCGCTGCGTTCTTAAAACTCCTGATACCATTGATCGTTGTTATACCCGGGATCACCATGTATGTGATGTATCAGAATGGAATGTTCCAGGCCGAGATGACAGATATAAATGGAGTTATTAAACCCGATCATTCTTACCCAACACTCATGAATCTTTTACCCAATGGTTTAAAAGGTATTGCATTTGCAGCGCTTACCGCTGCCATTGTAGCTTCTCTTGCCGGCAAAGCAAACAGCATATCAACTATTTTTTCGCTTGATATTTATAAAAAATTTTTTAATAAGAACGCATCAGAAAAAAAACTGGTTCGTACAGGTCGCATCGCTGTTATTGTTGCTATGCTGCTTGCATGTATAGTAGCACCAGCGTTACGAAATCTTGACCAGGCTTACCAGTTTATACAGGAGTATGTGGGTTTCATTTCACCGGGTGTACTATCTATTTTCCTATTAGGATTTTTCTGGAGACGAACAACCGCTACCGCAGCACTTACTTCTGCTATTCTTACGATACCACTTTCCACTGTTTTGAAATTTCTTCCGGGATGGACGAATGGTTTTTTTCCTGATCTTCCTTTTATGGACCGGATGACACTTGTTTTTATTATTCTTGTGTTGCTAATGGTGATAATGAGTCTTGCCGACAGGAAGAGTAAAGACAATCCAAATATCGTGATCATAGATAAAAGCATGTTCCGCTGTTCTCCTGGTTTTATTGTAGGATCGGTAATTATTATCGGTATACTTACAGCACTTTATACGGTGTTTTATTAAAAAGATTTTACGGATTGATTAACATGTAAATTACTTTGATACTTATCGCAGGGCATAGCTGTGTCTCCAAAAATATATACGATCAAAAAACAAAATACAGAAATATAACACTATATTTTTCTTTGAGAAATTTCACTACTATAAATAAAAAAGCTGCCTCTTTATTTGAGACAGCTTTCGTTAAAATTAATTCTTTTAATATCCCGGGTTCTGGACTAAATAACCCGGTATGTTAGAAGCTCCATTGATGGCGTTTTGAGGAATCGGAAAGATTCTTTTTTGTTTATCTGTATTTGATTTCTCCGTCCATGTGCCTTCGTATTTTCCAAAACGGATCATATCAGTACGGCGCTGATGTTCCCAATACAATTCAAAACCTCTTTCACGGAACAATAGATCCAATGACATCGTCAACAATGGTGGTGGAGCTGTTCTTGCAGTTCGTGCAGCTCTTACTGCATTTACATCGCTGAGTGCTGCTGCGGCATCATTGTTTTTTCTAAGTTTTGCTTCTGCACGCATCAGGTAAATGTCTGCAAGGCGAAGAATAATTATATCATGCTCACCACGATTTCTTCCATCTGTAGTGGCACTGCTGAATTCATATTTTTCTACCCTGTAACCAGTACTGTAGTTACTTCCGGCTACGCTAAAATCTATCGCTTCGGTAAAATCGACTGGCAACGTTGGTTTACCACGGGTAACATTATAGAGCTTACCAATTTTATATTTCCCGGTGCCACATGTTGTAAATGGAATATTTCGTCCACCGATCAGGCCATATTGTTGTCTTCTCATGATCCCGCGATCTATTTTGAAAGCTGTGCCGTCAATACATGAATCTATAGGTATGATAAGATTCTTTTTAAAAAACCTCGGATCTGCAGTAGCCGGATCAACCGGGCTATATGCACTCACCCAACTTTGATAAAAATCAGGTGTGATGGCGGGACCATCAGTTCCATTTGCATTAGGAACAGACGGTAATGGAAACTGGTCGCCTGACAAAGAAAAATAAGCCATGCGGTTATGCCCATTTAGATCTGGTCGCTGATCAATTGCAAAAATGAGCTCCTTATTATTATGATTGTTATTATCAAAAATGGAAAAATATTCTGAAGCTAATTGAAACTGATTTGAAGAAATGATCTTATCACAATATTCGATCACTTTATCCATATCTTCTGCCTTAAACGTGAAAGTAGCTGCATAACGATCACGCCACACGGCAGCATTCAAATGCAATTTTGCCAATAAACCCCATACACCTGCCTTTGTCATTCTTCCAGGCCCAGTTGTATTATCAAGCAAAGATTCAACCGCAAGTAATTCTGATTTGATATAGTTTACCGCATCTTCACCACGCAATATCGTTGAGGTAGCATCCGGATCTTCTTTTTGAAATGCTATACCAAAGAGATCAAGTGATAACATATTATAATAGGCCCGCATGGCTCTTGCTTCTGCTAAAAACACTTTTGCATTTACATAGTTATTAGTAGCTAATGCACTTATTGCTGTTACGCTTCTTGATATACTTTGTACAATTTGATTCCATGTATTGTTTACATTCGGATCAGAACTCAAAGTTTCATGTCGATGAAGTGAAAGATAAATACCATTATCACCCCAATCGGTACCGCCTCTATAAGGAAGAATGGCCTCATCAGTAGATATTTCCTGTAATGAAAACAGGTTGGTATGTTGAAACAGTGTAGGAAGAAGCGCATATACAGGCGCAATATTTCCTTCAGCAATCTGCTGTTCTGTAAGACCGGTAACTGAAGACTCGTCCAGTACCTGCTCTTTTAATTTTGTACAGCTATGAATGATAGATATACCAGCAAAGAGAAATATGAGATAAAATATTTTCTTTTTCATGCTTATAAATTTAGAATGAAAGATTAAATCCGAAAATGAACGACTTGGCTTTCGGGTAACTTAAATAATCAATACCATAGGAAGTGACACCTGCAACATTTCTGTCAGTGTTTACTTCCGGATCGTAACCATTGTAATCAGTTATTACAAACAGGTTTTGGCCCGTTACAAATACACGCAAATTAGAAACCCACCTGCTAACACCAAGTTTTGAAGTATTGAAATTGTAACCAAGTGACATATTATTCATCCTCAGGTAAGCTCCATTCTTAAGGTAACGTGTACTTATTGGGGCTGCATTACTGGCCGATTCACTCGGCTCCGTAATAGCTTCTGAAGTGGTATTTCCATTTCTTGATAAGTTTACTTTAGTGAAGGTGGAATTAGCAGTGAGATCATAAACTTTATTTCCTGATACACCATTCATATTGAAATTAAAATCAAAGTTTTTAACCGTTATACCTCCATAAAAACTATAAATAAGATTAGGCAATGCTGTACCGGCTGCAATTCTATCATTATCTGTATAAGTGCTTCCGTTTTTATCTTTATCATAGTAAATACTTTGGCCATTAGGACCGATTCCCACCCATTGATTCAGGTAAAAAGTTCCAATGGGCTCTCCATTTACATAACCATTAAGCGGGGACGCAGTTAACCCTGCCCCTGCTGCTAAACCTGTTGAAATTACTGTGTAAGGAGAGTTCTCCACTTTGTTTTTTATGTAGGCAACATTGCCTCCAACATTATAGCCAAAGTTCTTTCCATTGCGCTTATAGTCCAGCTCCAATTCAACTCCAGTGTTGATGATCTCCATGTCTGCAACATTTGTCCATAAGGTAGTTGCAGGTTGAATAGGATCAGCAGGTGGAACTTGCAGCAAAATATCTGTTGATACTTTTCTGAAATAATCGAGTGTACCGGATAATGCACCTCTGAGAAGACCAAAATCTAATCCGACATCGATTTGCTTAGATGTTTCCCATTGAAGATCCGGGTTTGCCAGCCTGGCATAAATAGTACCGGCAGGATAAGCTCCTGATGTGTACAATGGATAGCTATAATTACCGGCTGTTGAAGAAATAAACAAGGCTTGTGTTTGCTTCTCCGGAATTTCCTGGTTGCCGGTTTTGCCCCAACCTGCTCTGAGTTTCAAATTTGAAAACCCTGAGTTCGCCATAAAATCTTCTTCAGATATTTTCCATCCCAATGAAAAAGAAGGAAAGTATCCATACTTATTATTAGCTCCGAATTTAGAAGAGCCGTCTGCACGAAAGTTAATTGTTGCGAGATACTTACTGTTATATTGATAAGTAATTCTTCCAAAGAATGATTGCAACTCATCGATCAATGCAAAACCACCGGGGCGATTCGTAGCCAGGTCTAATAGTTGACCAGTTCCAGGATTGTATTGCGGCTCTACAGAGTTAGGAGTAAACCTGTTGATACTATAATTTCTTCCCTGCAGAAAAATACGTTGATAGGAATGACCTGCTAATGCAGATACATTATGTGGATTTTTAACCCAGCTATAAGTAACATAGTTTTCAATTAACCTGTTGCGATTATAGTTGTAGAAAGTTTCCAACCTTCCTTCGCGGAATGGAGTTGTACTCGGCTTTGTTTGAATATCATTTGTACTATTTGAATTATCAATGCCGAAATTGAGTTTATATATTAATCCTTTTACGATCTTCAAAGAAGAAGAAATACTTCCGATCACACGATTGATAGTGTTCATCTCTCTTTCACCATCAATAGAGAATAACGGATTGTTGACACCCGCTACAAATACAGGGTTTCCGCTTGCATCACGTGCTGGGTAAGTAGGATTATTACTGATTGCCTGGCCAAGTATGGTAGAAAAAAACGGGCGGTCATTTATTGTTGTCGTTACCCCAAGATTTACATCTATCGTTAGCCTGTCATCCCAGAATCTTTGCGTTGCGTTGAATCTTCCTGAATACCTGTTAAGATCATTTTCTTTAATGACACCTTCTTGCCTTTGCATTCCGAATGAAGCAAAATAAGTCAGCTTATTGGCACCACCGCTTAATGATAAATTATAATCCTGTGTAAGTGCTGTTCTAAAAACCTCATCCTGCCAATCTGTAGAAGCTCCTTTATCATCAATTGTACCACCAGTTTTTGGAACCTCCTTGCGAAATTCTTCGGCAGTAAACACATCGAGTTTTCTTGCAATTTTGGAAACACCCAAACTTGTTGAAAAACTCAATTGAGAAGTGCCTACTTTTCCTTTTTTGGTTGTAATAATAACAACGCCATTGGCCCCCCTTGAACCATAAATAGCCGTTGCTGATGCATCCTTGAGAACATCCATGGATTCAATATCCTGGGGATTTAAAAAATTCAGTGGATCGCCACGACCAGTTAAGTTATTATCAAGTGGAATTCCATCTACTACAAATAAAGGAGTATTGCTGGTCCGTACACCCCCTGGTCCGCGAATCGTGATGCCAAGCTGAACGCCAGGCTCACCACTTACAGAGGTAACATTCACGCCAGAGACTTTACCCTGTAAAAGTTGCTGTGGTGTAGTGATGATACCTTTGTTAAATGATTCAGCTTTCAAAGATTTCACGGCACCTGTTATATCTTTTTTCCTTTGGGTACCATATCCTACTACTACCACCTGGTTTAATTCAGCAATATTCGGCTGTAAGGATATTACAAGGTTATTACTCCCGGCAACAACTTCCTGACCTATATAACCAACATAACTTACCATAAGTATGCTGCTATTATCAGGAACTGTTATTGAAAAAGCACCTTTAGCATCAGAAACAGAACTCTTGTTTCCTCCCTTTACGCTGATAGTTGCTCCCGTTAATGGATTACCGGTGGTAGCATCTCTCACTGAGCCACTGATTGTTTGCTGGGCAAATGCATTTCCGGTTATAATAAAACAAATACCGGTAATGAAAAATAATTTTAACCAACGTTTTGAAAAATAAGTTTTACTCATTTGAAGAAGTTTAGTTTCGGTTAAAAAAAGATAGAAAAGGTATTAACCTGTTTTGGTTTAAAAGCAATTAATTTATTTCCAAGAGGTGCGAAAGTATTTACTCAATATTTTCATACGATAACCAATGTGTTACTTAACTATTAACATCGAATGGCTCAATGACTTTTATTCAGGAGAACTTTCATAGTTGATTTAAATAATTAAAACTTCAGGGATGAAGGCAAGTATTTAGAAACAAGATCTTCATAATATGACCTTAATTTATTCCAGTCAGGTGTTTCAGGGTTTTTTGAATACAGATCATAGGGATTAAATAATTTCACCCATTTCAGCATATCCCTGTCGTGATCATCCAGCAGGTAGTCGTATTGTCCTTCGCGGTGCCATGCATAAAATGAATGATAGCGGAGCATATACAAGCCTTCTTCGGGTATGCGATCTTTCAGCATTTGGTAAATATATTCATCGTGCCCCCATGACATATCAATATTGCACAAACCGCAACCCTTCTTATAAATACCAAATTGCGTTTGATATTCAGGATTGGAAAAATCCGGGTTATTTTTAAAAAATTCCGGGTAAACAATTTTATCAGAATATGCACAACCTACCGGAAAAGTATCACCCACTACAGCCCATTGGGGCTCGCCAAATAAACAAAGCACCTTACCCATATCATGCATTAAGCCTACCAATACCATCCACTCCGGATGACCATCCCTGCGAATGGCTTCAGATGTTTGCAGCAAATGCTGAAACTGGTCTAGATCCGTATCCGGATCTGAATCATCTACCAATTGATTTAAAAATTGAAACGCATCCCAGACAGGCATTTCTTTTTTATCAAACTTTAAAAAGTTGTTTCGCTTCTCCTGCACAAAATCATAGGTTTGATAAGTATGATTTAACCGGTAAAACTCTTTTACGGTATCTCTTGCAGGCTCATCATAATTACGGTATTCTTCTGTTGTTTTTGCAGTAGCAATGCTGTCGGGATCAGGATAACGTTCTAAAACATCATCTTCCCATACATCAAGACTGGCTAAAGGATTTATTTCTTTCGGTGTGAAAGTTTTTTGTTCTGAAGACATGACAACTAATTGTTGGTTAAAGAATCAATCGCAGGCCTAAGTTGAAGTTTTTTTGACATACTATTTATATAATGACTTAGCTTTATTTACGAAACCGTTTTCGCAAACCGGCAACTTTTTACAGGTATTCTGCTGTCTGTATTATAGTATCATTAAAGGATGACAAGCATTGATTAGATAGCCCATGAAAAATGTCAACATAAAAGAACTTGCCCGTGAACTGAACCTGTCCGTTTCCACTATCTCAAAAGCATTACATGACAGTCATGAAATAAGTGAAAAAACCAAGCGGCGTGTAATGGAAACGGCAGCAAGGCTCAACTATGTTCCTAACCCATATGCCCGCAGTTTGCGCAACAGGAAAAGTAAAAACATTGCTGTGGTAATACCTGAAGTGGCAGATAGTTTTTTTTCACTGGCCATTAATGGAATTGAATCGGTAGCCAAAGAAAAAGGATACCATGTATTAATTTGTTTAACACATGAGAATTTTGAAAATGAAAAAGCTATCTTAAAAGAATTTAAGGGAGGACGAGTTGATGGTGTGCTAATGTCTGTTTCAAGAGAAACATCTCAAAGCGATCATATCAGCGAATTAATTTCAAACGGGATACCGCTTGTTTTTTTTGACCGGGTTTGCGAAGATGTAGCTACAGCGAAGATCACTACCGATGATTTTGAAAGTGGATATAAAGCTGCGAAGCACCTGATAGAGCAAGGTTGTGACAAGATCGCTTTTCTTGGTATTTCAAAAAGCTTATCCATCAGCAATAAAAGACGGGAAGGATATTTAAAAGCGCTGAGCGATCATAAAATAAAAGCAGATACGAAGCATATCATTCTGTGCACCAATGATGCAAAACAAAATTATTCTTTAATTAAAAAATTACTGCAAGAAAAAAATAAACCAACCGGCATTGTAGCATCAGTTGAAAAATTAACTACACCTGTTTACAATGCCTGTATGGAATTAAAACTAAGAATACCGGAAGATGTAAAAGTTATTTGTTTCTCCAATCTTGAAACAGCCTCAATTTTAGATCCTCCGCTCACCACTATTACACAGCCAGCTTTTGAAATGGGCAAAACAGCTGCTACCCTTTTATTTAACGCACTTGAGAAAACAAATTTTAATTTAATAAACGAAAGCCTTGTAATTCCTTCTGCACTTGAAGTAAGAAGTTCAAGCCGATGATGATTTATTAAATTAACTATCTTTCAGAGTGCTGCTTAAAACAAATTCTAGTAAGATAAATTTGCTCACAGCAATTAATAAACAGTTTACAGAATCAATAAATAAATTGAATTATGAAATTTAATAAACTACTTCTTTCTATTGCAGCCTTTTTCAGTATATACTTTGTGCACGCACAGAAGCTTACTATCGGTACTTATAATATAAGGTATGATAATCCAAAAGATACCGGGAATTTATGGGTTGACAGAGCACCCGTTGTTGCCTCATTAATACGGTTTCATGACTTCGATGTTTTTGGTACGCAAGAAGGATATAAAAATCAATTGGATGATATCATAGCTGCATTGCCACAATACAGTTATTATGGTGTTGGCAGAAATGATGGAAAAGATGCAGGCGAGCATTCAGCAATTTTTTATAAGAAAGATGAATTTAATTTGCTAAACAAAGGTGATTTCTGGCTATCTCAAACGCCGGATAAACCGGGCCTGGGATGGGATGCTACCTGTTGCAACCGCATTTGCTCATGGGTGTATTTGCAACATAAAAAAAGTGGAAAGAAATTTTATTTTTTTAATGCCCACTTCGAT
>Ga0070698_100005252_pt1 | contig 14169 bp, 11 predicted proteins | sample KBSK1502metaG_FD_65477 | JGI IMG/M metagenome (GOLD analysis project Ga0070698, IMG submission 65477) | Corn, switchgrass and miscanthus rhizosphere microbial communities from Kellogg Biological Station, Michigan, USA - KBS K1-50-2 metaG | ecosystem: Host-associated > Plants > Roots >...
GATGACGCCGCGAACCGCGACGGAAGGCGCGGCGCCCGACCGCCGGGGGAGCCGGGCCGCAGATCGGGTGATGCCTCCTCGCCGATGAGCGCGCTGCGCTCGCGCGCGTAGCTCGGCGCGAGCAGATCGTCGAGAGGTACCGATGCGAACGCTGGATCGCCATACCACGCTTCTCGGTCGGCGTACGCGAGCTTCATCGCCTCGAGCACGGTGTTCAGGTACGACGCGGTCTCGGGCGTCGCGCCCGGGATTCCAGCCTCCGCAAGCAGAGCGAGCGACTGGAGGAGCACCGGTCCCTGGGACCACGGGCCGGCCTTGTACACGGTGAAGCCGCCCGTTCGGAGCTGCGTCGGTTCCTCGACGGTCGCGGAATAGCGCGCCCAATCCAAACGTGCGATGAACGCGCTGTCGCTGCGACCTTCGAGATCGCTGATCGCGCGCCCCTCGAGCCAGCCGAAGGCTGCCTCGGCGACGAAGCCTTCGCGCCACGCGCGGCGCGCCGCCTCGATCTGCGCGGTCCGGTCGGACGATGCGGCCTCCGCCTCGCGCACGATGCGCTCGAGCAGCGCGGCGAGCGCGAGATTTCGGAGGAGCTGTCCCGCGTGGGGGAGACCGTTCGCGAGGTAGACCTCGGCCGACGTCGGCCACCGCTCGCGCAGCTGGTCGGCCACGCCGGCGACGCGCTTCGCGAGGCCCGCGGAGACGGGCACGCCGCGGTGCGCGTAGCCGATCGCGTACGCGAGCAGATCGCCCACGGTCCACGTGCCGAAGTCGCGAGCAAGGAGCATCCATGCATCGAACGATCCCGGTACGCACGCGGGCAGCACACCACTGCCCGGGATGAGGTCGAGGCCGAGCCGCGCGAAGGCCTCGCGTGTTGCCGCGGCCGGCGCCGGTCCCTGGCCGCAGATCACGCGCACCCGTCCGTCGGCCGGGCGCACGAGGATCGGCACCTCACCGCCGAGACCGTTCTGGTCCGGCTCGGCCACCACGAGGACGAACGCGCCGGCGACGGCGGCGTCGTACGCGTTCCCGCTGCGCTCGAGCACCGACATCGCGGTCGCGGTGGCAAGCCAGTGCGTGCTCGCGACGGCGCCGAACGAACCGAACATCTCGAGGGGCGCTACCACGGCGTCGTGCCTTCGGTGGCGTCGCCGATGCCTTTCGGCTGCGGCGAGTATTCGGCCGGTATCGGTGACGCGTGCGCGCGCACGTCAGCGAACAGTCGCATGAGACTCGCGCCAAGGATGTTCTTCATGTCCCGGTCGCTGAATCCCGCCGCCACCATCCCGCGCGTGACGTTGCGAAAGCCCCCGATGTCCGCCAGCCCCGGCGGGTATGAGAACGGCGATGGCCCGGCGAGCCCCTGGTTCTCCCAGGTGCGCGGATCCAGCTTGAGATAGTCGGGCGAGCACGCGACGTGATCGGAGCCGACGAGCTCCGTGAGGTACGCGAGCTGGCGAACCAGCTGTGCGGCCGAGGCCTGATTGCGCCCCGGCTTCACGAAGTGCGACATGAAGTGGACGCCGACGACGCCGCCCTGCGCCGCGATCGCCTTCAGCATGTCGTCGGGCAGGAGCACGGTCTTGCCCTGCTCCGGGTTCAGCGCCTCCGCGCCGGAGTGGGCCATATGTATCGGCGCGCTTGTCGTCTCGAGCACATCCCAGATCGACCGCCGTGCGAGGTGCGCGACGTCGACGATCACGCCAAGGCGGTTGAGCTCGCGCACGAGTTCCTTCCCGTATTCGCCGAGCCCGCGCCCGCTCTGATCGCTCTGAGGCGCGCCGACCGGCGTGTCCCAGGCCCACGAGATCGCGAGGTGGCGCAGGCCGAGGCGCACGAGAACACGGAGCACCTCGAGGCGCTCCTCAACGAGTCGCGCGCCTTCGGACCCGAGTACGAGGATCGTCGCGCCGTCACGCTTCGCCGAAACGATGTCGGCGGGTTCGAAGGCGATGCGCAGCTTCCCGTTCGAGCGTTCGACCTGCCACATGACGTAGTCGAGCGCGACGAGCGCGCGCCGCAGGAAGCCCGCGCTCGAGGCGGCCTCGGGCGCTTTGTCGAGCAGCTGCGCGTAGTGCTCGGCCGCGCTTCCCTCATCGACCTTGCGCTGGTATTCGCGCTGGATGCTCGCCCGCGGTGCCGACGACACGAAGGTGTCGATGTCCGCCCAGATCTGGCCGTCGAGCGAGATCTGCAGCTGCTTCGCGGTCACGCCGCCGTCCCGCATGCGCGCGATGTCCTCGGCGCGGATCTCGTGGTCGTGCGAGACGAAGACCGTTGCCTCGTCGTGCACGCGACGCGCGTGCTCCTCCTGCTCTTCCGTCAGCACCGGCGGCGTGGGCTCAGCCAATGGTCGCTCGGATGATGCGCGCGATCACCTCGACCGTTCGACCGTCGGCCGCTCGGCGGCCGCGCCGCGTGCACGACGCAACGCGAGGTCGTCGAACACTTCGCCGAGGAATTGCCGCGACGCGACGTCGAGATCGTTCACGAACTCGATGATGGGTGTCGACGGCGGCAGCTTCTGGCGGATCGGGGCGACGTTCTCCGGACGGACGACGAGCGCGTCGAGACCCGCGGTGTCGCGCGCGCTCAGCGCGCTGCGAACGAGCACCGGCTTCACGCGAAGCTCGCGCACGCCCGCGTTCGCCACCGCGTCGGCCATCCGCGCCAGACGCTCGGCGGCGAGGAGGTCGCCCGGACGCTCGTAGTACATCACGCCCACGGCCGATTTACGCGACAGGTGTTCGAGTGCCTCGAGCACGCTGAGATGCGGTCGCACTCCGATAGCGAACAGCTCGACGTCGACCATATCGCGCAACAGACGGCGGACCTCGGAGAGATGAAAGAACGTCGAGACAATGCAGTCGATCTCGCGAAGGCCGCCCTTGCGCGCCGTCTCAGCGACGTCCCCGAGGAGTACCGGAACGACGTTGACGCCGAACTCGTCGCGGATTCGCCCGACGTAATGATCCAGGCTCTCCGGATTGCACTCGACGAACGCGACGCGCAGGTCCGAGCGACGCGCCCGGCCGTCGCTCTGGCTCGCGATATATGCAAGTAGGTCTCCCGTGTTCACGCCCAGCTCGCTTGACGCGGCCACGAGCTGCCCCACCTTCTCAGCGAGCTGCGGTGGCATGCGCATGTGGCCACGCGTCTCGGGCTTTGGCCCGATCACCACAGTCCCGCCGCCGCGTCGACCATCGACCAGGCCTTCGCGGGCCAGGACCATGTAGGCACGCAGCGCGGTGTTCCGATTGACCCCGAGGTTCGCCGCGAGGTGCCGCGCCGATGGAAGACGCGCGCCCGGGCCGAGCTCACCCGTGGTCACGAGCAGCCGAAGCTGATCGACGAGCTGCTTGTAGACCGGTGATGGATCGTCGGTCGCGAGTCGCAGGTCGAAGATCTTCGCCGCTGGGCGCCGCGCGCCTCGCGTCGCCGGGCGCTTGCGAGAGCTCGCTGTCTTCGTCCTCACTGCCTCTCCCACGCATGATGGTCGTTCGCGACTGATCAGCGGCTATAGTGTGCCAACCGTGCGCAAAGCGCAGTTTGGCCTATGACGACCGAAAGGCAAATGGTCCGCGACGCTGCACGTTCGCCCGTTGGGAACGAGTCGTCCACCGTCGTCGACCTTGCTTCGAACGATTACCTGGGTCTGCGCAATGATCCGCGCGTGCGTGCGGCCGCGATCCGCGGCATCGAGCGGTACGGAGTGGGCAGCGGTGGCGCCCGCGAGGTCGCCGTCGGCATGGGCGTGGTGCGCCAGCTCGAGGAGCGGCTCGCCCGGTACAAGGGCGCGCCGACGGTCCGCGTCGTGCAGTCGGGCTATGTCGCCAATCTCGATGTCATGCCGGCGCTAGCCGGCGTCGGCGATGTCGTGATCCTCGATCGCGAAGTGCACCGCTCGAGCGCCGACGGTGCGGTGCTCTCGGGCGCCACGGTGGTCCGCTATGCGCACGCCGACATGCAGTTGCTCGAGGAAGCGGTCAGCACCGCGCGCGCCCGCGGATTTCACAAGGTCATCATCGTGACGGATGGCGTATTCGGCCTGAGCGGCGACATAGCGCCGCTCCCTGAGATCGTCGCGATCGCCGAGCGACATGGCGCGGACGTCGTGGTCGACGATGCGCACGGCTCTGGTGTGCTCGGGCACGGCCGCGGCACCGCCGCGCATTTCGGGCTCGAGGGACGCATCGGCGTACAGGTGGGGACGGCGTCCAAGGCGATGGGCGTCCTCGGTGGCTACGTCGCGATGTTCTCCGATGAGGTCGTCGCCCGTTTCGCCGAATCGCGCACCATGACCCACTCGACCGCCCTGCCGCCGCACCTTGCCGCCGCGTGCCTGGCCTCGCTCGACATCATCGAGAGCGAGCCCGAGCGCAATGACCGGCTGTGGGCGAACCGACGGCGCTTGGCTGATGGCCTCGTGTCGGCCGGCATCGACATCGGTCCGTCAGAGACGCCGATCGTCCCCGTGATCGTCCGCAACGCCGCGCGCACGATCGCGCTGGGCGCGCGCATCCGGGCGGCCGGGGTCGTGGCCTCGATCCTCGTCCCGCCGAAGGTCGCGCCCGAAGAGTCGCGTCTGCGGCTCATCGCCACCTCGGCTCATGCGCCCGCCGAGATCGATCTCGCCGTGTCGATCATCGCCGACGCTTCGCGCTCGCTCGCGCTACAGCCCTCGCGCCTTCCGGCGTGACAGATGCGCCGGCGACGCCGCCGCTACGAGATGTCAGAGTCCTCGAGGTCGGGAGCTTCTTCGCGGGCCCGTTCTGCGGCACGCAGCTCGCGGATCTTGGCGCGGATGTCATCAAGGTGGAGCACCCGGTTGAGGGCGATCACGGCCGCCACTTCGGCCCATTCCTCGAGGGTGAGAGCTCGCACTTCGTTCGACTAAACCGCAACAAACGATCGCTGGCCATCGATCTCAAGTCCGATGACGGACGCACGGTGTTCCGCAGGCTCGCCGGCGCCGTCGACATCGTCATCGAGAATCTTCGTCCGGGCTCGATGCGCGAGCTCTCGCTCGACTACCACACGGTGTTGGCGAGAGAGAACCCGCGGCTCATTTATATCGCGGTCTCCGGCTGGGGACAGGATGGACCGCTCAGCGCGCAGCCGGGCCAGGACATCATGGCCCAGGCGCGGTCCGGCCTGATGAGCATCACCGGACTTCCCGATGGGGACCCGGTCAAGGTCGGCGTGCCGATCTGCGATCTCACGTGCGCGCTCTACGCGACGATCGCCGCGCTCGCCGCGCTGCGATCGCGCGACGGCACCGGGCGCGGTCAGTTCATCGACGTCTCGCTCTTCGAGAGTGCCGTGGCGCTCTCCATCTGGGAAGCAGGACTCTTCTTCGCAACCGGCCAGATCCCGCGCGCGCTGGGCTCGGCGCACCAGAACGCGGCGCCCTATCAGGCCATCCGCAGCGCGGACGGCAGTTTCACCGTCGGCGCGGTCACGCAACGGAACTGGATCGCTCTGTGCGAGGCTCTCGGCCGAACGATGCTCGTCGACGACGCGCGTTTCATTGACGAGGGCATGCGCATCCGCAATCGCGCCGCGCTCATCGCCATCATCGAAGCGGTCACGCGCACACGGCCGACGCGCGAGTGGCTCGGGGTGCTCGAGACCGCCGGCGTCCCGTGCGCGCCGATCCAGAACTACCGCGAGGTCTACAACGATCCACATCTGATCGCCCGCGAGTACTTCTGGGACGCCGACCATCCGACCATCGGTCCGGTCCGCCAGCTTGGTTCGCCGATGCGTTTCTCCGAGACACCGGTGCGTCGGGGGAAGGCCGGACCGCGTCTGGGCGAGGACACCGCCGCCGTCCTCGCTGAGTTCGGCTTCACCGACGCGGAGACTGGGGACCTGCTCCAACGTGGCGTCGTGAGGGGACTGCCGCCACAAAAGGCCGTGCCGTGAGCGCGATGCGGCGATGACGCCAGCCGATCACATCCGCGTCGAGCGCAAAGGCGCAGTGCTGTGGATGACCCTGAATCGGCCCGAGGTATTCAACGCGCTCACGCGCGCGATGTACGCGAAGATCGAAGCAACCTGCGCGGAAGTCGAGCGCGATGACACGATCAGAGCGCTCGTGGTCACCGGCGCCGGCGACGCGTTCTGTGCGGGCGCGGACATCGAGCAGTTCACCCGATTCGACCGCGTCGAAGACGCGATCGACTACGACGCGCGCGGCAACGACGCATTCGGCGCCCTGGAGAACGTGCGTGTCCCGACGATCGCGGCGATCCACGGCGCGTGCGTCGGCGGCGGGGCGCTGCTCGCGAGCAGCTGCGATCTGCGAATCGCGTCGCCCTCCGTCCGCTTCGGCATGCCCATCGCCCGCACGCTCGGGAACTGCCTCTCGAGCCGCGATATGTCCCGCCTTATCAGCCTGCTTGGCGCGCCGCGCACGTTCGACCTGATGCTCACCGCGCGTCTTCTTCCGGCCGTCGAACTGCAGAGCGCGGGCCTGTTGAGCGAGGTCACGCCTGACGAGGCGTCGCTCTTGCCGCGCGCCGAGGCGCTCGCGGAGCGGATCGCGGCCCTCGCGCCGCTGACCCAACGGGCGACGAAGCGAACGATCACGAGCCTGCGCCAGCTCCAGGAGCGCGACGAGCGCGAGCTGCTCGCAAGCTGCTATCTCTCGGCCGATTTCCACGACGCGGTCGAAGCGTTCCTCGCCGGGCGTCCGCCACAGTGGAAGGGCAAGTAGCCGGTGGACTTCGACCTCCCCGAAGAGATCCAGCAGATCCGCGCGACGACGCGCGACTTCGCGCGGGCCGAGATGGCGCCGGTCATCGGTGGATACCTCGAGCGCGAGGAGTTCCCGACCGACCTGATCCGGAAGATCGCGGCCCTCGGCGTGCTCGGACTTCCGTACCCGGAGGAGCACGGCGGGAGCGCGGCGGGCCTGCTCGCGTTCGCCGTCGCCCTCGAAGAGCTCTCCCGCGTAAGCCCGTCGATCGGCGCGATCGTGTTCGCGCACAGCTCACCGGCGACGCTGATTCATCTCAATGGATCGCCGGCGCAGAAACGCGAATGGCTCGAGCCGCTCGCGCGCGGCGAGATGTTGGGTGCGATCGGCATCACCGAGCCAAGTGGTGGGTCGGATGTCGCGAACCTGCGCACCCGCGCGACCCCGACCGCGGATGGCTGGAGGCTCGATGGCTCGAAGGCGTTCATCACCAACACCGGGACCGACCTGACCGGTGTGGTCGTCGCGGCGGCAGCCACGGAGGAGGGTGACCCGCGGCGGCGCCTCAGCTCGTTCATCGTGCCGGCGGGCGCATCCGGGATGCAAACGGGCCGACCGCTTCGCAAGATCGGATGGCGCCTCGCGACGACGTGCGAGCTGTTCTTCGACGACTGCCACCTCGCGCCGGATGCGCTCCTCGGTGTTCGAGGCGACGGTGCTCGACAGATGCTCACCGCGGTCACTTATGGACGGGTGTGCGTCGGCGCGATCGCGCTCGGCCTCGCGCAGGCGTGCTTCGACGCGGCTGCTGCATACGCGCGCGAGCGAGAGGCCTTCGGCCAGCGCATCGCGGCGTTTCAGGGCGTAGCCTTTCCGCTCGCGGACCTCGGCGTGCGCATCGAGGCGACGCGGCTCCTCACGTATCAGGCCGCGTGGCTCGCTGACTCCGGCCGGCCGTTCCGCATGCAGGCGTCGATGGCCAAGCTGTTCGGTTCGGAGCTCGCGGTCGATGCCGCACGCGCCGCGATCCAGATCCTCGGGTCCCCCGCGATCTCGCGGGAGCATCCGATCTCGTGGCTGCTCGACGAGGCGAAGGTGCTCGAGATCGTCGAGGGCACCTCCGAGGTCCAGCGCTTGGTCCTCGCGCGCTTGCTCGGCGTGACCGCGTAGCCGCTCGCGACCCGACGTAAGACGCACGGGAGAGAAGAGAGATGGCAGTCGAGAAGGGCCTCGAGGCCGAGATCAAGCGCGTGGTCGGCGCGCCGATGAGCGCCGAGGCCTACGGCAACACCGGCTTCCCCGTGCTCGGAACGCCCGCGCTCATCGGTCTTTTCGAGGAAGCTGGCATCAAGGCGGTCGCCCCGGGCCTCGGGCCGAACGAAGGCACGGTCGGCACGCGGATCAACATCGCGCATCTCGCCGCGACGCCGCTGGGCGAGGAGGTGCGCGTGCGCGCGCGGCTCACTCAGGTCGACGGACGGCGCCTCGTGTTCGAGCTCGACGCTTCCGACGCGGTTCGACCGATCGCAAAGGGCGAGATGGAGCGATTCCTCGTCGACATCCCGCGCTTCTTGGCGAAGGCCGTGCGCAGCGGATGACCGTCGTCTGGCCGTCCCGCGACGTGCCGGTCGTCGACGAGGTCGATGTGCTCGTCGCCGGCGGTGGTGCAGGAGGGATCGCCGCGGCGCTCGCGGCGGCGCGCGCCGGTGCGCGCACGATGCTCGTCGAGCGCTACGGCTCGCTCGGCGGGATGGCGACGGGCGGTCTCGTGATCCTGCTCCTCACGATGGACGACGGCGCCGGGCGGCAGGTGGTCGGCGGGATCTGCCAGGAATTCGTCGACCGGCTCGTTGCGCGTGGCGCTGCGCACTACCCGACGTCAAATGAATGGGGTCTCGCCGACCTGGAACTCGTCGAGCGCGATCGCCGGTGGGGTCTCGTCTGGGGCCGCGGACCGCACCGCGTCCGCTATTCGGTCGCCTTCGACCCGGAGGAGTTCCGCTTCGTCGCGAACACGGCCTTGACCGAAGCCGGCGTGCGGCTGCGGTTCCACTCCTGGCTGAGCGACGTGGTCGTCGAGGACGGCGCGATCGCCGCGGTGGTCCTGCAGACCAAGGCCGGCTTCCAGGCGGTGCGCGCGCGCGTCGTCGTCGATGCGACCGGCGATGGCGACGTCATCGCGCTCGCAAAGATCCCGCACCAGCGCGAGCGTGTGCATCCGTGGCTGTGGTTCCGGATGGGGAACGTCGAGGATATCGATCGCGCGATCGAAGACGGCCGCGACCGCTACTTCAAAACGATGGGCGGCTACTTCTTCCGAACACCGGGCCAGGGGCGCACTCTGATGCCCTGGGGGATCGCCGACGTCCTCGATCGCAAGATCGATCCGCTCGATCCCGAGGAGCTCACATACGCGGAGGTCGAGTGCCGCCGGCTGGTCATGGAGGTCGCCGACCGCATTCGCGCCGAGGTTCCGAGCTTCCGCGATGCGTATGTGAGCGATATTGCGTGGCAGCTCGGCATCACCGAATCACGACGGCTCGACGGCGCGTACGTCCTGACGCGCGGGGACGTCGGTCGAACGTTCCCCGATGCGATCGCTCTCACCGGGAACTGGACGCGCTACGGCGACGTCTATGCCATCCCGTATCGGTCGCTCTACGCCCCGGGGTTCCCGAATCTGCTGACCTGCGGGCGCTGCATCTCGGTCGATCACCCGGTGCACCAGGCGACGAAGGAGATCCCGCCCGCGATGGCGACGGGACAGGCGGCCGGCATCGCCGCCGCTCTCGCCGCCCGAACGACGCGTGACGTTCGCGGCGTCGACACCGATGAGGTTCGCCGGATCCTGGTGAGCGAGCGCGCGATCCTCGCCTGAGCCGCTCGATCTAACCGGCGACCTCCACTGCCCCAACCGTCGGGACCGCACGCAGAAGCGCCTGCGTATACGGATCCTGCGGGCGATCGAGGACTCGCTCCGTCTGACCGAGCTCGACGATCCTGCCGCGATACATCACAGCGACGTTCCCGGCGATCTGCCTGACCACCCCTAACGAATGCGAGATGAACAAATAGGTAAGGCCGAGCTCGCGCTGCAGTCGTACCAGGAGGTTGATGATCTGCGCCTGGACGGAGACATCGAGCGAGCTCGTGGGCTCATCGCAGATCACCAGCGATGGCGATGTCGCGATCGCTCGCGCGATCGCCACTCGCTGCCGCTGGCCGCCCGAGAGGTCGCGCGGCTTCCTCGATCGGAAGCTGCCTTCAAGACCGACGAGATCGAGGAGCTCGACCACTCGTGCCTCGGTCGCCGCGCGCGAGAGTTTGGAGAGGTAGGTCAAAGGCTCGGCGACGGTCTCGCCGATCGACATGCGCGGGTCCAGCGAGCCACCCGGCTGCTGGAAGACCATCTGCACCTCGCGGCCAACTTCCTTGAGCCTGCTGCGGCCGCGCGAGTGGAGTGTCCTGCCGTTGATCGTGATCGTTCCTCTACTCGTCGGAGCGAGCCCCAGCACGGCTCGCGCGACAGACGTCTTGCCGCTTCCGCTCTCGCCGACGAGTGCGAGCGTCTTTCCCGTCTCCACCGTGAACGTGACGTCGTCGACAGCTCGGTTCACGCGCGTCGACCGGATACCTGTCCGAACGCGGTAATCCACGCCGAGTCCGCGCACATCGAGCACGGTGCTCACGCTTGTGTGACCACCTTCGGCGTCGCGAAGACCCAGCAGCGAGACTCGTGACCTGGCGCGACGGATTCGAGGGGTGGCTCGTCCTTCCGGCACTGGGCGATCGCGAACGAGCATCGCGGAGAAAATCGGCAGCCGATGTCCAATTGCCAGGCGCCCTCGGGACTTCCGGGGATGGAGTGCATCGGGACCGTTGTGACCTTGGAGCTCGGGACTGATTGAAGCAATCCACGCGTGTACGGATGGTTTGGCTCACGGATGACCGTCCTCGAGGTCCCGTATTCGGCCGTCGCGCCGGCGTACAGGACCTGTATCCGGTCGGCGATCGACGACGCGACCGCCAGGTCGTGCGTGACGAGCATCACCGCGAGTCCCCGTCGTTCGACCTCGGTCTTGATCAGACCGAGGACCTGCGCTTGCACGGTCACGTCGAGCGCGGTCGTTGGCTCATCCGCGATCAAGACTTCGGGATCGCACGCCAGCGCTGCTGCGATGAGGACGCGTTGCCGCATGCCGCCACTCAGCTCATGGGGGTAACGGCGAAGGTTGTATGCAGGATCTGGGATGCCGACCTGTTCGAGGAGGGCGCCCGCGCGGATGTTCGCCTCGCGCCGACTGAGTCCGAGGTGCGCGACGAGGGGCTCGGCGATCTGGAAGCCAACCGTTCGCACGGGGTTCAGCGCCGCGAGTGGATCTTGGAAGATCATCGAGATGCGACTCCCTCGGACACGGGTCATCTCTCGCTCTGACAGGCGGGTCAAGTCCAGTTCACCAACCCGAAGCGTGCCGGCGGTCCCGCGTGCGGTCGGTGGAAGGAGCCGCATGAGCGACAGTGCGGTCATCGTCTTTCCGGATCCCGTCTCTCCGACGAGCGCGGTGATCTCGCCGCGCTTCAGAAGGACAGAAACGTCTCTGACGACGTCACGACGCGTCGAAGGCGCACCTACCTCGACGCGAAGATGCCGCGCTTCGAGCGCCAACTCCATCTCGTCGATTGTCCCATCCGCAGAGCGATCCGACGCACGTGGGCGGTGGCGTTAGTTGTGTAGATGACGCTGTTGACTCAATGGCCTACGGATGTAGGATGCCAAATGCCTAGCCGCCTAGGTCAATGGCGCGGCGATGGGGAAGATGGAGGGGGTTGCGTTGAGGAAGTCAGGAGCTTTGCTTCGTCTGATCAGCTCATTCTTCGTAGGATCACTCGTCGCCGCCGCGTGCGCCCCGGCGACCACGACGCCAGGCGCCAGCGCCAGTAGCAACCCGACGAGCACCGGCATCGTCGCGAGCGACAAGACTTTCGTCTTTGGCATCGGCCAGAATCCGGTCGGTGGTTGCGATGGCACGCAGATCACCGTGACCGTCCCGGTCGGCAACTGTCCATTGCTCAATCAGGAGGGGCTCGTTCGCTTCGACGAAGTCACAAAGTCGGTAGCCCCGAGCCTCGCGACGAGCTGGACGTTCGACGGCACATCGGCAACGTTCAAGCTCCGCCAGAACGTGAAGTTCCAGGACGGCACACCCTTCAACGCTGACGCGGTCGTCTTCAACTATCGCCGAGTGTGGGACACCACCTTCGCGGCCAACACGGGTGTGAAATTCCCACTCGTCGCCACGATCCCCATCGCGAGTGTCGAGAAGATCGACGACGCGACGGTCAAGGTCAACTTCAAGACCGCCCGCTCCGACACGATGCTCCTCATGACGACGTTCCCGGCGTTCATCCAGAGCCCGACGGCCGTGCAGAAGACGACGCCAGCGGACTATGCATTCCACCCAGTGGGCACGGGCCCCTACAAAGTCACCTCGTACGCGGACGCGTCCCGCTTTGAGCTGCAGCGGGACGACAGCTACTGGGGCACGAAGCCCGCGGCGGCGAAGATCGTCATCGTGGTGAAGCAGGACTCGGCCGCGCTCGTGAGCGACCTGCTGTCCGGTGCGATCGACGCATCGCTCGCACCTTCGCTCGAGCAGATCGACCAGATCAAAGCGGCGGGAATGACAATCCAGGCGTCGCCGTCACTGGTCTTCTATGGCGCGAACTTCAACGTGACGCGGGCCCCGTTCAACGACCCGAAGATCCGTCAGGCCGCCGAGTACGCGATCGACAAGGAATCGGTGACGGCGCTGTCTAAGGGCTCCGCGAAGCCGATGTACGGCGCGGTCGTTGACGGCATGCGTGAGTACAACGCCGACGTCCCCGCCTACAAGTACGACCCCAAGATGAGCGGGACCATTCTCGATGGGCTCGGTTGGACTCTTCCGGCCGGTGGCAAGGTGCGCATGAAGGGTGGCCAGCCGCTGCACATCGACGTTATCCAGCGGACCGGCTATACGGGTAACACGACCCTGCTCACCCCGCTGATCGTGAGCAACCTGCAGGACGTTGGCTTCGAGGTGAAGACCGTCACCGTCGAGCAGGCCCTCCAGTACACGGCCCAGGGCTACTACGACATCAACAAGTGGGATCTCGCGGTCGGCGGATGGTCCGCCTCGATCCCGGATGCGGGCACGATGCTCGGAAACATGCTCACCGCCAACTGGCCGACGGTCGGCTTCAACCTCGGGCACTACACGAATCCCCAGGTCGACCAGAAGGTCGCGGCGGCCGGCGCTTCATTCGACGAGAAGACGCACGATCAACTGCTCAAGGACGCGCAGCTGTTGGTCCGCACCGACGCGCCCTTCCTCTGGATCTTCCAGAACCAGAGCATGGTGGCGTTCAACCCAGCCAAAGTGGCGGCCGCACCGTTCCGATTGGGTGGCCAGCTGGACATGCTCCGACTTCAGCTGAAGTAGCAATAGGCGCTCGGGCGACGTGGGTCGCTACATAGCGAGCAGGACCGGAAGTTCGCTTCTGGTCCTGCTCGGCGCCTCGCTCATCCTGTTCGTGGCCGTCCGTCTGGTTCCCGGAGACCCCGTGACAACGCAGCTGGGCGCGGCTGGCATTGCGAACCCTGAGCTCGTCGCGCGCACGATCGCGTCATACGGCCTCGACAAACCGCTTCCCGTGCAGTATTTCGCGTGGCTCTCCCATGTCGTGACGGGGGACTTCGGGTTCTCCCTCGTGAGCGGAGAGCGTGTGACCGACATCGTCTCGCGGCGCATTGGCCCCAGCCTGCTGCTCGGAGGAGCGGCGTCAGCCGCCGGCCTCGGCCTCGGATTGCTGTGGGGGATCGCAGCCGGGTACCTGTCGGGTTCCTTTCGCAGGGTCCTGCGCGGAGCGCCGATGTTCGTTCTCGTCGTGCCGTCGTTCTCCGTGGGCCTCGCCGTCGTGTTCCTCTTCGCGGTGTCGCTCCGGCTCCTGCCATCGTCCGGAATCTCGTCCCCGCTCGAGGGCGACCAACAGAGCCTGGGCAGCCTCATCGCGCACCTCATCCTTCCGACGATCGCGCTGTGCCTCGTGCCCGCGTCACTCGTGGCACGGCTGACCTACGCGACGATCGACGAAGTCGAGCAGGAGGAGTACGTCAGGACCGCGCGCGCGCTCGGCATCCCAGCGCTGCGCGTCGCGGTCCAGCACAGCCTCCCGAACGTTCTGCTGCCGATCATCACGACCGGTGGCCTCTTGGTGAGCGCTCTGATCACCAATGCGGTCCTCATCGAGAGCGTGTTCAGCTGGCCCGGACTCGGGACGATGATGATCACGGCAGTCCAGCAGCGCGACTACACCGTGGTGCAGGCGGGAGTGCTCGTGGTCGCAGTCGTGTACGTGCTGTCGAGTCTCGTTGTCGACGGCCTGTATCTGGCGGCCGACCCTCGTGTCCGGAACCCTCCGAC
>Ga0070698_100005254_pt1 | contig 14168 bp, 16 predicted proteins | sample KBSK1502metaG_FD_65477 | JGI IMG/M metagenome (GOLD analysis project Ga0070698, IMG submission 65477) | Corn, switchgrass and miscanthus rhizosphere microbial communities from Kellogg Biological Station, Michigan, USA - KBS K1-50-2 metaG | ecosystem: Host-associated > Plants > Roots >...
GAGGTGATCTACGTCGATTGCGGCTACAACATCATGGGTATCTGAAACTTTTGGAGTGCGGTGACTTGTCACCGCTTTGGTCGGCCGCGGCCTGTCGCGGCCAGGGTGGCGTTCAATTCAACATGGGATCAGGGCGACAAGCCGCCCTGAACGAAAGCGGTGACAGGTCACCGCACGCCAAAATTAAAGAGGCAACACATGGCCGACATAAACGAGCCTGACGAACATCTACCCGGCACTACTCAGGACGAGCAACTGCTTGAGAGTCCCGGACCCGATGAGTTTACTCACACGGACACCTGGCGCGTGTTTCGTATCATGGGTGAGTTTGTCGAGGGCTTCGATGAATTAGCAACGCTCACGCGAGGCGTCTCAATCTTTGGTTCCGCGCGCGTGCGTAACGACGATCCTTATTACGCAGCCGCACAAGAGACAGCGGCGCTACTTACTCAAGTGGGCTTCGCGGTCATCACCGGAGGCGGCCCCGGCATTATGGAGGCCGCGAACAAGGGCGCCTTTGAGGCCGGCGGGCAATCAATCGGTTGCAATATCGAACTGCCCTTCGAACAGGGGTCGAATCCATACCTGACACGGGGTTTGAAGTTCAAATACTTTTTCGTGCGCAAGATGATGTTCGTCAAATACAGTCTGGGCTTCATCATTTTTCCCGGCGGCTTCGGCACTCTCGATGAGCTTTTTGAAGCTCTGACTTTGATCCAAACGAAAAAGATCCGCAATTTTCCGGTGGTACTTTTTGGGTCGGCTTACTGGGAGGGATTGTTGAATTGGATTCGAGACCCGGCGATGAAGGAAGGCAAGGTCACCGAGCAGGATCTCAAGTTACTGCACCTCACGGACTCGCCTGCGGAAGTAGTGAAGATAATTGTGGACAGCCAGAGCGCACTGGGAGCTGAGAACCCTATTACCGCGGAGATCGCGGAGGTGTTTCCCGAAAGACGTTAGTCGCCTCCTTGCCCTCTCTAGGTGACACTAGCGCGGAGCCATTCAAGGTAAGGAACCGAGCCGGCACTTAGTTCCACGGCAACGATCTCGGGCGTCTCGTAACTGTGAAGTTTGACCACTTCCCTTTCGATCTCGGCAAACTTCGAGCTTAGAGTTTTCGCAATCAACAAAACTTCTCGCTGCGTTTCAACCTTCCCCTGCCAACGAAATACAGAGCTCATCTCCCGCATGATCTGAACGCAGGCAGCCAGGCGTTTGTCCACCAGCATGTCAGCCAAACGGTTGGCCTCATCCACGCTGGGCGCGGTCACGAAAACTATGATGGGTTGGTCAGGCAAAGTTTCAAGTTTCAAGTTCCAAGTTCCGACATAGCAGTGGCGTAACCTGGAAGGACTAGAGAGAGACTTGGACCTCCGAACTCGAAACCAGGAACTAGAAACTCGAAACTTATTCCAGGTCTTCCCCGGGGATGCCACCAGTGAGCGGGGTCGTATCAGCGCCGAAGAAAGAAGCATATATCTCCTGGGCCCGATCGAGGTCGCGTTCATCCACGAGTATGGTGGCGCCGGGAGACATAACGGAAAGCAAGGGAGAGAAAGCGTCTGCCCCGCCTGACTGCACCGCCGAGCGAATACCGTTTTGCTTCAGAATGTCGTTGACCATTTCGGCTTCAGCCGGTGACCCGAGATTGTGCAGGGCGACGAACTTCGCCTCGCTCGAGTCGTGCATTGCCGTTTCAGAGGTCAGCCGGTTTACGAGTTCTGAGTCGTCGTCAGGACATCGCGTGATGCCGGGTTCGTATTCGGATTCACAAACAGGACAGAACATAAAAGGACCTCTGGTGAAAAGTGATTAGTGAAAAGTAAGATAACGCTTTAACTCTTACTTGTCACTTTTCACTTGTTACTTGTCACTACCTTTTGGAATGGAATCTCCTCAAAGTTTGTCATTTGCTTGAAGGCACGAAAGCGACCATTGATTTCGTCATGAGTGAGCTTCTCTACCCGCGCGGTGCCAAACTCTTCCACATTAAATGACGCCATAACGGATCCAAAAATCATCGCCCGCCGCATTGCCGCTTCATCCAGTTTTTCCTGACTGGAAAGATAACCCATAAAACCGCCGGCAAAAGTATCGCCGGCTCCAGTGGGATCAAAAACAGACTCTAACGGATAAGCAGGGATGGCAAAGTAATTCTTCTCAGTGAAAAGGGCAGCTCCATATTCGCCACGTTTTACGATCAAAGCCTTCGGGCCCCAGGCAAGAATGGTTCGCGCAGCCTTAATCAGGTTGGGGATTCCCGTCAATTGCCGAGCTTCGGCATCGTTAATTATTACCACGTCCACGCCCTTAATCGTTTGCATCAGCGAGTCGCGCGCAATATCGATCCAGAGGTTCATTGTATCGAGCGCCACAAGTTCCGCGTTGGGAACCTGTTCGCGCACACCGCGCTGGAGATCCGGCTGGATATTGCCGAGAAACACCAGCCGCGCACTCTTCGAGGCCTCGGAAAGTTTTGGCTGGAACTCGGCAAAAACATTCAGCTGCGTATCGAGCGTATGGGCCACGTTAAGGTCGTAGTCGTAGCGTCCAAACCACCTGAACGTCTTACCGTCAGGAATTCGTTCGACGTCTGAAGTGTCTACATTGTGGGCATCAAAGACTGCCTGCTCAACGTCACTAAAATCTCCGCCTACGACGGCTACGATTCGAACGTCAGTAAAGAAACTTGCGGAGATTGAAAAGTGGGAACCAGAGCCACCCAACATTTTTTCACATTTGCCAAAAGGCGTTTCGACCGCGTCGAACGCTACCGAGCCAACAACAAGAAGAGACATAGTTTAGATTTCGAATTGGGGATTTCGGATTTGAGATCTTAGATTTCAGATTTTAAATTTCTGACTGCCTACTGCCCACTTCCACTACCTACTGATTACTGGCCACTGGCCACTGATCACTGCCCTATTGCGGCGGCTTAACGGGCGGCGGCTCAACGGACGCAGGTAAAACTGGACCTCCGAGAGCTTGCAAGTCAGTCTCCGCCTGGCCGCGATAGGTACTGTTCGGATACTCGGCAACGAGCCGCGAGAGATACATTCGCGCATCCTCGCGTAGCTCTTCAGGCGTTTTGTATTTCAAGTCCTGCTTGTCTTTCGCCAGCATGGCGTCAGGCATTACAACCTTCGTCTTCTGCTTGCCGCCAGTCTCCGCGAGTCGCGCGCTACTTTCGCCGGCAATGTACAAAACCTCATCCATCTTTGCGAAATTCGGATTACCCGCGTCTATTTCCTCGCAACGTTTGAGCGCTGCAAGATATGCCTTCTTTTGCTTGAAGTAGTGCCGCGCAACTTCCAGATTATGTAATGAATCCTTTTCAAGCTCTGCGTCGCGAATCGTCGCCGGATCGGGACCAGTCTTCGCTCGACCCTGGGCAAACGATGTTGTTGCACCAATCGACAACGCAGTTACAAGGACAACGAGCAGCATAAAAGTCTTTCTCATAAACCCCTCTCAATTTCAGATCTTCAAATTTCAGATTTCAGAGTTAGAAACTCGGAACTCGGAACTCCCCCTTAGATGCCGGTTCTGTCAGGAGAGCGCGTATTTCTTAACAATAGCGTCAAGTTTTTTTCGTGTCTCCTCGGGCCACAAATGCGGCGCGGTGAAAATCGCGTTCTTAAGCGCCGTAGCGCACTTACATTTTCTCTCTTGTTCGCTGAGGCGCCGTACCGCGTCCTTCATAATTAGCTGGGCATTGCGGACGTTTTTGTTTAGATACGCAATGACCGAATCCGCCGTCACCGCGTCATGCCCGGGATGCCAGCAATCGTAATCCGTAACCAGCGCCAGCGTGGCGTAACAGATTTCAGCCTCGCGCGCGAGCTTCGCTTCCTGAAGATTTGTCATGCCGATGACGCCCATACCCCAGGCTCGGTACACCTCCGACTCTGCTTTGGTGGAAAAGGCCGGCCCTTCCATGCACAGATAAGTTCCGCGCCGATGCGCCTTAACCTCCGTAACCTTGCAAGCCTCTTCCAGAACGTCTCCCAATTCCCCACAGACGGGATGCGCGAAAGCCACGTGTGCCACGATTCCTTCACCGAAGAAAGTTGATTCGCGCGCACGCGCACGCGTCCTGTCAAAAAACTGGTCCGGAATGACCATATCGAGCGGCGCATACTGTTCCTGAAGCGAGCCGACTGCCGAAGCCGAAAGAATGCGCTCAACGCCCAGCAACTTCATCCCGTAGATATTTGCCCGGAACGGAACCTCTGTCGGCGTGAAGCGGTGACCGCGTCCGTGGCGCGGCAGAAAAGCGACGCGGTTATTTTCGAGCGTGCCCACAATGAAGGCGTCTGACGGCGGACCAAAGGGAGTGTCGACAACTATCTCCTCCACGTCCTCCAGTTCAGGCATCTGATAGAGCCCGCTGCCGCCAATGATTCCAATTTTAACTATTTCCATTTTACGGTTTCGCGCGAGGCCAATTCTTTTACTGTTCTTATTTGCACTCGCCCATTGCTTCTTTGACGAAATCAGCCAATTGACTTGCTTGCTGCTTCACGAGCAATTGTTCGAGTGGCTCCATTTTTACCTTGGGCTTTGCCACCTTGATCTTTTGATAAGTTCGCAGCACACCTTCTACGCCCGCCAGGTATTCCTGATATCTGTCGTCTGCCTTATCAGGGTTTTCGATGACGAACCTGGCCTGAGCGAAGGTCAACTGTGAAGTAATTATGGGCGAGTAATCGCCCTTGATTTTCTTGTAGTCGCCAAGCAGGTTCGTACAGATATGGACGTGAATATCGGGCGCCTGAATAATGAAGAACAGCAACTCAGAGCTTAGTGCCTTAGCGTCCTTATTGAAAGGATCGTTCTCAAGCAGCGTGGCAATTTCGACCGCGCGTTTTCGTTCTTCGGCCGTTGATGGGCCCCGATCCTGACAAAAGTTAACCTTTGCGGGAAGTCCGAAAGTAAGAACCAGAGATAAGAGAAGAATCGTTTTCTTAGTCATGATCTGACATTCCTAAAGCTCAACACTCACCGGACGCAGTTTCCCTTCCTCATCAATCAGGCGGCAAAGCGGTTCATTCGGCTCATGATAAAAAAGGCATTGCCAACCCTCGCGTGCGGCCTGTGGCAAAAGCTTCTTCTTCACTTCCAGTGTTTCTACGGGATAAAGATCGTAGCCCATGATCCAGGCAAACGGAACATGAGCTCGCATCGGCACCAGATCAGCGAACCCAAACAAGGTCTTTCCTTCGCGTTCGAGTCGCCAGCACTGCATTGATCGGTTGTGACCCGGATACGTTTCCATACGCAGGCCCGGCACCACCTCGTAATACGCGTCCTTCAATTCCAACTGACCACTCGCGAGCAGCGGCCGCCAATTGTCCGGCAAATAACTCGCGCGGTCCCGTTCGCTGGGAGCCTCAGCGTGCTCTACTTCACTGCGCGAGATGAAGTACCTGGCGTTGGGAAACGCGGGCGCAGCCTCAGCATTTCCGTTCAGCGCCGTATTCCCGCCGGCATGATCAAAGTGAAGATGGGTGTTGATAACGATGGATATCTTGTCCGCTTCGACACCGGCGATCGCGCGCAACGAGTCGCGGAGCGATCGCTTACGCGTAATGCCAAACATCGCGGTGTGTTTTGCGGACCACTTTTCTCCGATTCCCGTTTCGATCAATATCCGTTCCGTACCCGTGTCAATGAACACGCAGTTCATGTTCATAGTTATGCGGTTGTCTTCATCCGGCGGGCAAACTTTCGACCACAGGGCACGGGGCACAACGCCAAACATTGCGCCACCATCAAGGCGAAATTCGGTGTCGGGAACGATCTCCACACGGTAATCGCCAAACTGCATTGCGGTCTGCCACCTATTAGCCTGGTTATTTCTTTTTCTGTTTTTCCTTCGGAGCCTCGGGTTTCGGTGCGTGTGGATTCTGCGTAGGCTCGACCGGCTGCGGCTGTTGTTCCGGACCCGGGGCGAATCCCGGCGGCATGCCCTGCGGTGGTGCCTGCTCAGGTGCTTTTACCGTATACACCTCGGCCACGGTGACATGTGAACGTTTCACTATATCGTCGAGAACTTTCTTTTGTTTTTCCTGCTCGACAGCCGCCTTCGCCTTGTCGCGGCCAGTCTGTGGTGGCGCAAAAGGATTTGCAGCCTCGCCGGCGTTCTCACCTATGAGGATATGCCTGGCGTGAACTTTCTCCTCGTCTTTGCCATCCTTCTTCTCTGTCTTGCGTTCTTCGAGCTTAATAATGTGGTAGCCAAAGTGCGTTTTCACCAGGTCGCTAATTTGTCCCGGCTTCAAAGCATAGGCCGCCTGCTCAAACTCAGGCACCATCTGGCCGTGGCCAAACCAGCCTAAGTCGCCACCTTTGTCTTTGTTACTGGTGTCAGTGGAAAACTCCTTGGCCAGTTTTGCAAAGTCTTCGCCGGCGCGCGCGCGCTTCAAAACTTCCTCCGCCTTGTCGTGACTCTGCTTGCTGGTATCCAATTCCGGATGCTGCTTGAGATACTCATCAACCTCCTGGTCGGTGGCGGTCATCTGGTCCTTCAACTTTTCCTGCGCATACTCCTGGGCCAGGACGCGAGCCTGCTCAAGCTTTACCTGTAGTTCGACCTTCCGTTGTTTATCGAACCCGGCCGCGATCGCGCGTTGTTCGCCGATCAGTACTTTTCCAAGTTGCTGCTTAACCTGCTTCAGTTGCTCCTCGGGAATCTCGCCACTTGCAAGCTGAGGGTTTTTCGCTTTGGCGTCAGCCAGAAATTGATCCCACTTCGCCTGGTTAGGCGCTTGTTTGAAAAAGTTCTCTACTTCCTCATCCGAGATATTCGGTCCCGCTGGATTGCCCTGCGATTTGAAAAAGTTTTGGGCTATGACGGCGGAACGAATCAATTCCAGCTGCCGTTTCATTTCTGGACGACTGGTGATTAGCTCCTTCTTGACCTCCGTCGTGCCATCAGCTTTCGTGGTCTTCACTTCAACGGGTATCGTGCGGGCCTCCTCGGCAACTGCAAGCAGCTTGTGCAGATCCTCTGCGAAGCTCTTGCGCGTCTCCGCATCCTGCGCCAGCCGCGCGCGAAACTGTGGCGACTGGTCTTCACCAATCAGCGCCATGTCTTCGGCAGAGAGGTTGGTGAGATACTCCGACCGCCTCGCTTTCACCTGCCAGAAGATCAGTCCACCGGCAAACAATACGGCCACCGCAGCCGCAATCCAGGCTTTGTTAGTTGAACTCAAAATAATTATCCCTTTCCAAAAAATAGACTCTTAATTGTGCTGGACTAATTCGAGCAGTACACCATTGGCCGAAGAAGGGTGAACAAAGGCAACCAGACAACCGCCGGCTCCCGTTCGTGGCGTTTCATCAATCAACCTGGTCCCCTTCTCCTTTAATCTGGCAAGCGACGCTCGAATGTCGGTCACCCTTATCGCGACGTGATGAATTCCAGGCCCACGTTTCTCCAAAAACTTTCCTACCGGCGAAGTCTCGCTGAGCGGTTCGAGGAGTTCGATGTGCGTCTCGCCGACCGGCAGCATCGCCACGCGCACCCCTTGTTCTGTGACTTCTTCAGTGAACTCGACTTCTAACCCGAGCGCGTCTCGCCAAAGCGCGAGCGCATCGTCGAGCTGGTGGGTCGCAATACCGATATGGTCAACTTTCATAGCAGTGGTCAGTGATCAGTGGCCAGTGGCCAGTGGCCAGCTTCTAAGACGAATATCCTCAAAGACGACCAATGACTTCTGATCATTGGCTACCACTCAATGACACTGGCCACTGATCACTGGCCACTGGCCACTGTTCCCAGCAACTCCTCTACGGCAGAATAAGGGTCTCTTTGACGACTCGCAACTTCTCCCGCCAGTCGATCCAGTTTCTCTGCGGCGGAATCCGACTCCAGAGTCTGCGCCACCAGGCGCTCGCGTAGCAACTCCAGAATACGCCAGCGAGCAATCGCCCGGCGGCGGCCATCTCCTGATTTTGTCTGCAAATGGAAGGCTCGATACTTCTCAATGGCAGCCGCTAACTCCTGTATTCCTTTGCTTTCTGTGGCGACCGTCTTAACGATCGGGGGCTCCCAGGAATCTTCGCGCTCCGCTAAAGACAAGAGCGCTTCCAACTCCTTTTCGGTAGTCAGAACGCCTTCACGATCCGCCTTGTTGATAACAAAAACATCGCCAATCTCCATGATGCCGGCCTTGATGGCCTGAATGTCATCGCCCATGCCCGGGACTAACACGACTACGGAAATATCCGCCGCCTTGACCACTTCAACCTCATCCTGTCCCACGCCTACGGTCTCGATAATAATTTTTCCATAGCCGCCGGCATCAAGTATTGAAACAGCATCGACCGTGGAACGAGCCAGGCCGCCGAGATTCCCGCGCGTCGCCATCGATCGAATGAAAACCCCGCTATCGAGTCCTAGCGTCTGCATGCGAATGCGGTCGCCGAGGATTGCACCGCCGGAGAATGGACTCGAAGGATCGACAGCAACAATTCCGACGCGCTCGCCTTGCCGGCGATAGTGCAACGCAAGTTTATCCACCAATGACGACTTGCCCGCGCCGGGCGCGCCGGTAATTCCGATTACCAGACCGCGGCCCGTAAGCGGGAAGATTTTCTTCATTAACTGCGCAGCGTCTTTAGAGACATCTTCCACCTTCGAGATAGCACGCGCTACTGCACGCGCGTCACCGGCCGCGATCCGTTCGACCAGTGCCGAGTTGTTATTTGACGAACTCACGTGCAGGACCCTAATTTGTAACGCAAACTGTTAGTTTGCGATGATTGAATGACATTCAACGCCCCCGCAAACTAACAGTTTGCGTTACCAGAACCAAACCAAGGCACTCACGTGCTAGCCAGCCTGCTGTAGGATTTCTCTCGCAATAATAATTCGCTGGATCTCGGAAGTCCCCTCACCAATCGTGCAGAGCTTCGAGTCGCGCCAGTACTTTTCCGCCGGGTAGTCCTTCGTATAGCCGTAGCCACCGTGAACCTGAATGGCCTCCTCACAAACATTTACGCTCACTTCTGAAGCGAAGAGCTTGGCCATTGAAGATTCCTTCGTCACCTTCCTGCCGTTGTCTTTAAGCCACGCAGCTCGATACATCAGCAGCCGCGCCGCGTCGATTTGCGTTGCCATGTTAGCCAACTTGAATTGGATCGCCTGAAACTCGGAAATCGGCTTGCCAAACTGTTGCCGTTCTTTTGCATAACGCACGGCCGATTCATAGGCGCCCTGGGCGATGCCCACCGCCAGCGCAGCTATCGAGATTCGTCCGCCATCAAGAACCTCCATGGCGTTTATGAACCCCTGTCCTTCTTCACCCAGCCGATTCTCGTCCGGCACGAAGCAGTCTTCAAACACAACACTGGCTGTTTCTGACGCGCGCAGCCCAAGCTTGTTTTCTTTTTTCGAGGGCGCGAAACCGGCCATGCCCTTCTCAAAGATGAATGCCGAAATTCCTTTACTCCGTTTGGCGCGGTTGGTGACGGCAACCGCCACGCAAGTATCGGCATGAATGGCGTGGGTTATGAAATTCTTGGAGCCATTCACTACCCAGCCGCCATCTTTCTTGACGGCGGTCGAGCGAGTTCCGGAAGCGTCTGAACCAGCGCTTGGCTCCGTCAGGCCCCAGGCACCCAAATGTTTTCCACTGGCCAGCGGCACGAGATATTTTTGCTTCTGGGCCTCCGTACCAAATTGATAGATATGATTCGAGCAGAGTGAATTGTGTGCGGCTACCGAAATGCCGATCGAGCCGTCAACACGCGAAAGCTCTTCGATGATCGTGGCGTATTCAACGTAACCCATGCCCGCGCCGCCATACTCTTCGGGGAAAAGAACTCCGGTCAAACCCAGGGCAGCAAGTTTGGGTTGCAGCTCGATGGGAAAGTGTTGCGCTTCATCCCACTCCATCACGTGCGGGGCGATCTCAGCCTCCGCAAATTCGCGCACGCTTTGCTTGACCTGTTGTTGCTCTTCAGTTAGTTCAAATTCCATGCTTGTTCCTGTTTACCAAACACAACGAAGGCATTCCCGCCTGTCAGATCTGACAGGCCGGAATGCCTGTCTAAAACAACAAATCCTGAAAATCCGGAACGGTTATTCTACCTCATTGACGTCGCGAACCGTGACCGGCCGCGTTAGACCTGGCTGCAGGTTTTGCCTTAATTGCCGGTCGCTTCTGCATCAGCAGTTTCACTTCGTCGGCCGATAGCCGGCGCCAATGCTTTGGCTTCAGCTCATCATCGCGTAACGATCCGATTCGCGAACGCCGCAACTTGATTACCGAGTGTCCGATTAGATCAAACATGCGACGTATCTGCTGGTTCTTGCCTTCGTGAAGGAGAATTTCAAACCACGAATTGTTTTCAGTTTCGCCCACGCGTCTAATCTTCGCCGGGGCTGTGCGCGTGCCGTCTTCGAGCGTCACGCCTCGACGGAGTCGTTCAATCGCCTTCTCGTCCGGAATCCCCTTCACCTTTCCTTCATATACCTTTTCAACTTTGTTGCGAGCAGCCGTAATGAAATTGGTGAAGTCACCGTCATTGGTCAGCAGCAACAGGCCTTCAGTGTTGAAGTCGAGTCTGCCAACGGGATAGAGCCGGCCGAGCGATGCCGGCAAGAGTTCGAGAACGGTCGGACGGCCATCGGGATCAGTGACACTGGAGAGATAACCCTTCGGTTTGTTCAACAGCACGTAAACCTTTTCGCGTCGCTGCAACGTTGGGTTAATGAGCTTGCCACGAACCTTTATATGGTCCGTTTCCGGATCGGCCTTGGTTCCCAGTTCGGTTATGACCTTGCCGTTAACCGTGACCTCGCCGGCCTTGATCATTTCTTCGGCGTGACGTCGCGATGCGAGTCCGGCGGCGGCGATTAGCTTTTGTAGACGCTCTTGCATAATCAGTCGGCAGGCGCAGGCAGCAGGAGCAGGAAAACCAATTGTAAGCGAACCTGCCTCCTGCTCCTGCCCCTGCTTCCTAGCTCTCCCCTCCCGCCAGGTCCTGAAAATCTTCCATGCTTGGTAGTTCGCCCAAATCCTTCAGGCCGAATTGCATGAGGAACTCTTTTGAGGTGCCGTACATCATCGGGCGGCCCACGGTATCCTTACGTCCCTTAGCTACTATCAATTTCTTGTCCAGCAACGTCTTCACTGATGAAGGCGACTGCACACCGCGGATCTCAAGAATCTCAGGCACCGTAACCGGTTGCTTGTAAGCTATCACGGCAAGTGTCTCCAACGACGCGATTGACAGCTTGGCGCTGGGCCGCGACTTCAAATAGGCGCGCACATGCTCGTGAAATTCGGGTCGGGTGGCAAACTGCCAACCACCCGCAACTTCGCGCAGCTGCAACCCACCGTTGCGGCCGTTAAATTCCTTCGCTAGTTCAGCCAGCGCTTCTTCGACCACCGTGCGATCCTCGCGTAATACATCCGAAATGACTTTCGCACCGAGCGGCTCTTCGGAAACGAAGATGAGGGCCTCAATTATGGCCATCCGCTCAGCCGCATTTTGAACCACGTAAGACCCCGAGGCTTCAGACGCTTCTGACTCCACCGCCGGCTCTTCCGCAGCGACCATTGCCTCCAGCTCGCGACTGGCTTCCTCGTTGAGTGCAGCCTCATCCTGGGGCGTTTCCAGTTTGTTGTCTTCGCTCTCTTCAGTCATGTTGGTTATCGACTAACTCGCGACTCTGACGACGATGTCGCCGAAGGTTTGTTCCTGAACTAACGTAACGTCAGTAGTACGTACCAGCTCCAGCACAGAAAGAAACGCTACCACCAGCTCGCGGCGCGAGCGTGCCTGTTCAAAGAAAACGCGCAGATTAACTTCACCGGCTGACATCACCATATTACGCAGGCGCTCGAGCATCTCCGACATGGAGATCTCCTCACGCTCAATCTCCATCAGCACTTCTTCCTTGTGCCGGGCGAGAATTTCCTGGAACACTTTCAGGAGATCAAACAACCCGACTGTAACCTCCGGGTTGTTCTTGTCGGTTTCGATCTCAGCTCGCTTAAAAACTGCGCGCTCTACGGTTGCCCGCGACCAGAGCATCTGCGCCGCAGCTTTATATTTCTGATATTCGAGTAGCTGATCCACCAGCTCGCGGCGCGGATCGTCTTCCTCTTCTGCCACAGCGAATGGGTCGCGGGGCAGCAGCATCCTCGTTTTGAGCTCGATCAACGTAGCCGCCATTACCAGAAAATCGCCGGCGACGGCGATATCGAGTTCCTGCATTATTTGTAGATAACGAAGGTATTCGGTAGCGATGCGGGCCACCGGAATGTCGTAGATATTGATCTGCTCCTGACGAATCAAATGAAGCAACAGATCGAGCGGGCCATCAAACTCACCCATAACGATCTTGAGATCGTCGGTGTTGTAATCGGAGACGATCTCCGGCGCTGAGCCGGTAACGTCAATCGAGCCACCCTCCGGATTGGGCTGCTCAGCCGTCTCTTCGGTGGCTTTTAGCGCCGCGCCTGTCTCTAACGTTTCGTCCATCTAAGTTCTGCTACTGTCCGATAAACTTTAGTTTGTCGTTCGTATCCAAGCGACAAGCTAAAGCTTATCGGACATCAAGACCCAACACCGATCTTCTCTTTGACTGCAGCGAGCGTTTGGCTGGCAATTCCTCGAGCCTTGTCAGCGCCCTCTGCCAAAATGCGGGACAACTCACTGTCATCAATGGCTTGCACTTTTTTCTGGAGCGGCTCAAGAAACGCGATCGTCGCGTCTGCCAGTTCCTGTTTCAGTTGGGCATAACCCTTATCTGAGAAGTGCGCTTCGACCTGTTCCGGCGTTTCGCCGGTCAGTAACTGGAAAATCGTCAGCAGGTTGGTAATCGCCGGTCTGGACGCGTCAAATTTGATTGCCGTTCCAGAGTCCGTTACAGCGCGCTTGAACTTGCGCTGAATGCTATCGGCATCGTCGAGCAGACGCACACAGCCGTTGGCGTCCTCTTCAGATTTCGACATCTTGTTGGCTGGGTCAGACAACGACATGATGCGCGCTCCGACTTTGGGAATGAACGGCTCTGGAACACGGAATGTCTCGCCATAGTCGCGGTTGAATCGTATGCTCAGGTCGCGCGTCAGTTCAAGGTGTTGCTTCTGATCTTCACCAACCGGCACCAGGTCTGTCTGGTAGAGCAGAATATCTGACGCCATCAGGATAGGATAATCAAACGTTCCCACCGAAACGTTCTCACTCTTCCGCGCCTTGTCTTTAAACTGCGTCATCCGTTCAAGTTCGGACATGCGAGCGATGCAATTAAGAATCCAGGTCAGCTCTGCATGTTCAGCCACCTCTGACTGAATAAAGATTGTAGAAGCACCAAGTCCGACGGCCAGATAAATCCGAGCCAGTTCCCTGGTCTTTTCGGCAAGCAGTTTTGGATCCTGCCTCGTCGTAAGGGCGTGAAGGTTGACTATGCAAAAGAAACTTTCGTACTCGTGTTGCAGCTCCACCCAGTTGCGCAGGGCGCCCAGATAGTTTCCCAGATGTACGTTGCCGGTGGGCTGTACTCCGCTAAAAATTCGCTTTGGCATGAGTTCCCTTACGGATGGTCCGGTTACTTCGCACTATCGGTTCACTCCGAGCAACAACAAATAATACACAAGATTCATGATCGGTCTCAGGATGGCGCTAAAGAAGCCCACGTAAATCAGCATCATCAGAATTATGAAACCATACTGTTCCATGAGGGCCAGCATTGGTTGGGCACTGGCTGGCAGAAAAGTTTCCAAAATCTTGCTGCCATCGAGCGGCGGGAAGGGCAGCAGATTAAACACAGCCAGTGAAATATTCATGGTCAAAAAGAGCTGAAGAAAGAGGATTATTGGTTCCCGCAACTGGGGAGACATGGTTTCGAACGCGCCGGTCATTAGCATTACCTTAAGCACGGTAAAGGCGCAGATGGCGATAAAGGTATTAACTATGATCCCTGCCGCAGACACCCAAACATTTGCGCGATCTTTATCGCGCCAACGCAGCGGATTAACCGGTGTAGGTTTGCCCCAGCCGATAAGCGGGATGCGCGCCACTGTTCCGCCCATGCTGGCAAAGACGAAACTGACGATTGGAATCAGCAGCGTACCAATCGGATCGATGTGGGCAACCGGGTTGAGTGTGATGCGTCCCAGGAGACGGGCGGTGTCGTCGCCAAA
>Ga0070698_100005255_pt1 | contig 14163 bp, 14 predicted proteins | sample KBSK1502metaG_FD_65477 | JGI IMG/M metagenome (GOLD analysis project Ga0070698, IMG submission 65477) | Corn, switchgrass and miscanthus rhizosphere microbial communities from Kellogg Biological Station, Michigan, USA - KBS K1-50-2 metaG | ecosystem: Host-associated > Plants > Roots >...
GCCAAAACGCACCAGGTCAGGATAACCGGCAGGCCGCCGACAGCAGGCCGACAGCAGCTCACCGCAACGTGAATCACGCATCCGCGCCGCTTCAGCCAGCGCGCCACTTCAGCTAGCCAGTGAAGGAGACCCATCCGTGTCGCACCATTTCGATAGCGCCGCCGACCGCGCCGACGGGCGCATCAACCTCTGCGACCTGTACGCGTTCCCCGGGCCGCCCGGCACCTCCGCGCTCATCCTCACCGTCAATCCGGACGCCGGGCGGTCCTCCCCCACCACATTCCGGCCCGACGCCGTCTACGAGTTCGCCCTGGCCAGCGACGGCGGCACCACTGAAGACATCGCTTTGTCCATAGCCTTCACCCATCCCGGCGATGACGGGCGGCAGCAGGTCCGGGTGCTGCGCGCTGACGGCCAGGCCGCTCGCGAGGGCGCCAGGGGGACACTGCTGGGCGAGGGCCGCACCGGTGAGGTGTTTTCCCTCGGCGGCGACGGGCTGGCCTGGGCCGGACTTGCCGCGGATCCCTTCAACGCAGACGGTGCTGCCATCATCCAGTTCAACCAGGGCTTGAAGGAAGGGCGGTACACCCCTGAAGTGTTCAATGACTCACCCAGCAACGCATTCGCCGGGCGTGATGTGACTGCCATCGCGCTGCAACTGCCTGATGCCGCCTTCCGCAGCACCCGGATCGGCCTGTGGGCACGGATAAGCCTCTGCGACCACACCCCGCAACGACAGGTCAACCGTACAGGCCAGGCAATGTTCCGCCCGCTGTTCTTCAACCCTCCGGACAGCGAAGCGCAGCTGGATACCCTGAACGCCGCACCCCCCGCCGCCGACCGGGACTCCTACAACGAGCGGGTCCGCCACATCGCCGGCACCGCCGCCCGCCTGGCCGGGCTACCCGACCCGGCCGGGCACGCGGCACGGGTCGTGGAGGCGTTTCTTCCCGACGTGCTGACCTACCGGCCGGGTCAGCCCGCTGCCTTCCACCCTGGCGATGGCAACGGGCGGGCGCTTGGCGACAACGCCTTCGACATCGCTGTCGCCGTTCTCGCCGGGGCGACGCTCGGAAACGCTTCCACCCCACGCCAAGCCACCCCGGCGTTCCCCTACCTGTCCGCACCTCAACCGGCTGATCTGCCGCCCCTCGCCGACTACTTTCGTTCTCCGCAAGCACCGGCCCAGTGAGGCCCCGAGCAGACCGGCTTCCGCCTCACGGCCCAGGACCCCAGCGCCACCCAGGTCCAGGCGATCAGCCAGTTCCGCTCGAAGGGACCCGTGGTGCGGGTGATGATGCCCGCCTCCGAGGAGCACATCGCTACCAACATCCTGGCCGACCGGCTGTCCCGGCTGGAGTCAGCCGGCCTGCTGGAGCGCGACGCAGGTGAGCCGCGCAGCGGCAAGCAGTCCTACCACGCCACCGCCAAGGGCAACGACCTCATCCCGCTGCTGCTGCAGATGATGACCTGGAGCGCCGCCCACGACCCGTACGCCGCCGTCCCCCGGGCCGCTGATCACCGCACTCACCACCGACTTCCCGGCCACCGCGCGGGCCATCCGCGACCTCGGCGGAATCGAACCGTTCCTCGCCACCCTCCCGGCCGCATCTGCGGACCTCAGGCCAGCGCCGGCGACGGCACCGCCCGGAGCGGGCCGAGCAGGCCCGGCAGAGAGGTGACGCTCGCTGGACAAGCAAGACCCCTCCTATTATTATGAGAGCGCCCTATCGTTATAGGATTACTTGGAGTGGCCGTGTCAAACGAGGACATCTTCCGGGCCTATCTCGAGCGCTTCACAGGCGGCGACGTCGAGGGCGCCGCCGAACTCCTCGCCGACGAGTTCGCCTTCGACGGGCCCATCCTGCAAGCGAAGGACAAGGCGGAGTTCCTGGCCGGGTCGGCGGCCGCCGCGGCGATGGCGCGTGGCTGCACGATCCATCACCAGTGGGTCGACGGCGATAACGTGTGCTCGGTCTACGACTTCGAGATCGAGACCCCGGCCGGCGCCGGCGCCATCCCCATGGCCGAGTGGTCTGTGATCCGCGACGGAAAGCTGGTGTCGTCCCGCCTGCTGTTCGACACGGCGGCGATGGCCGCGCTGATGCCGGCGGGCTAGACCGAACGCCATGCCCCCTAGCGCCTGGACCGGCTACGGCCGCTTCTGTCCCTTGGCCCGCGCGCTCGACGTGGTGGGAGAGCGGTGGACGCTGGTCATCGTGCAGGAACTGCTGAAGCGGCCGAGCCGTTACAGCGAGCTCGCCCGCCGCCTTCCGGGAATCGGGACTAACGTGCTCGCGGACCGGCTGCGCAAGCTCGAAGCCGCCGATGTCGCCGAACGGATCCCCGGCCCTGTCGGTGAGGGCGTGGTGTACGCGCTTACCGAGCGGGGCATCGGGTTGAGCGACGCGCTCGAGGCGCTCCGCCGCTGGGGAGTCAGCTATCTCACCGACCCGACCGCCGACGGGGGCGCCAGTCACGAGTTCGACCTGCACTACGTCGAAGGCATCGACGCCCTTCACGACGCCGAGTTCGGACTCGTCGTCGATAAGCAGCCCACGACGCTGCGTTTCTCCCGCGGCCATCTCGACCAGACCGAGGGAGAGCCAGCCGATCCGATCCTGACCGTGCGCACCTCGAGCGCGTTCATGGACCGCTGGGCGGCCGGCACCGCCAGCTGGGACGACGGCCGTGCTAGCGGGGAGGTCACCCTCGACGGCCCCAGCAGCAACTGGGAAATCTGGCTGGCAGCGACCGGTTACCTACTTGCCTACGACCCGCAGCCTGACCATGACTGAACTCACCGCGCCATGGGTGGAGCCCGTCCACCAGCGCCTGCGTGCCTGGCGGGCCGGGCGACTCCTCGTCGACACCTGCCGCGCGCGGCTGTACTTCCCCGACGAGCGGCATCCTCGCTGGGCGGTACCCGCTGACGACCTGCTCATACCGACGCCCAGCGCGTTCAGCTATGACGGGCTCGTGGTGCTATCTCCCGACGACGCCGACGTCTGGGTCGAAGAGGACCGCCAGACCTACGGCGAACCCCGCAACCCCTACCATCGCGTTGATGCCCTCCCGTCGTCGCGCCACGTCCAGCTCCTCACCGGCCAGACGGTCGTGGCGGAGACCGACCGGCCCGTCCTGCTTATCGAGACTGGCGTCGCGCCACGCTGGTACATCCCTCCAGGCGATGTCGCATGGGCGCAGCTCGAACCCGACCCGACCCGCACCACCTGCCAGTACAAGGGCGAGGCCAGCTACTTCCTGGTGCGCGGCAGCGACATCCGGCTCTGGACCTATCGCCATCCTGACCCCGAGGCCGCCGCCATCGCCGGCCACGTCGCCGCCGCCGGAGAACATCCCGGCGTGCGCATCATCGTTGACGGAACGCCGGAGAGGTGACTGTGAACAGCGCCGACGTCCATTCCCGCGAGACACTGTTCTGGGAGCTCGCCCAACAGCTCCTGGCCGAACCCGACGTCACCCAGGGCACCATGATGGGGTACCCCTGCCTGCGTTCGAATGGCGCCTTCTTCGCCTGCGTCGAACGAGCAACCGGGCACCTCATCGTCAAGCTCCCCGGCCAGAGGGTCAAGGAATTGGTCACCACCGGTCAGGCGCTGCCCTTCGCACCCAACGGCCGCACCTTCCGCGAGTGGGCCGCGTTCCCCGTCGCCGACCCCGTCGAGTGGCGGGCGCTGCTCGCCGAAGCCCGGGGCTTCGCCGGTGGCTGACCTCTGACCCGGCCATTGACTCCTGAGCCTGGCTCGGCTTAGGCTGATCTGCTATAGCAGATGGGAGATCAGCCCAAATGACTGATAACGCCGCCGGCAGGCCCAAGCTGACCACCGGGCCGACGCTGTCCGACCAGGCCTACCGGGCGCTGCGCGAGGACATAACGTCCGGCGCGCTGCAGCCCGGCCAGCGGCTTACCGAGCGCAGCCTGGCCGAGCGCCTGGGCGTCAGCCCGACCCCGGTCCGGGAAGCCCTGCAGCGACTGGAGCACGAGCGGCTCATCGAACGGGACGCGGTACGCGCGATCCGGGTGGCCGATCCTTCCGTGGCCAGGCTGCATGAACTGTCTCTCATCGAGGTCGCCCTCCGCGGCGTCGCGGCCCGGCTGGCGGCCGAGCGCGCCACCGCCGCGGAGGTGGAGGCCATCATGACGGCCTGCGACCGGGCCGAGGCGCTGGCGGACGCCCGCGACTGGGATGAGGCGCGGGTCCGCGAGATCCTGGAGGTAACTCGCGGATTCCACCGCCTGATCGACGAGGCGGCACATACCCAGACACTGATCGACATGATCTCCACGGCAACCGCCTTCGACTGGGCCTTCCGGCTCAAGTGGGCGGTCGAGTCGCACGAGGACGCGGCCAGCCTGCATCGCAGCCTTGAGCAGCACCGCAGGGTAGCCGAGGCCATCGAGGCCCGCGATGGGGCGGCGGCCGAGGAGGCCATGCGGCTGCACACCGGGTCGCGCGCCGAGGTCTTCCTGGCCATCGCGGCGGGCAACACCGGGCCGGCCGACTAAGAGCCCCGGCCAGCCCGATCCACTGAAAACCACGTGCGGGCATGGCCGCCTTCTAGTGCTATAGCAGATCTGAAATCTTCCATAGGAGAAAGACATGTCGGTACGCAACTGGCCCAGCCTGGCCGCCAAGACGGCCGTCGCCGCTTCCCTGCTGGCCGCCGCGGCGGCCTGCAGCAGCTCAGGATCGAGCTCCCCGCCTGCGGCAGCCGGTGCCACGTCGGCGGCACCGCTCAGCACGGCCGCGCTGGTCGCCGGCTCCAAGCAGGAAAAGGGTCTCGTGATCTACAGCAACGCGCTCTCGTCGCAGATGCAGGAGGTCACCAAGGCGTTCCAGGCGAAGTACCCGTGGATCCACGTCACCGTCACCGATGACGAGGACCCGGTGGTGTTCTCCAAGTACGCCGCGGAGCACGCCACAGGCGTCCGCACGGCGGACATCCTGATCGCCAGCGCTCCGGGCCTGTGGGTGGGCGCGGTGAACAGCGGCTTCGTGCAGCCGTTCACGCCCGCCGGGATCGCGGACTTCCCTGCCGTCACCTCGCAGGGCAAGGGCCTGTACATCTTCTCGCCCGATCCCGCGATCACGATCTACAACAAGGTCGTGCTGAAGGGGCAGCCGGCGCCATCGACGGTCGCGCAGATCGCCCAGGACGGGATCGACAAGAAGTACAAGGTCGCCACCTACGCGATCAACAACAACTTCGGCTACAGCGCCTTCTGGGGGTACGTGCACCAGCAGGGGTGGGCCGCGCTCGACAAGCTCGGCCAGACCGCGCAAACGCCCGGAGACGGCGACACGCTCGGCACGGACGTCGCCCAGGGCGGATACGGGGTGGCCGTCTTCGAGTCCGGGCTCGTCCGCGGCCCCATCGAGTCCAACCCCACCTACCGCAAGCTCATGGGCTGGGAGTACACCAAGGACTTCACGCCGCTCATCCCGCGCGGCATCGGGATTACCGCTGGCGCGGCCAGCCCCGACTCGGCCAAGCTGTTCCTGGACTTCGTGTTCAGCGACCCCGGCCAGCAGGCGCTGTGCGACGCCGGGTTCGAGGCGAGCAGCACCACCTTCACGCCGGGCGACGGCTGCCAGAACACGCTGAAGGCGCTGTATGCGGCCGTCGGCGCGCAGCACGTGTACATGACCCCGTTCACCGCGCAGGTGGCCGGCGACCAGAAGGCGTTCACCGCCAGGTTCCGTCAGGCATTCCACCAGTGAGCCGCCGGCAGGGCGCCCGCCGGGCCCCGTCGCAATGACGACCTCCGTAAGCCTCGCCCCCGGCCGGGCGACCCGGATCCGCCGCCTGCTTCCAGGGAACGGGGCGCAGGCGGCGATCTCGGGACTCGTGCTGGTAGCCGTCCTGGCGCCGGTCGTCCCGCTGGTGTACGCGTCCGTGCAGAGCGCGCCCATCTACCTGCCGGGCCGCTACTTCACCGTGGCGGCCTACCGGCAGCTGTTCACCGACCCCGCCTTCTGGGCGGCCGCCAGGAACACCGCCGAGTTCGCCGCCATGACCACCGGGGGCGCGCTGGTGCTCGGCGGCGGGTTCGCCATCGTCTGCGGCCGGACCGATGTTCCCGGCAGGCGGTGGTACCCGGGCCTGCTGATCGCCCCGCTCCTGCTCCCGCCGCTCGGCCTCATCCTCGGCTGGAACGCGCTGTACGGGGCGGGGGGCTACGCGCACGATTTCATCACCCGGACGCTGCACCTGCCGTTCAACCTGTCCACCGTGCCGGGCATGGCCGTGCTCGGCACCGCCGTCGCCGTCCCTGTCGTCTTCCTCGTCTGCCGGGCCGCGCTGTCCGGCATGGACTCCGCGCTCGAAGACGCCGCCAGGAGCGTCGGCGCCCCCGCCCTGCGGGTGCTCGGCCGGGTCACGCTGCCGATGCTGCGCCCCGCGCTGGTCAACGCGGGACTGCTGGTCTGCACGCTCTCGATCGAGTCGCTGGGCATCCCCCTGGTGTTCGGGTCGCCGCAGGGACACGACTTCATCGCGAGCTACCTCTACACCCAGTGGTCGACCGCGTTCACGCCGGGCCCGCCCGTGGTCAGCGCCGGAGCGACGGTGCTGCTCGGCTGCGCCTGCGTATTGCTGCTGCTGCGCGGCACGCTCCTGCGGGACCAGGCCCGGTTCGTCACCATCGGCGGCCGCCCCGGCCCGGCCGGCGGCCACGGCGGGACGGGAAGCGTCCGGCTGCCGACCGCGGCACGGCTGGTCCTTAGCGTGCTGCTCGGCCTCTACGTCGCGGTAACCACGTTCGCCCCGATCGCCGCGCTCGGGCTGTCATCGGTGACGACGGAGCTGACGCCGCTGATCGCGCCCTGGCACCTGTTCACCGCAGGCAACTGGCGTGCCATCGGGCAGGGCCAGTTCGCGACCTCGATCACGAATACCGTCGAGATCGCGCTCGCCGGCGCGCTCATCACCACCGCCCTCGTCGCGCTGGCCACCGCCGTCGCCCACCGCTCGGCGTTCGCCTTCCGTCGCGGGCTGCCCTTCCTCCTGCTGTTCCCGCGTGCCATCCCCGGGCTGATCATCGGCATCGGGTTCTTCTGGACCTTCCTGCTCGTCAATCCCCCGGGGCACGCGCTGCTCGGCAGCCTGTGGGGAATCATGCTCGCGCTGAGCGTCCGGTCCCTCACGATCGCCTACTTCGTGCTGTCGGCCGCGTTCGCGGCGGTCAGCGAGTCACTCGACGACGCCGCGCGTTCCGCCGGGGCCAGCTGGTGGGCGGCGATCACCCGGATCACCCTGCCGATCCTGCGGCCGGCGCTGTTCGCGGCGTTCATCTTGATGTTCATCGCCATCCTCAACGACTACGACCCCGCCCTGTTCCTCGTCACCCCCGGCCACGAACTCATGGGCGTGACCATGCTGCTGTCCGAGCAGAAGGGCGTCAACGGGCCGGTTGCGGCGCTCGCCATGGTGCAGATCGCGATTACGGTCGTCGCGATCGCCATCGCCGGGCGGCTGTTCTCGACCAGACTGAGAGGGCGGCGGAATGCCTGAGATCTCCGTTCAGGGCCTGAGCAAGGCATTCGGCGGCGCACGTGCGCTGGACGAGGTCACCTTCACGGTGCGGGACAAGGAGTTCCTGACCCTCCTCGGGCCTAGCGGGTGCGGCAAGACCACCACGCTGATGTCCATCGCCGGCTTCCAGCGGCCCGACGCGGGCACGATCACCTGCGGGGACCAGACCTTCTTCGACTTCCGCGGCAAGGTCTTCCTTGAGGCGCAGGACCGGAACCTCGGGATGGTCTTCCAGTCGTACGCGGTCTGGCCCCACCTGACGGTCTTCGGCAACGTCGCGTTCCCGCTCAAGGTCCGGAGGATGAGGAAGGATGCGCTGCGCCGCCGGGTCACGGAGACCCTCGAACTCGTCGAGATGGCCGGCTATGCGGGACGCTATCCCCACGAACTGTCCGGCGGCCAGCAGCAGCGGGTGGCCCTGGCCCGTGCGCTGGTCTACTCCCCGACGGTCCTGCTGCTCGACGAGCCGTTCTCCAACCTCGACGCCAAGCTGCGGGAGCGGGCCAGGGCCTGGCTCAAGCGGCTGCAGGGCGAACTCGGGCTGACCACGCTGTTCGTCACCCACGACCAGGACGAGGCGCTGAGCCTCAGCGACCGGATCGTGGTCATGAACCAGGGGGCAGTCCTGCAGGCAGGCACCCCCGAGGACATCTACCGCCGCCCGGCCACCCGGTTCACCGCCGAGTTCCTCGGTCACTGCAACATCCTGGCCGCCCGGGCCGTCACCGCGACCGCGGAGGGCACCGCCGAGCTCGTCCTGCACCCCGGCGGCCAGCCGATCACCGTCTCGGGCGAGCACCTGGCCGCCGGCGCGGAGGTCCAGCTGGCCGTCCGGCCCGAGGCCATCGCGCTCTCCGCCCTCAGCGCGGCCACCGGGCTGAACGCCTACAAGGCCGAGCTTCGCAGCGCCTCGTTCCTTGGCGACCACTACCTCTACGAACTGGACATCGACGGCATGCCGCTGACCGTCACGGACACGAGGTCCTTCCCCGGCCCGTCGCTCACCGTGCGGATACCGCCGTCCGCCTGCCGCGTCCTGCCACCGTGAACCATGCCCGGCCGGCCCGCACCGGAGCGGAGCACGCACCGCAGCACAGCAGGCGAGTTCGCCGCCCGACCGAAAGGAACAGTCCATGTCCGCCCGCCCCGGCATTGATCAAGGCGTTGGCATCATCTTCCCTTCAGGAATGCTCGGCGGAGGCTTCACCGCCGAATCGATCAAGCGCGGCATCGCGATGGGCGCGACCGCGATCGCCATCGACGCGGGCTCGACCGACTCGGGCCCCTACTACCTGGGCGCCGGCGTGGCAAAGACGTCCGATTCCGCCGTGGCGCGGGACCTGCGGATCCTGCTCGCCGCCGCGCGGGAGAGCCGGATCCCGCTCATCGTGGGCAGCTGCGGCACCTCCGGCACTGACGCAGGCGTCGACCAGCTCGCCGCGATCGCCGAGCGCATCGCCGCGCAGGACCGCCTGTCGTTCCGGATGGCGCGCATCTACAGCGAGCTGCGGCCCGAGACCGTGATCACCGCCATCGACCAGGGGCGGGTCCGGGCACTGCCGCCCAGCGGCGAGCTCAGCCCCGGCACCGTCCGGTCCTGCTCGCATGTCGTCGCCCTGATGGGGCACGCCCCCATCGTCGCCGCGCTCGAGGCGGGCGCGGACGTCGTCCTGGCCGGCCGGGCCACCGACACCGCCATGGTCGCCGCAGTCGCGCTCATGCACGGCATGCCCGAAGGCCCGGCCTGGCACGCCGCCAAGACCGTCGAGTGCGGCGGCCAGTGCACCACCAGCCCCACCTCGGGCGGCGTCTTCGTCCGCATCGACCCCGCCGGCTTCACCGTCACCCCGCTGGCCGCCGAGGCCGCCTGCACGCCCGTCACGGTCGCCGCGCACATGCTGTACGAGAACGCCGACCCGTTCCGGCTGCTTGAGCCGTCCGGCGCCCTGGACACCTCCCGGGCAACGTACACGGCGCTGGACGAGCGGGCGGTCCGGGTCGAGGGCTCCCGCTTCGAGCGCGCCCCCCGGCACACGGCGAAGCTGGAGGGGGCGCGGCTCGCCGGGTACGAGACCGTGTCCATCGTCGGGATCCGCGACCCGCACGTCCTGGCGAGCCTCGATACCTGGCTCGCCCTCCTGCGCCACATCCTGGAGGACCGGGTCCGCGCCACCCTCGACCTGGACGCGGGCAGCTACGACCTCGCCCTCCGGTGCTACGGGGCCGACGCGATCCTCGGGCCGCTCGAGGACGGCGCGGGACCGCCGCGCGAGGTCGGCCTGCTGTGCAAGGTGCGTGCCGCCAGCCAGGAGCTGGCGACCGCCGTCGCCAAGACCGCCAACCCGCTGCTGCTGCACCTGCCGCTGCCCGGCATGACGCACCTGCCGAGCTTCGCGTTCGCCACCTCGCCGCCGGAAATGGAGCGCGGCGCTTCCTACGAGTTCGTCCTGAACCACGTGCTTGAGCTGGACCACGGAACCGACCTGTTCCGCGTCGAACTGAGCGAAGTGTCCAATGACTAGCCTCGGCGAGCTGGCGGACCAGGTCCGCGCCAAGAACGCCGGCCCGTTCTGGATCACGCTGGACGTCTTCTTCAGGAACGCGCGGGACTACGAGTTCGTCACCGGCTCGGGGATCATGTCGCCGCGCGCGATCGGCCGGCTGTACCAGGTGGACCCCGCAAGCGTGAAGTACTTCGAGCTCCCGGCCCTGCACGTCGTGAAGATCTCCTTCCCCAGGCCGGTGACCGCCGGCAGCTTCGAGGACCGGGACCTGCACGCCGGGCAGCAGCACGTGCCGCTCGCAGCCATGGCACTGCCGGACCCATCCCCCGAGAGGTAATGACTGGCCGGTCCCGTCCATGGCAAGGAACGGGACCGGCCAGGCGGATCAGGTTCCGCTCACCTCGCTGAAGTCGGTCTCGGCGGTCACCCTCGCTCCGGTCGCTTCCCCGTCGCCGCCTTCGAGGTCGAGGCGGGGAAGTACGCGGCCGAGGACGGCCGGGAGCCGCCAGTTCGTCGTGCCGAGCATGTGCATGACGGCGGGGACGAGGATGGTGCGGACGAGGAGAGCGTCGGCGACCACGGCGGCGGCCATGCCAAGGCCGATCATCTTGATCGTGCGGTCGGTGGTGAAGGTGAAGGAGAAGAAGACGACGGTCATAATCGCGGCGGCCGCGGTGATGATGCGGCCGGTGACCGCCTGGCCGGTGAGCACCGCCATCGCGTTGTCGCGCCGCCTGATCCATTCCTCCTGGATCCTGCTGACGAGGAAGACCTGGTAGTCGGTGGTCAGGCCGAAAAGCACGGCGAACATGAGGATGGGAATGAACGGGCTGACCGGGCCGGTGTTGGTCACGCCGACGAGGCCCTTGAGCCAGCCCCACTGGAAGACCGCCGTGATGACTCCGAACGCCGCCGCGGCCGACAGCAGGTTCATGACCGCGGCCGTCGCGGGGATCGCAAGGCTACGAAACACGAGCAGCAGCAGGATGAAGGACAGCGCCACCACCATGCCGACGAACAGCGGCAGCTTGGACGACAGCTGGGCGGCGACGTCGTTGCCGATGGCTGTCGCGCCGCCGACGAGCACCTGGAGGTGCTGCCCGTGCAGGGCGGCCGGTATGACGGTGTCCCGCAGGTTGTTGATCAGGTTCGTCGTGGACTGGTCCTGCGGGCTGCCGACCGGGTAGACCTCGGCCAGCGCGACGGCGGGGTGGCCTGGCCCGGCGGGGAAGAACTGCGGGCCGACGGTGGTGACCACACCGTGGGCGTGGCTGGCGGCGGTAACCACCGTGCCGAACGTCGCCTTGTCGGCCTGGCTGTGCAACGGCGCCACGAGCTGGAGCGGGCCGCTGAAGCCGGGCCCGAACCCGTGGACGAGCATCTCATAGCCGCGGTAGGTCGTCGTCGTCGTGCTGGTGGGATCGACGCTGTAGTCGGCCGTGCCCTGTCGCATCGACAGGAACGGTGCGCCGAGCGCCACCATGACCCCGAGGGCGGCGATGCCGACGACGAAGCGGTTCCGCTGGACGAAGGACGCCCAGCGGGACCAGCCGCGGGAGGCCTCGTTGAAGCCGGTCTCGCCCCGGGCGAGGGCGCGGCGCTGCCTGCGGGTGAGGATGCGCTTGCCGGTCAGGCCGGCCAGCGCGGGAAGCAGCGTCAGCGCCCCGAGAAGCACGAAGGCGACGGTGACCGCCGCGGCGATGGCCGCGCCCGACAGCGTGCTGACGCCAACGGTCAGAATGCCGAGCAGGGCGATGCACACGGTCAGGCCGGCGAAGAGCACGGCCCGTCCGGCGGTACCGCCCGCCGCCGTGACCGCGTCCCGCACGGACAGGCCGCGGCGCATGCCGTTGCGGGTGCGGGTGAGGATAAACAGCGAGTAGTCGATGCCGACCCCGAGTCCGATCAGAATGCACAACTGGGAGGTGAACGAGGCCATGCTGAGCGAGTTGGACAGCATGTTGACCACCGACAGGCCGCTGATCAGGGCGACGGCCGTGCCGAGCAGCGGCAGCAGGGCGGGCAGCAGTGCGCCGAAGAACAGCAGCAGCACGACGAGCGCCGCGGCCACCCCGATGAACGTGCTCGAGGAGGAGGTGGGGTTGGTCGACGCGGCGACGTTGCCGACCACGTCGACCTGCAAGTGCGCCGAGTTCGGCGCCCGTGCCGTGTTGACGAACGTGGTCGCCTCCGCGGCAGGGATGCTGTTGGCGTCCTTGCTGAAGTTCACGGTGGCAAAGGCGACGGTCTTGGCCGCGCCGACCTGCTTGGCCCCCGCCGGAGTGTAGGGCGAGGTCACGCTGGAAACGTAGGGCAGGTGCGAGACCTGCCCGAGCATGGCGGTGATCTGGGCCTGGACGGCCGGGCTGTCCACCGTCCCCGTCTTCGCCTGGAACACAATCTGCTCGGTGTCCCCGGACTGGCCGGGGACTGCCTGCTGGAGCAGCTGCGCCGCGGCGGCGCTCGGCGTGCCGGACAGTGTGGTGCTCGCGGCGTAGTTGCTCCCGGTAACCGAGCTGCCCAGGAAGGTGGCGGCGAGTACAGCCAGCCATAGCCCCACCACCACGAGACGGTGCGTGACACACCATCGGGCGACGATGCGCATCGGATCTCCCCTCTGCTTGCCCCCGCCTGCCGGGGACCTCTCAGCCAGCATCGGGGCGGAGCGGGTCGCGTATCGTCTGCCGTCAGGACCCTTTAGCGGTCGTCGACTGGTGCCGGGGAAGTAGTGCTCGCGACGGATGTGCGGACAGCATCAGTGCGCCTAGGCTCAGTGGCATGAGATGGTCGCCGGGTACCGTTCCGGCAGGCAGGACCGCGTTGCGGTGGCTGCCCCGGCTTGCGGACGTCGACGTGCTCTTCGCGTTGGCCGCCTTCGGGGCGCTGCTGGCCGACCCGCTCCTGCTGCACAAGGTGACCGGGCTGACCCCGGCCATGTGGGCCCTGTCCTTCCTGGCCGCGGTGCCGCTGGTGGCCCGGCGGCGCTTCCCGCTCGCGGTGCTGGCCGCCGAGGTGCCGCTGCTGTTCGCGTGCCTGGCGGTGGCGCACCCGAACCGGGCCGCCGTCGGCATCGCCATGCTGCTGGTGTTCACGGTGGGGCTCGAGGGCGGCCGGACGCGGTCGCTCGTCGTGGGTGCGCTGATGGCACTCCTCGTGACCGCTGCCGTCTTCATTACCGGCCAGCGCGCTGAGTCCTCCGATGTCATCGCCTACGTCTCGCTTGTGCTAGGCGCGCTGCTCGCCGGCGAGGCATTGCGCGCCCGCCAGGCGCTCGCGCGGACGCTCGCGGAAGAAGCGGCCCGCGCCCGCGAAGCGGCGGCCAGGCACCGCTTCGACGCCGAGCGCCTGGCGCTCGCGAACGAGCTGCACGACGTCGTCGGGCACACGCTGGTGGCCATTAACGTGCGCGCCGCGGCCGCCGCGCGCCGCGCGCGCAAGGGCGGCGCCGACGGGGTCACCGCGCTGGACGACATAGCGTCCGCATCGGCCGGGGCGCTCGCCGAGCTGCGGACCACGCTGAAGGCGCTGCGCGCCGCGCAAGACGAGCCGGCTCCCCTGCATCCGGTCCAGGACCTGGCCAGCCTGGCCGGCCTCATCGCCGGCGTCGAGGAGGCCGGGCTTTCCGTCCAGCTCGAAATGGCGGGAGCCCCGGCTAGCCTGCCGGCTCCCGTCGGCCACGCCGGCTACCGCATCATCCAGGAGAGCCTGACAAACGTCCTGCGCCACTCCACGGCCCGTCAGGCACGCGTCCGGGTGGAGGCCAGCGATCGCTCCCTGCTGATCGAGGTTCTCGATGACGGACAGCCGCACGCGCCCGCGGTCCCGGCGGGCGGCCACGGCCTCGCGGGCATGCGGGAGCGGGCCGCCTCGCTCGGCGGTAGCTGCGAGGTGGGCCCGGTCAACGGGGCCGGCTGGCGGGTCCGCGCCGAGATCCCCGTTGCGGAGAGCCCCGTTACGGAGAGCCCCGTTGCGGAGAGCCCCGCTGGCGGGGGCGCCGAGGGAGCGGCGTGATGGAACGCATCAGGGTGCTCGTTGCCGATGACCACTCCCTGGTCCGGGCCGGGTTCCGCTCCATCCTGGGCGACGAGGATGACATCGA
>Ga0070698_100005257_pt1 | contig 14159 bp, 9 predicted proteins | sample KBSK1502metaG_FD_65477 | JGI IMG/M metagenome (GOLD analysis project Ga0070698, IMG submission 65477) | Corn, switchgrass and miscanthus rhizosphere microbial communities from Kellogg Biological Station, Michigan, USA - KBS K1-50-2 metaG | ecosystem: Host-associated > Plants > Roots >...
AATCTCGTGCGCGCGCGCGATGTCGGGCAGCGGCTTCGTCTTCCCCTGCGCCGTGCGAATCTCCGCGTTCGGCGTGAGCACCTCGAACACCGCCGGCAAGAGTTTGTCGACACCGCTACCGTAGATGTCGATCGGTTCGCGCTTATCGAACTCCCAGGCGGCACCGAGCAGCGTGATGAGCCCGCTCGTGTGATCGCCATGCAGATGAGTGAGGAATACATTGTTGACGGTCTTAAAGTCGTAACCCGCCTGCACGATGCGCCGCGTGACGTTGTCGCCTGCATCGATCAGGTACAGCGCTCCGTGCACGCTGAGCAAATTTGCCGATTGCGCGCGATCCTTGATCGGCATCGGGCCGGCGCGCGTGCCGAGCGTCACGAGCACGACGTCGCGCGGCGGCGTCCGCGACGGCTCCGCGCTGCAACCGATCAACGCGGCGATGAGGACGACGTGCTTCATGGCGTTACCGCGGTTGGGTGACGACGTCGACAAGCGCCGGCGCCCCCGATTTGACGACCTGGATCGCTTTCTTCAGCGCGGGGGCGAGGTCGTCGGGTTTCGTGATCGGTCCGCTGCCGTACATGCCCATCGAGCGCGCGAGCATTCCGTAATCGACGAACGGGTTCTCGAGCATCGTGCCGACGGGACCCGAATCGGGGCCTTTGTTCGGCTTTCGCCCGCGCCAGCCCGACACCTTCATGACGTGCTCGACTTCGGACTGATAACAGCGATTGTTCATCATGATCGTGAGCATCGGAATCTTGTGGTGGACCGCCGTCCACAGCGCTTGCGGCGTGTACATCAGCGCTCCGTCGCTCTGCAGGTTCACCGAGAAGCGGCCGAGATCGCGATTTGCGAGCGCCGCGCCCATCGCCGACGGCAGCTCGTAACCGCGGCCGTCACCGCCCGACAGGCCGAGGTACTGATAGTGACGTTCGAGCGGCCACAACCGCCTTGCCCACCGCACCATCCAACGGCTGCCTCCGACGATCGACCAGTCCAGCCCCTTGAGGTGATCGAGCAGCTCGAGACTCACGCGTCCCGGCGTCAGCGGGCTCGCGCCCCAGTTCTGCTTCGCCTCGGCAAGCGTCGCGTCGTGCCGTTCTTTCCATTGCGCGCGCATCGCATTGCGCCGTTGCTCGATCGCCGACTTGTGCTTGCTCGACAGTGCCGCGCGAACTTCGGCGATCAGCGTCGGTAACGTCGCCTCGGCATCCGCAGCGATGTCGACGTCGACCGGCTGGAACCGCTGCATGTCCTGATAATTCGACTTCATGCTCAGCGCGAGCGAACCGATGCTGACGAGCCGAGCGCCCGTTTTGACGACGCTGCGCGTTTCGCCTTCGCCGGCCTTGTTGTTATCGACGAACGAATTCACCGCGCCCCAGAAATTGCTGAGCTCGAGGCCCAGCACAACGTCTGCCTTGCGAACGAGCGCCTCGCCATCTTCGCTGTGGCGACACAGATGGTGTGTGTTCGGAAAGTTCATGCGTCCACGCAGGTCGATGCACGGTGCCTGCAACAGCTCGCAGAGCTGGACGAGCAACTCGACGCCGCGTTGCGTTCGCGCGGCGCGATCGACGACGACGACCGGGAACTGCGCACCGACAAGCAGCCGCGCCGTCTCGCGCACCGCGCCGAGCTCGCCCTGCGGCGGCGATGTCGGGACGTATTTGGGAATCGTCAGCCTCGAGCGGTCTCCGATCGGCTCTTGCTGATACGTCGCTTCGATCGCGAGCATCACCGGCTCGCATGGTGGCGTCATCGCGAGCTTGTACGCGCGAACGAACGAATCGGCGAAGTGCTGGAGCGAGATCGGGTTGTCATCCCATTTCGTGAAATCGCGAACGAGAACATTCGGGTCTTGGGCCGAATGAACGGAAACGATGTCTTTGCCGCGTTCGGGCTTGGATTCATCTTGATGATTGCCGCCCATCACGATGACAGGCACGCGATCGCACCACGCGTTGTAGATCGCCATCGCCGCGTGCTGCAGGCCGACCGATCCGTGCATGACCGCGACCATCGGCTTGCCGGTGACCTTGTAGTAACCGTGTGCCATCGCGACCGCGATCTCTTCGTGCAGACAGAGCAAGAACTCCGGCTTCTTGTTGCCGCCGTAGTTGATCAGCGATTCGTGCAGCCCGCGAAAGCTCTCCGCCGGATTCGCGGCGACGTACGCGACGCCGAGTGACTTGATGACATCGACCATGAAGTCAGAGCCCGGATTCTTGACGTCGCCGACGACGATCGAACCCGCTGCGCGCGTGCGATCCGGCGGCGCGGCCGATGGCAGCGGTGGCTTCGCGTCGGCGCGCGCTTGACGCGGCGGCATCACGGCGGCAGCGCCCGCGATCGCGACGCCCTTGAGGAACACACGTCGGTCGATGCGGCTCTTCGCTCTAGCCACGTTGCACCTCTTTCATGCCGCGCGTTACCGTGGTCTCGAATGCGTCGTGGTAATCGCGATACAGAGTGCCAAAGATCAGATCGTAGTTAATGAGGAACGAGAAGTTGGTCTTGAAGCTCGTCGAGTGGTGCAGGTGGTGATGCACCGGCGTGACGAAATATCGAAAGATGCGGTGACGCGTGAAGCCCGACCAAAACATCTCGTAGCCGAGGTGCCCCATCACGCCGACAAGACCTTTGAGCTGCGTCGAGATCAGGATCGCGAGCGGGTGATGCGGGAGGATGAAAATCGGCAGGATGTGAAAGATCGCGTTGCCCATTCCCTCGACGGGATGCACCGAGTTGCGGGCAAACGGCGTCGGATCGATCGAACGATGATGAACGATGTGGATGTACTTGTAGCCGAGTCGCGAATGCAGCAAGAACCGGTGCGAGAGGTAGAACCAAAGATCGAAGAACAGCAGATCGAAGACGATCGTGAGCGCGAGGTACAACCAGCCGTGCTGCTCCACCTTCGTGTAGATCAGCTTCTGCGGGATCACGCCGCTGTACGCGAGGTAGCCGAGCGCGACGATGAGCGGCCCTTTACCGAGCAGCGCCGAGATGATCGTTCGACCGATCTCTTTGAGTGGCGACTTCAGCCCCGTGGGCTTCTGGGTGATCTTGCGGCTCGCTAATCGCCGGCGCAGCACGAGATAGAACAGGCCGAACGTTGCGCCGCAGACGATGAAGTAGTCCTTGAGGGCGTCGCCAAACGTCGTCAGGTACTGAAGAACGGGGCCGGGCACGTGGACCCGGGGAAATTGCAGCTCTCGAACCAACCCTAGGTCCGCGAACTTACTCGACTAGCGGCGACACAAACTGGCTCGAGCTCGGACCACCTGCGTGGTCTCGGACCATCAGGCACTACAGCTGGACCTCCGTGCGTGGCTCCGCGCTCGGCCGCAGCGCGACCATTGCGCCGCCGCTCGAGACCTCGGCACTCGCGCGGCGCCGGCGGTCACCACGGGCGTCCGATGCGCCACGCGCTGCTCGAGCACGATGATGAGCTCCTCGAGCTGGCACCGCTCTGGGGCATCAGGTGCCAGGCCGGCGCGAATCACCGCGCGCAGCCGCCGCGACGTCGCGCGGTCGCCCAGTGCATCCTCGAGCGATCTACAAAACGCGTAGACGTCCGATGCCTTCGTCGCCTGCTCCCCGCGCCATAGCTCGGGTGCCATGTAGCGCGGCGTGCCGCGGCCATCAGCTACGCGCACCATCTCGATGCGCCCGGGCGCGAGCGATAAGCCGAAATCGGCAACTCGCACGCGACCGTCACTGCCGACGAGCACGTTGCCGGGTTTAAAATCGCGATGAACGATGCCGCGTGCGTGCGCCGCCGCGAGACCCGCTGCCGCCTGTGCGAACACATCGAGGATCTGATTCGTCGAACGCGGCTTCTCGAGCCACGTCGCGAGGTCGTCGCCACAAATGTGTTCCATGACGACGAACACCGATTCGTCGACAAGGCCCGCTTCGTATACGGGCACCACGTTCGGGTGCGAGAGCCGCGCCATCAGCCGAGCCTCGCGTAGAAGCTCGTCGGAGGAGTCGGGCTTGTCGGAGCGCAAATCGATCGTGTCGTCGCACGATGGCGCGCGCGCCGCACCTGCGCGTGCGTGCCGCAAGACCTTGATCGCGACATCGCGCTGGAGCTGCGGATCGCGCGCGCGATACACCGTGCCCATACCACCCGTGCCTAAGTGCGCGACAACTTCGAAGCGCTGGATGCGCGGCGGCAACATGTCGAACGTGGTGTTCATGCCCTCGGTTCCATTTACGCACGCTGACTGCGAATCTCCGATAACACGTCGATAACGTCCCAAACGCGAGGCGATCTCAGCGGTTGGTGCACAGGTGTACACAATCGTCGTCATCGCTAGCCAGCGATGGTCAGCGAACCCTTCGGCCGCGGATCTGTATCGTGCGCGACATGAAATCGCTCGCGCTCGCGATCGTAGTTGTGTGCGGGTGCGTCGCCCCCGAAGGCGCGGACGCACCCGACGCGATGGACGGCAAGTCCGATGGCATGAGCGGGAGCGATGCAGACGTCGCGCTGCCAACCGCCGCCGACCTGCTCGCGAAGCTGCAGACGTGCACTGCGATCGGCGGCATGTATGCGACCGATAGCGGCGAGCTGCAAAACATTCCCGTGTGCGGCCTGACCGGCGCGGTGTGGTGGAAGGCCGACCTCGACATCGATTGTGATGGCAAGCCGAGCACGTACTGCAACTCGACAACGGACCCATCGTTCAGTAGCTCGACGAGCGCGAGCGACTCGCACGGCGATCCGCTCGACGCCGCGGCGTTGCCGTTTGTCGTCGTGCCGCTGCCGAGCACGCGCTTCGATTATCGCCAACACGACATCCGACTCGGCACCGTGATTGCCGTCATCTATCAGGACAAGGTTGAATACGGCGTGTTCGGTGATCAGGGCCCGACGTCGATCATCGGCGAGGCATCGTACGCGATGGCAAAGAAGCTCGGCATCAACCCCAATCCGTCGACGGGCGGCGTCGACAGCGGCGTCGCGTACATCGTGTTCACGGGGTCGACGGGCGTTGTCTCGGTCATGGAGAATCACGCAGAGGCCACGCAGATCGGCATCACGCGCGCTCGCGAGCTACTCGCGCAATGAGTGCGGGGCGCCACAGAGAACGTGCAATTCGTTCGCGGATCACAAACCCGCTTGATCTCTAGCGCCTAGGCTCCACAATGAAGGCGTGACTCGCGCGTTACCTCGACCCTTGCTCGCCGCGGTGGTGTTGCCGCTGGTGGTGGTCGTTGGGTTTCAGTCCGCGTGGGCTGCGTACGTGTGCCGCGCGGATGGCCAGCGCGCGCATCCTTGCTGCAAGGAGAAGCGCAACGCGGCCGACGACGGCATACCGCGCATCACCGCGCAGACCTGCTGCAAGGTCACCGTTCATCTGCTGAACGATGCAACGCCGGCACGCGAGAGCGATCGCGTGTCGTTTAGCTATGCGCCGCCGATCGCCGCGCTGATCTCGCTACCGATCGTCGCACCGCGCGTCGAGCGCGTTGTCTCGATCGCGGCACTCGCGCGACCGCCGCCACGCGGTGCGCTGTATCTCGACAACCAAGCACTTCTCCGCTGAGCGGACCGCCGAGGCACGGCGAGATCCGCTCGTCGTGCGTTCGGCGCGGTCGTGCGCGCCTGGCACGCCGGCAGCATTTCGCTCGCGGAGGTTCCCGTGTTCGTGTGTCGTTCTCTTACCGTTGGTATCGTCCTACTCGTCGGTTGTCAGCCGCCGGCGTATCGTCGCGCGCTCTCCGAGATCCCCCGCGCGCGCACTGTGCAGCTCGACGAAGATCCGTTCGTCGAGGTCGCTACGCTCGAACGCCGCGCGCTGATCGAGGCGGTGCTCGCGCGCAATCCCGATATCGAAGCGGCGCGTGCCGCGTGGCGTGGCGCGCTCCATCGCGTGCCCCAACAGAGCGCGATCGACGATCCGATGGTGTCGTACTCGTTCGCGCCGCTGTCGATCGCGAGCAGCGATGCGCGATTCGGTCAGCGCATCGAGATCGAACAGAAGCTGCCGATCAGCGGTCGGCGCGGGCTTGCCGCAGACGTCGCGCTCGCGGAGGCCGACGCCGCACGCGAGGATGTCGAAGGCGTTCGGTTGCGCCTTGCGGCGATGGCGTCGACGTTGTTCGACGACTACTACGTCGCGGTGCGCGCGCTCGAGGTCGATGCGCACCACAAGACGCTGCTCGAGCAAATGCGCAAGAGTGCCGAGGCGCAATACACCGCCGGTCGCGCCGCGCAGCAAGATCCGCTGCAGGCCGAGGTCGAGCTCGCGATGGTCGAGCGCGATCGACTGATGCACGAGACCGATCGCAAGGTCGCCATCGCGCAGCTGAACGGCCTGCTCCACCGCGAGCCGGCCGCTACGTTGCCAGCGCCGCCGCAACAGCTTCCGGCTCCGAGTGATGCGCCGCTCGACGAGCGTGCGCTCATCGACCTCGCGCTGCGCCAGCGGCCAGAGCTACGCGGTCAGGATGCGCGCATCAAGAAGGGCGTTGCGGCACAGCGTCTCGCGAGTCGCGAGAGCTGGCCGGAAGTCTCGGTGATGGGTGCGTACGATTCGATGTGGGACATGCCGGAGCATCGCTGGATGCTCGGCCTGTCGGTGGAAGTGCCGCTCGCGCGCGGCCGCCGCACCGGCGCACGCGATGAAGCCGCAGCGGAGACCGACGAGGCGCGGTTCATGCGCGAGCGCATCGCCGACGAGATTCGCGTCGAGGTCAAGACCGCGATCGAGCGCGTCAACGAGGCTCGCGCGGTGCTCGCGTTGTACGAGCAGCGCATGCTGCCGGCTGCGCGGGCACAAGCCGACGCAGCGCGCGCCGGCTTCATCTCGAACAAAAACGAATTCCAAGCCGTCGTCGCGGCGCAGCGCTCGTTACGCCACGTCTCGCTCGAGCTCGAGCGAGGTCGCGCAGAGCTGAGTCGCCGCCTCGCAGAGCTCGATCGAGCGGTCGGCCGCATTCCCGGAGGTGCCAAATGAAACGACGAATCTGGGCGATTGCGGTCGGTACCGTCATCGCAGTGTTGCTCCTCGTGCTGCATCGGCCGCTGATCGCGTGGTTCACCGGCGAGCAGACATCGACGGGCGTGCGATCGGCAGCTATCACGACGACTGCCGGTCCGTTCAGCGTCGAGGCGTCGATCGCACCGGATCCGCCGCGCGACAAAGCGAACACGATCTTCGTGCGCCTCACGGCGGATGGCAAACCGGTCACCGGCGCGACCGTGAAGATCACCTACGACATGCCCGCGATGGGCGCGATGCCCGAGATGAAGGGCGGCGCCGACGTGCGCGAGGAGGGCGACGGTCGCTATCGCGGTCACTTTGATGTACCGATGGGCGGATCGTGGGGCCTCGCGATCGATATCGCGAGCGGTGGGAGGCAGGGTACGGCGCGGCTTTCGTTCACCGTCGGCCGGCGCGGGCTCACGGCCGGGCCGCAAGCAGCGCCGACGATCGCCGTGCCTCAACTGTCGAAACTCGAGCTGCCACCGCCGGCTCTCACCGCGATGCAGCGCGCGCTCGATGCCTACGATCGCGCACGCGACCTGCTCGCGAAGGATCGCATCGAAGGTGTCGCGACGTACGGGCACGAGCTTGCCGAGACGCTACGCGCTGCAGCTGCCGCGCTCGGCGATCGCGCGCCGCCAGAGTTCGAGCACGCTGCGCACAACGCGGAGCGCCTCGCGAGTGCGACCACGCTCGACGATGCGCGCAAGAGCTTCGGCGAGGTCAGTCGCTTCTTGATCGCGGTCGTCACCGCCGACTCGCGTCTGCAAACCGGCTGGTATCGCTTCGATTGCTCGATGGCGCAGGATAGTTGGCTGCAGCGGAGTATCGCCGTCGAGAACCCGTACATGGGAACCAAGATGCTCGCGTGCGGCACGCCAGGGCCCCTCGAGCAGGCGGCCGCGAGCGCGGGCGCGGCGGTGCACATCGATGATGCGCGCCGCTCGGTGCTCGGCATCAAGACAGCAAAGGTCGAGACCAAACCGATCAAGCTCTCGATCCGCGCGGTCGGGCGCTTGACGTACGACGAGACGCGTCTGCAAGACATCACGCTCAAGGTCAAAGGCTGGGTCGCGCGGCTCGACGTCAATGCGACGGGGCAGGCGGTCGCGCGCGGCCAGCGCCTGTTGACGCTGTACAGCCCCGAGCTGTTCGCCGCCGAGCAAGAGTATCTGCTCGCGCTGCGCGAGGCGCAGACGATGCCCGAGCACGCGAGCCTCGCAACTGCATCGGCAAAGAAGCTGCGCCTGCTCGGTCTGACCGAAGCACAGCTCGATGACATCAAGCGTCGCGGCTCACCGATCGAGGAGATTCCGATCGTCTCGCCTGCGAGCGGCTACGTGATCGCGAAGGATGTCGTCGCCGGTGCGGCCGTCGAGCCGGGGCAGCGGCTGTATCGCATCGCCGCGCTCGATCAGATCTGGGTCGAGGCCGCGATCTACGAATCCGACCTGCCGTACGTCAAGAAGGGACAAGCGGCGCGCGTCACGTTGCCGTACGCGAAGGATCGCGAGGTCTCGGGCAAGGTCGCCGTCGTCTATCCGTATCTCGATCCCGCATCGCGCACCGGCAAGGTGCGCATCGAGCTACCGAACAAGGATCTCGCGTTCAAACCAGATATGTACGCCGACGTCGCGATCGATGTCGAGATCGGTCCGCGCCTCGCGGTCCCGGTCTCCGCGGTCGTCTACACCGGTCCACGGCGCATCGTGTTCGTCGATGCCGGCGGTGGCCAGTTCCAGCCAGCGGAGGTCAAGCTCGGCGCACGCGCCGGCGATGTCATCGAGATCGCGAGCGGGCTCCGCGCCGGCCAGAGCGTCGTCACCGAGGGAAACTTCTTGATCGCCGCCGAGAGCAGGTTGCGGTCGAGCGCATCGGCGGAGGGCGATCATGCAGGCCACTGAGTCAAAGCCCGGCCTTATCGGTCATCTGATCGCCGCGAGCGCGCGCAATCCCCTGCTCGTGATTCTGCTCGTCGGCGGCATGGGCATGTGGGGATGGTTCTCGCTGCGCCGCGCGCCGCTCGACGCGATTCCCGATCTCTCGGATGCCCAAGTCATCATCTACACCGAGTGGATGGGGCGCAGCCCCGATCTCGTCGAGGATCAGCTCACGTATCCGATCTCGACGTCGCTGCTCGCAGCACCAGGCGTGAAGTACGTGCGCGGGCAATCGATGTTCGGCATGTCGTTCGTCTACGTCATCTTCGAAGACGGCACGGATCTGTACTGGGCGCGCAGTCGCGTGCTCGAGTACTTGAGCGCCGCGCAAGCGCGCCTACCCGAAGGTGTGAAGCCGCGGCTCGGGCCCGACGCGACGGGCGTCGGTTGGGTCTTCGAATACGCGCTCGTCGACGACACGGGAAAGCGCAATCTGCATGAGCTGCGATCGCTGCAGGATTGGAGCGTGCGCTACGCACTCGAAGGCGTCGAGGGCGTCGCCGAAGTCGCGACGATCGGCGGGCAGGTGAAGCAATACCAGGTGCAAGTCGATCCGCAAAAGCTCCTCGCGTACGGCGTGACGACCACGGATCTGATGAACGCGATCAAACGCTCGAACGAGGACGTCGGCGGTGCGGTGATGGAAATCGCCGGTCACGAGCACGTCGTGCGCGGGCGCGGCTACGTCCGCAAGATCGCCGACCTCGAATCGGTGCCGGTGAAGGTCGCCGAAGGCGGCGTGCCGGTGCGGCTGCGCGATGTTGCCGACATCTCGCTCGGCGCCGACATCCGGCGCGGTGTCGCCGAGCTCGACGGCAACGGCGAGGTCGTCGGCGGCGTCGTGCTCATGCGCTACGGGCAGAACGCGCTCGACGTGATTCACGGCGTCAAGCAACGAGTCGCCGAGGTGCAACGCACGCTGCCCGAGGGCGTGCGCATCGTGCCGACGTACGATCGCTCCCAGCTGATCGAGGAATCGATCGATACGCTGCGCCGCACGCTCATCGAAGAGATGATCGTCGTCAGCATCGTCATCTTCTTGTTCTTGCTCCACGTGCGCAGCGCGCTCATCCCGATTCTCACGCTGCCGCTCGGTGTCGTGCTCGCGTTCATCCCGATGGCGCAGCAGCACCTCACGGCGAACATCATGTCGCTCGGCGGCATCGCGGTCGCGATCGGCGCGATGGTCGACGCATCGATCATCATCATCGAGAACATCCACAAGCGGCTCGAGGAATGGGATCACGCCGGCAGACCAGGGTCGCGGCTCGATGTCCTCATCCACGCGATGCAGGAAGTCGGGCCATCGATCTTCTTCTCGCTGCTCGTCATCACGGTGTCGTTCATCCCGGTCTTCACGCTCGAAGCGACGGAAGGTCGTTTGTTCAAGCCGCTCGCGTTCACGAAGACGTACTCGATGGGGTTTGCGGCGGTCCTCGCGGTGACGCTCACGCCTGCGCTCGCCGCGCTGCTCGTGCGCGGCAAGGTGCGCGGCGAAGATCATCACTTCCTCAATCGCTTGCTGACGCGCATCTACGCGCCTGTCGTGCGCTTCGTCGTCGTGCACCGCAAGAGCGTCATCGTCGGTGCCGCGCTCGTGATCGCGTTCACGGTGCCCGCGTTTCTCCGGCTCGGCAACGAGTTCATGCCGCCGCTCAACGAAGGTGTGCTGCTCTACATGCCAACAGCGCCACCGGGCATGTCGATCGCCGAGTCGAAAGACATCGTCCAGCGGATGGATCGCGAGATCAAAGCGTTCCCGGAGGTCGCTAGCGTGTTCGGCAAGATGGGTCGCGCCGAATCGGCAACCGATCCTGCGCCGTTCGGGATGGCCGAGACGATCGTCGTGTTGAAGCCGCGCTCGCAATGGCGCCCCGGCATGACGTGGGACCGCCTGATCCAGGAGATGGATCAGAAGCTCCAGTACCCCGGCATGCCGAACATCTGGTGGATGCCGATCCAGACGCGCACCGAGATGCTGTCGACAGGCGTGCGCAGCCCGCTCGGCGTGCAGGTGTTTGGTTCGAACCTCGCCGAGATCGAGCGCGCATCGATCGACATCGAGCGTGCGGTCGCGAACGTTCCCGGCACGCGCAGCGCGTTCGCCGACCGTTCGACCGGCGGCTTTTACGTCGACGTCACGATCAAGCGCGAAGAAGCCGCTCGCTACGGTTTGACCTCCGGCGACATCAACGATGTCGTGCAGACGTCGATCGGCGGCATGAACCTCGGCGAGACCGTTGAGGGGCGCGAGCGCTATCCGATCAACCTGCGCTACGCGCGCGAGCTGCGCGACGATCCGGAGGCACTCGCGAAGGTGCTCGTCGCGACGCCGACGGGCGTGCAAATTCCGCTCGGCCAGGTCGCTGACATCAAGACGGTGACCGGGCCGCCGATGATTCGCAGCGAAGACGGCAAGCTCGTCGCGTACGTGTTCATCGACACCACGCGCCCGATCGCCGACTACGTCAAAGACGCGCAGCGCGTGGTCGCGAACGATGTCGTGCTGCCCGACAACGTGCGCGTCGCGTGGGTCGGCCAGTACAAGTACTTCGAACGCGCAAAGGACAAGCTCTCGTTCGTCGTGCCGATCACGCTCGCGCTCGTGTTCGTGCTGCTGTTTCTCAACACGCGCTCGCTCGTCGAGACAGGCATCGTGCTTCTCGCCGTGCCGTTCTCGCTCGTCGGAGCGGTCTGGCTCTTGTACCTGCTCGACTACAACATGAGCGTGGCCGTATGGGTGGGCCTCATAGCGCTGGCCGGTCTCGATGCGGAGACCGGCGTCGTCATGCTGCTGTACCTCACGCTCGCGCACAAACGCTGGCGCGACGAGGGACGCTTACGCAGCGAGAGTGATCTGCGCGAGGCGATCGTCGACGGTGCAGCCCGTCGCATCCGGCCCAAGCTGATGACCGTGCTGACGATGATGATCGGTCTGATTCCCGTCTTGTGGAGTGATGGAACCGGCGCCGACGTGATGAAGCGCATCGCCGCGCCGATGGTTGGCGGGCTCGTCACTTCGTTCGTGCTCGAGCTACTCGTCTATCCGGCGATCTTCGCGATCTGGAAAGGCCGTGGCTTGCCGCGCGATGGTGCAACCGCGAAGGTCGTTTAGTCGGTTACGCGCTAGACTGAGCGCTCTCATGGCAGAGCAAGCGACAGAAGAGTCTCTACCGACGAACGACATCGTTTCAGCGCTCGTCGCAAATCACCGCGAGTTTCTCGCCTTCGTGCAGAAGCGCGTCGGCAACGCAGCGCTCGCCGAGGAGATCGTTCAGGACGCGTTCGTGCGCAGCATCGATAAGCTCGATAGCGTGCGCGACACCGCGGTCGGCTGGTTTTATCGCGTGCTACGCAACGCGATCATCGATCACTATCGCCGCACCGGTGCCGCCGAGCGGCGTCACGAGGCGTACGCGAAGGAAGAACAAGCGACGGCGTACGAAGACGAAGAGCTGCATCGCATCGTTTGCAAGTGCGTCGGCCAGCTCGCCGATACGCTCAAGCCCGAATACGCGACGGCGCTCCGCCGCGTCGAAGTCGATGGCATCTCGGTAAAGGACTACGCCGATGAGGCCGGCATCTCGAGCAACAACGCGGGCGTGCGCGTATTCCGCGCGCGTGAAGCGTTGCGCAAGCAGGTCGCGCGGGCATGCGGCACCTGCGCGACGCACGGCTGCCTCGATTGCACGTGCGGCCAGCCGAAGGTGTAATGGTCGTTCGCTCGCTGCGTCTTTCCATCAAAGCGCCCCAGAGGCGCGGAAAGGAAACGACGATGAGCAAGCAAACGAACCAGAACGAGTGTCGCTGTCAAACCAAGGGCGCGGCGTGCACCTGCAAGGGTGCGTGCGGCTGCGCGAAGGGTTGCGGCTGCGGCAAGTAAGTCACTTACCGGGTGGGCGCAGTCGCAAGAACACCATGCCGCCCCATGGTGTGCGGCTGCCGTAGTACGGCGCGAGGTCGGATCCGATCGCGTCCACCGTCGCGACGAAGCCGATGCCCGGCACGACATCGCCAAGCCGCGTGACGTCGTAGACGTAGCCCGTCGAGAAGCTCGCGATGCGGTAGACCTGGCCATCGAGCTCCGCCGGCAAGACGAGATCGTGGCCGGTCTTCTGCAAGAGCTCGGCGCGCGAGAAGATCGTGTGATCGTGGCCGAGCACGAGCGCGCTCTCGGCGAGGCCCGCGTTCGTCGCAGGCCCCATCGACGGCATATTGCGACCGAACACGCCGGTCAGCGCGAGGTCGCCGAACGAGAGCGGGCGGTTCCACATCAGTGACGCCGTCGCGCGTTGCACGCTGATGTCAGGCTCGAGCGCTTCGGGGCTATCGATGCGGGCCCACGAAACCTGCGCGCTCGTGTCGTCGGTCGGATTCACGGTCACGCGCGCGGCGAGCGAATCGGGCGCGCCGAAATCGAGGTCGTAGCGAATCTCGTCGGGCTCGCGACCGTTGAACCACGAGCCTTCAACTTTGAGCAGCCGCGTGAAGACACCAACGGTGAGGACGCCGGCCGAGATGTGTGTCGAGTCCTGCCAGTGGTGGCCGAGCGGCGCGAGCGGATTCGGCATCGCGGTGAAGCGGTGCGGAAACGCAGGCGGGCCGAGCGCGGGCTCGCCGACGGGCGCGAAATAGAGCTCGACGCCGATCGAATCGCTGATCGGTCGCCGGTAGCGCATCGCGAGCTCCATGAAGAGATCGTGCGGGTGCTGGCGATCGTGGAGCGGCATCCCATCGATCGATTCTCCGGTCTGCAGCAGCAGCGGGTAGCCATCGTCGCCGACCGTCCACGGCTCGGCGCTGAGCATCGAGCGTACCTGGAACTGCGCGTCACCGACCGGATGGCTCGCCATTGCCATCACCCAGTTCGTGCTGAGGTACTGCGAATCGCCGCGATCGCCGCGTGCGTTCGCGTACCCGGCCGACACGTTCGTGTGCAGCCCGAACGCCCACTCGCCGACCTTCCAGTGCCACATGTACATCGGCGTCGATGCGGGCTGCCACGCTGTGCCCGACGCGTCGTGCGCTTCGGCGGCATCGAGCAGAGCCTGCCGCGCGTCGAGCTCGGGCGCCGGCGCGTCATGGTGCTCGTGCTGCGCAAATGCGCGGCCACTGAACCCCGCTAGGACAACTGCGATAAACGCTGAGCGCGCGTGCATGAAAGACACCGCTGCAACGCAAGTGCCGTCAACGCAAGTCGAGCTCCCCCATC
>Ga0070698_100005258_pt1 | contig 14158 bp, 20 predicted proteins | sample KBSK1502metaG_FD_65477 | JGI IMG/M metagenome (GOLD analysis project Ga0070698, IMG submission 65477) | Corn, switchgrass and miscanthus rhizosphere microbial communities from Kellogg Biological Station, Michigan, USA - KBS K1-50-2 metaG | ecosystem: Host-associated > Plants > Roots >...
TATCGGGTTTGGCTCGATCAGGATGAACTCATCCAGACCCCTTCGGCGATCGTGTCCGGCGGCCATACTCTCGACCTCACCCATGTCTTCCTTGAGCCAGCGAACCTCGGGCCGCCGTTCGACCGGATCGAGATCGACCTCTCATCGTCCACCGGATTCGACACCGGCAGCACCCACCAACGCAACATCGCGATCACCGGCCTGTTCGGCTATTCGAACGAGGAAGACACGGTCGGTGCGCTCTCCGCGAACCTCGCCGCAAGCCTCGCCGCTACCGCGTCGGCGACCTGGACGACAGCCCGCATCGGCGTCGGCGACGTCCTCCGCATCGACAACGAACGCACCATCATCACCGAAAAGACGATGGTCGACTCGACGCAGACACTGCTCACCCCGATCGGCGCGACCGCCGCAGACGTCACCGTCGCCGTGACCAATGGGACAGCGTTCGTCGTCGACACAGTCCTGCTCCTCGATTCAGAGCGGATGCTCGTCGTCGACATCGCAGGGAACAACCTCACCGTCAAACGGGCCTGGGACGGGTCCGTCCTCGCCGCGCATTCGGGGTCGGCGATCTACACGCTGACCGGTGTCCAACTCGACCGCGCGCAGCTCGGCACAACCCTCGCCGCGCATCTCAGCGCCGCGACGATCTACAAGTGGCGGCCACCCGGCCCCGTCCGGCAGCTCGCCATCGCCGAAGCACTCAACTCGCTCGAACAAGAAAGCTCCGCATACGCCCGCGTCGTCGGCTCCGGCGACTCCGCTCGGCCAGCGTCCGGCGTCGGCCTCGACGATCTGCGGGAATCGGTCTACAACTCGCATGGCCGCAAGGCCCGGATCCGAGCCATTTGACATGGCCGAGAGAATCAGCGTCACCAAGCACGGCCCGCTATTCGATGGCCGCGCGCAAGCTGCGCTAACCGCCTACATCCGCGCCGCGGAAGGCGTCGTCGCCGACGAAGGCGTGAACAAGGTCCAGGCGAGGCTCGGGACCGTTCTGAAGAACCCGACCGGCTTCTACGAGTCCAGCATCGTCACCGACCGCGCCAGCGTCGGCGAGATCATCCACGACGGCACCGCCTACGGGCCGTGGCTCGAAGGCGTCTCCTCCCGTAACCAGTCGACCCGGTTCAAGGGCTATCACACGTTCCGGCTGGTCACGCAGCAGCTCGACCGGGCGGCCGGTGGGATCGCGCAGCGGGTCCTCGGTCCGTTCCTCGCGCGGATGAACTGATGGCGCTCAAGGAGCTGATCGGGAAGGCCGTCGACCACGCTCTGACGTTGGGCGTGTTCGAGACCGTGAACGGGTACGAGCCGAAGTCCGCGGCCGGCTCCGGTCTCACTGCGGCGATCTGGTCGCAGGACGTGGCTCCGGTGCAGTCCAGCGGTCTCGCGTCGACATCGGTCCGGGTAGAGCTGTCCGTGCGGTTGTTCACGAACATGCTCGCCGAACCGCAGGACGCGATCGACCCCGCCATGCTGAATGCGGTCGACCTGCTATGCGCGGCCTACTCGGGCGCATTCACTCTCGGCGGCGCGATCCGGAAGGTGGATCTCCTCGGCTCCGACGGGGTCGCCCTCTCGGCGAAGGCCGGCTACGTCAGCCAAGACGGCCGGATCTACCGCGTCATGACGATCACGCTGCCGCTGATCGTGAACGACCTCTGGACGCAAAGTGTCTAGGGGGGTGACTGGGTGTGGATCGCCGCCGATCCAGTAGCGGGCATCTCAGGGAACTGGGCATTCTTGATCGCGATCGTCACGTCCGGTTCCGCGGTCGCGATCGTCTTGATCCAGTCTCGCCGCGCCCGGCCGTCGAAGAAGACACAGCAGAGGCATCTGCGGTCCGCGTCCGACGAAGCCGTCCGCGAATACCGGGAGCTATTCGTCGACCCGCTGCGGGCCGAAGTGAAGCGATTGCAGAGCAGAGTTACCGCGGCCGAGGACCGCGCCGAGATCTACCGGCAACGCTGGGACGACTGCCTGAAGGACCGGCGCGCCCATGACTGAAGAGTTCCCCGCGCCGGAATCGCTGCCGTCCGCATCGCTAGATCGGATCGCGGCCAGGCATGCCGCGCCCGTGTCGCCGTGGCGGCAACTGCCATTCTGGGTTCTGCTCGCGCTCGGTGTGTTGACGGCCCTATTTCTTGCGGCGGGCATCGTGAGCGTCCAGCATCGCGCAGACCGGCACGCCGCGGAGAACATGGCGGCTGCGCGCGCGAACGCTTCCGCGCTGGCGCAAGCGAACAAGCAGATCAAGAAGCTCGGCGGCACTCCCGTCCGGACACCCGCGCCGATCGTCGGCGCGCAAGGCATCCAAGGATTACAAGGCCCCCAAGGAGCACCTGGCGCGGCCGGCCCTCGGGGATCGACAGGGCCACGCGGTCCAAAGGGGGCACGAGGACCCGTCGGCGAGAACGGCGGCGCCGGACCCATCGGGCCGCAAGGCGAGACCGGGCCACCAGGCTCCGAGGGAGCGTCCGGTTCGCCTGGCCCCAGCGGACCGGCCGGCGAGACGGGGCCGACAGGACCACCTGGGCCGACCGGCCCAGCAGGATCCGACAAGTGCAAAGAGATCGGCGGGACATGGACAACGGTCACCCCGATCCCAGACCCGGACGGCACGCCGTGGCTGGTCTGCGTACTACCCGAACCGACACCGACATGAATCCGAGGCGTGCGGCATGAAGCAATCAGGACTCGGCGACAACCTCTACGTCGCGGGCTTCGACCTCTCCGGCGATATCGGCTCGCTCGATGCCATCAGCGGCTCACAGGCCGTCATTGATGTGACCGGGATCGATAAGTCCGCACCAGAACGGCTCGGCGGCAAGCGCGACGGCATGCTGTCCTACAGCGCATTCTTCAATGATGCTGCCGGACAGGAACATCCCCGCCTGAGTCTGCTCCCCACGACCGACCAGATTGCGACCTATTGCCGTGGCACGGCGCTCGCCGGATCGGCCGCATGCATCAACGCGAAGCAGCTCAATTACGACGGCAGCCGCGGCAACGACGGCGCATTCGCGTTCAAGGTGACCGCGCAGGCCAACGGGTTCGGCCTCGAATGGGGCGTGCAACTCACGGCGGGGAAGCGCACCGATGGGGGCGCCACGAACGGCACGGGCGTTGATCTCGGCGCGGCATGGGCAGCAGCGTTCGGATTGCAGGCCTATCTACACGTCTTCGCGTTTACCGGTACGTCGGTGACCGTGAAGATCCAGCATTCCAACGACAACGGCGGAGGCGACCCCTACGCCGACATCGCCGGGGCCGCATTCACCGCAGCTACGGGCGTCACGTCGCAGCGGATCGCAACCGCCGGCAACGTGACGGTCAAGCGGTGGCTGCGGGCGGTCACGACCGGCACTTTCTCCAACGCGGTCTTCTCCGTGGTCGCGGTACCCAACGCGACGGCGACGGTGTTCTGATGCAACCGTTCCGGATCGCTCCGCGCCTGCCGGTCGAGGCGGTCAAGACCTACCAGATCAGCAAGCCGATCCCGACGCATTTCCGGCCGGGTAGCTGCGCCGAAGCGCGCTGCGAGAACATGCAGCACGGCTGGCAGACCATTGTCGATGAAGCCACCGATCTCGGCGCGCGGCAAGCACGCTATATCCGCCGCGACTCCAGCCGCCGCTTCACCGAAACCCGGGACGAATCCGGCCTGACGATGTTCATATTCGAACCCGGCCAGACCTGTTTCGCCCACCACCAGATCAGCCTCGAACGCGAACCTCTCTACATCGTCCGAGGCGGCGACTGGCGCGGCAACCCCCGCGGCGAAACCTGGCAACACGCCAACGCAGACGACTGGGTAGACGACTGCGCCAACCATCAGCAAGCGCTGGCCGACCGGCTCAGCCAAGGATAGGAGACAGCAATGGCCAAAGAGACCGGCTTGGGATGGACGACACTCAGCGTCGATGACTCCGCAGGCTCCGTGACGGCGATCCTCAACGACATCACGAACCTGGACTTCGCGACCCCCCGCGGAGTCCAGGACGTGACCGGCATCGACAAGTCAGCGATCGAGCGGCTCCTGCTCCTCGCCGACTTCTCGGTCAACCTAAACGGCGTCTTCAATGACGCCGCCGTCAGCGCACACACCGTGTTCAAGACCGTGCCGTCAACGTCGGTGCAGCGGACCACGACGATCACGGTCAGCGGCGACACCCTCGCACCCGAGGTTCTCTACACCGATTACAAGCTGACCCGTGCCGCATCCGGCGAACTGACCTGGGAGGCGCCGGGCGTGCTCGCCAACGGCGTCGTCCCGACCTGGTCATAAGCCATGGGATTCGAGGGCAAGAAAGTTCTCAACCTCACCTTCGCCGACCCGCAATACGCGGAGCTCGAAGTTGCCGTGCGGCGGCCGACGATCGATCAGGTCATCGCAATGAGCGAGCGCCGCGATCTCATCCGCGAAGCGGCAGAGACAAGCGAGCTCGCGCTAATCGAGCCGCTCGCCGAACTGTTCTGTTCGCTGCTGGTGGGCTGGAATCTCGAGAACGATGGTGAGCCCGTCCCGCATGACGCGAAGGCATTACTCGCGCAGGACTTCGATGTGACCCAGACGATCCTGAAAGCGTGGGAGGACAACGCCATCACCGTATCGGCCCCTTTAGAGCAAGGCTCGAGCGGTGGCGAGCCGTCCCTGGCGGCGTCGATTCCGATGGAAACACTGTCGGCAAGCCGCGCGAGCTGATCTATGCCGAATGGGTCCTGGGCATGCTCAGCCGGTTTCCGGCCTACACGCTCAGCACCCTGCGCGCGGAGAGCGCCGAGCTTATGCAGTTGGTCGAGATCGAAGGGTTAGGAGGTAGCCGGGATGTCCAACACAGTCAATATCCAGGTCCGGGCTACTGACCATTCCAAGCCGGCGATGACCGCCGCGATCCGGCACACCGACCAGCTAGGAAAGAGTACAGACACCGCCGCGGGAAAGCTGAAGCTATTCGCGCTGGGCGCCGGTGCCGTCGTCGGCAGCAAGCTCGTCGGGTTCCTCAAGAGTGCGACACAGGGCTGGCAAGACCATCTCAAAGTCAATGCGCAGTCCGAGGCCGTCATTAAGTCAACGGGCGGCGCAGCGAACGTCACTGCGAAGGAGATGGAGGATCTCGCCGACTCGACGGAACGCAAGACCGGCGTCGACCAGGACCTGATCCAATCCAGCGAGAACATGCTGGCCACGTTCACGAACATCCGCAACGAGGTCGGCAAAGGCAACGACATCTTCAATCAGGCCACGCAGACCGTCACCGACATGTCAGTGGCGCTCGGCCAGGACACCAAGAACTCCGCCATCCAACTCGGCAAGGCCCTCAACGACCCTATCGCCGGGATCAGCGCGTTATCGCGGGTCGGTGTGACCTTCACGAAGCAGCAGAAAGACCAAATCAAGGCGCTCGTCGAGTCCGGCAAAACGATGGACGCGCAGAAAGTCATCCTCCGCGAGCTCGGGAAGGAATTCGGCGGGTCCGCAGCTGCGCAGATGACCGCAGGCGACCGAGCACGGGTCGCATGGAACAACTTCAAAGACGAAGTCGGGCAGCGAGTCCTACCGATCATGCAGAAATTACAGGACTGGATCGCGACCAAGCTCATCCCCGCCGCCCAATCACTGATCGATTGGCTGACGAATCACACCGATCAGGTCAAGACATTCGCGATCGGCCTGTCGGGCATTATTGCAGTGGCTGGCAGCTACAAGGTGCTGAATATGCTGACCGCATCGGTGCAGGCTCTGACAGCTGCCATGAAAGCGAACCCGTGGCTCGTGCTCGCCGCCGCGCTCATCGGCGTAGGCATCTGGTTCGTCCAGACCTACAAACGATCGGAAGAATTCCGCGACAAGGTCAACGGCGTGATCAAAAACCTCGAGCACGCGTTCAGCAACTTCATGCACGCAGTCGACAACGTCCGCCACGCCTGGGACAACCTCTGGCATGCCGGGGAGAACCTTGGCCACGCTCTCAACAACATGGATCACGCATGGAACAACGCCACCCATGCGATGGACAACGTCGAGCACGCCGGCCGTAACGTCGTCAACTTCTTCCGAGCCGCTTACCTGGACATCAAAATCGCGCTGCTACATATCGGTATCGCGGCGATCCAGTACCTCGAGATCCCGGTACTGAATGTGTTCTCGGCGATCGTGCACGGCGCGGCGGCGGCGTTCGGCTGGATGCCCGGTATCGGCGGGAAGCTGAAGGCCGCGCGACACCAATTCGATGAGTTCCGCCGCGGGATCGATAAGGACCTGGCGAACCTGAAATTGGAGCTGTCCACAACGCAGGCCCAACGCAATTTCAGCGCCTTCCACAGATGGCTGATGGCGCACGCCACCCCGATCACGATCGACCTCTATACGCAGCACCATGCCGGCCCGCGGCCGGGCACGTATTCACAGAACGCCTCAGGCGGTATCTGGCGAGGCCGGCATTACGACTCGGGCGGCATCTACGGTGACGGCAGCATCGGCAGCATCAACGAGCGGGGCGGTGAGATAGTCAGGCACCCTGACGGGTCGATGGTCTATCCGGCCGGTCAGGTACCCGGCGGTGCCGGCGGGCCGGTCGTGGTGCAGCTTCAGATCGTCGGCAACGGCGGTGGCAGCGAGTTCGACAGGTTCATGCTCCAGTGGATCCGCCGTAACGCCCGGATCGTCGGTGGCGGGAACGTGCAGACAGCGTTCGGTCACGGATGAGCGTCCCCGTCGCGGTCGTCGTCGAGCTCTACTACAGCGCCGCCTGGCATGACATCACGACCTACGTCTATATGCGCGACAAGATCGCGCACACCCGCGGCACCCCGAACGAGGCGACCACCGCCGACCCATCGACACTCACCCTGACGCTCAACAACCGCGACGGCCGGTTCTCGCCGCGCAACCCGCTTTCGCCGCTCTACGGGCTGATCGGCCGGAACACGCCGATCCGATTGAAGGTCAATACCAACATCCGGTTCTCCGGCGAAGTCTCGGCCTGGCCGCAAGCGTGGGACACGACCGGCACTGACGTCTACGTCCAGATCCAAGCTGCCGGCGTGCTCCGCCGGCTCAGCCAAGGCCAGCTCACCCACAGTTTCGGGCTGCCCACCTACATCACGCTCAGCCACCCCGCGCTGTATGTGCCGTGCACCACGAATCAGACCATCGTCGGCGGCAGCGTCGGCCATTGGATCTACGGCTCGATCCTCGGCCTCGATAGCTGCGCAGCGAATGTCCACTTCGGCACCGGTGACCTCGGCCCGAACCTGCCCAAAGGCATGGCCATCGACACGACCAACCGGATCGTCGACAGCAACGGGTACGTCCTGTCGGGGCGGATCACCGGAGCCGTGAACATCCCCACCGCGGCGACAGCGGTCGGCGTGTTCTTCGTGTTCCGCTGCGACCAGCTCGGCCCGATGACCCTCTACACCGTCGATAACGCCTACCCGTACCAGAAAGAATGGGACGTCGACCTCCGCGCGGACGGCACGAACAACGACATTCGGATGACGATCCGCGAAGGCGACCCCGAGAACGGCCCCACCGTGACCGTGCTCGGCACGACCGCCGCGAACCTTCTCGACACGGTGATCGCCGACGGGCTGCCGCACACGCTGATGGTCACGCTCACCGAGTCCGGCGCGAACGTGAACTGGGTCGTCTACCTCGACGGCGTCAACGTGCTCTCCGGCACGCGGAACAGCCGCACCGTGGACGGTATCGAGTTCATCGCGCTCACCTACCAGCCGCTCACGAGCAGCCGGCCCGTCGCGGTCGGGCAGCTCACCGCCTGGCAGGACGCGAACATCCCAGCCGCAGCGAACCTCTCCGCTGACGGGTCGCTCTATTCGGGGGAGACCGCCGCGGACCGTCTCTCGCGGCTCTGTAGCGAGAACAGCATCGCGTTCACGCTGGTCGGCACGGCGGCGGATACGACGCGGATGGGTGCGCAGGGCGGCGGGAACCTCGTCGCTCTGATGCAGGAATGCGCCGCCGCGGACCTTGGCATCCTCTACGAGCCCCGCGACTCACTCGGCCTGAAATACCGCACCCGAACCGACCTCTACAACCAGAACAGCGCCGTATTCCTCGACTACTCGACGTTCGTGTTCGGGGCGCCACCGAACCCCACCGACGACGACCAAGGCATCCACAACGACATCACCGTCACCGGCGCCGGCGGCACCGCCGAAGCGGTCCTCACGACCGGGCCGCTATCGATCCTCGCACCACCCGATGGCATCAACACCTACCCAACTAGCGCCACCGTCAACACCGAAACCACCGGACCGCTCAACGACATCGCTGCGTGGCTCCTGCATCTCAGCACGGTCGACGAAGCCCGCTACCCGACCGTCACGCTCAACATGCTCACCCCAGCCATCCTCGGAGACAGCACCCTCACCAACCAGATCATCGCTGTCGACGTCGGCTCGAAGATCAGCCTCACAGATCTGCCTACCGGGTGGCTGCCACCCGAAGATGTCGCGCTCTCGGTAATGGGCTACTCCGAAACGATCGACCAATTCACCTGGGGCATCACCTACAACTGCCTCCCCCAGTCGCCATATCAAGTCGCCACCTACGCATCCGGCGCCGGGCTCGGACTGCGGTTCGACGCCGAGAACAGCACCCTCGCGTCCAGCGCGACCACGACCGCGACGTCGTTGTCTATCGCATCGGCGGCCCGCACGCAGCTCTGGACAACCACGGCTGGCGAGTTCCCCTTCGACATCAAAATCGCAGGCGAACGGATCACCGTCACCAACATCACCGGCGCGAGCTCGCCGCAGACGTTCACCGTCACTAGGTCCGTGAACGGCATCGTCAAAAGCCACGCCAGCGGCGAGAAAGTCGCGCTCTGGTTCACCCCAAGATTCGCACTGTAAAGGAGAAAACGAAATGTCGAACACGATCTATGGCGCGCGCACGGTTACTCGCTTGATTGCTTATGGCGTCGGGCCGGAAGGCAATGAACCGAATTCCGTTCTCGCATGGGACTCCGGTTCGGGCACCGTCCCAAGCGACGCGGACATTATCGCGACAGCACTCGAATTGCGTGATCAGCCAGCGATCTCATCAGTCGAGCTGACGCGCGATTACGTGCAAGGCGAGCTAGTCGATCTAGATGCAGGTACTCCTGCATTTACGCTATAGCGGCGAATCATGGGACTCAATGCAGGCGATACGATCATTGCGCCTGGCAACCCGGCAATCCAGATATTCACTAGCTCTGGCACTTGGACGAAACCGAATGGCGTGCGCGCCGCCCGGGTCCGCGTCGTCGGCGGCGGCGGCGGATCCGGCGGCGTCACCGGCAGCGGCACCAACAACGCAATGAGCGCCGGCGGCGGCGGCGGCGGTTACGCCGAGCAGTACATCCTCGCGGGCAGCCTGTCCGCTACCGAGACCGTCACTGTAGGCGCGGCCGGCGCGGCCGGCGCGTCGGGCAACAACGCTGGTGGCGCCGGAGGCACGTCCTCGTTTGGGTCGCATTGCTCGGCGACTGGCGGTAGCGGTGGCGCTGGAATGGCCGGAACCACTGGCAATGCCAACGCAGTTGGCGGTGACGGCGGCACGGGTTCGGGTGGCGATCTGAACATTGCCGGCGACGACGGCGGTATCGGCTCTGTCCTGAGCGGCAGCAACGTCGTTCGAGCAGCCTATGGCGGCGGATCAGCGCTCGGCGGATCCACCCGCACAGCATCAACCACAGGCACCGCGCACAACGGCAAGAACTACGGCGGCGGCGGCGCAGGAGTCCTCGGCACATCCGCGAACGCTGCCGGGTCAGCGGGCGCCGCCGGCGTCGTCATCGTCGAAAGCATCTACTGATGACCAGATACTGCTGGGACGCCTCGCACTACGACTGGGACCGCGGCCCGATGAACCTCGCCGCCGCCCGCACGGCGGGGATCTCGATGATGACCCACAAGGCCGGCGAAGGCTACGGCACCCACGAGTACCACGACCCCCGCTTCGATGACTGGGCTGCGCGAGCGCGGCCGGTAGGGTTCCCGGTGGCCGGGTCCTATTACGTCAACCATCCAGGCGATCAGGTTGCGCAGGCGAAGCTGTGGATCGCCGATGTCAATTCGAAGGCGCCGTGGTGGATCGATCACCCATGTTGGGTGTGGCAGATCGACGCCGAGTGGTTTCAGAACATGCCCCGCCAACCCAACACCAGCGAGATCAACACCCTCGGCGATGAGATCGTCGCCCGTACCGGCTGCCGCCCGAGCCAGGTACTCGTCTATGCCCCCGACTGGCTTTACGGCAACACCCTCGCCGGACTCCGATACCGGCAACTGTGGGCCTCGGCCTACGGCGGCAACCCCGTCACCGGATTCAAAGCCGCCTACCCCGGCGACGATTCGACGCGGCTCTGGGATCCCTACTCAGGGATCGTGCCCGTCGTCGCGCAATACGGATCGCGGCTCCAAATCGGCACCCAGCCAGGCTGCGATGCCAGCGGGATCCGCGTCACTAGCGACGCGGCCCTGCAAGCCCTCTTCACCGACACCCCGGAGGACGACATGACACCCGAACAGGAAGCCAAGCTCGACGCCGTCCTATCAGCGGTCACGAGCAGAGATGCTGACGGTGCCTACCGGCAGATCAAGGACTACCGCGACGACATCACTCACGCGAACACGGTCCCCGGCATCAAGAAGACCGTTTCGGACACGTCCGCGAGCGTGCTGGCGGCGGTCGCGCAGCTCGCCGCGAAGGTGACCGATCTTCAGGATGCGGTCGCGCAGTTGCAGCCCGGCAGCCCTAGTGGCGCGGTGCCGTTGACTGTGCAGCTCACCGGCACGGCCACCCCGAGCGCACCGTGAGCGCCGTCAAGCAGGAGCCGGTGATCACCGCGTCGTCTGCGTTGGCTGTCATCGGTGCGGGCCTCGGCTACGCCACGAGCCATGGGCTAATCACGGAGACGCAGGCGTCGGGGTGGACGCAGCTGGCCACGACCGTCGTGCCGTTCGTGTTGCCGCTACTCGTGGGCTGGATCACCCGCATGCACACCAGCCCCGCCCAACCACCGGAACCACCGACATGAGGCGTGCGCTGGCGAGCCTGTACGCGTGGACTGTGGTGCTAGCGCTCACCATCCCGGTCTACGCGAACGCCTCGACATCCTGCACGGTCACCCCGCACCCACTCGAAGCCCTCGAGGTGGGCACGCTCACCGCGACTGGGCTACCGGCCGGCGTGCCGGTGGCGTTGTACACGGGGTTCGTCTACGACGGCCATCCGACCGGGTACAGCGATGTCGACATCACCCCCGACCCGGATGGCTCCTGGTCGGAGCCGGTTGTGTGGTCGCTGTCGGGGAAGGCGCAGTACCGGTTCGTGAACGACGCATCCGGGATCGCGCTGGCTAGTTGCAACGTGCTCGTGAAGTGAGTTAGTACGAGCCGAGGTTGCCCAGGATGTCGTTGAGCTCGCGGCGTCGCTGCACCAGCTCATGCTCGACATAGACCGCCGAACCGAACGCGATCACCGCGACGATCAGCAGAACCACCTTCACCCAGACCGGCATCCCCGGGACGATGAACGCGACGACAGCAGCGCCCACGGTCAGCACGAAGCCTATCCAGATCACGCTCGACCCCGAGGCGATGGACACGGATTGCTGATTCAGGATGAGGCCGACCCCGGCGAGGATCAGCAGCCCCATGATGATCGCTGGTTGCGCGCGCGGCTTCGGTGGTTGCGTGGGCTGCCATTGCTGGCCGTCCCAGCGCCATTGCGCCCCGGTCGCGGGGTCGGTGTGATACATGGACATGAGATTTCCCTCTGGACTCTCTGGACTCTTCGGTAACCCGCCGCCCGCCTCGGAGTCCAGTCACGAACCGGGCGGCGGGAGCGTGCTCAGGATGCCATTCAGATGCAGCGCGGGACAGAGCCGATCGTCCCTGTGATGACCCAGGTACAGGTCGGCGCGGGGTCGCGCCACGCCGTGGTCACGACCATGTGATGCGGGTTATGGGGTTGCTGCCACCCGCGGTGCTGCCCGTGGGCGGGGCTGGCGAGTGCGATGAGCAGAGCGATCAGAGCGTGCATGGTTTTCCCTCCCGGGATTCGTGCTGGCCTAGCTGGCCAGCGGGATCGGTAACGCTTGGACGGCGGCGCGCATCTGCTCGTCGTCGACTTTGGTGTAGATCGCGGTCGTTGCCGGGCTCGCGTGCCGCATGAGCTCCTGCGTGACTCTCAAGTTGCCACCGGACGAGCGGAGCGTCTGCGTGCCGTAAAAGTGCCGCAGCGAGTGAGCGGAACCGGGGACGCCGGCGCGGGTGAACACGTCCGATATGACCTTGGAGACGCTGCCCGCGGTGACGGGCTGGGTCCGGTCGCGGGGTGACGGGAACCACCAACCCCGGGCCGGCCATGCTGCGGCCTCGTCGATGAGCAGCGGATGCGCCGGCAACGAGGCGTCGACACTGCCCTTACCGAGTACCCGCACATGCCCACTCGCGAGGTCTTCGCCGCGGAACTTCGCGATCTCATGCACCCGGAGGCCTTGGCAGACTGCGAGGACAACCATCATCCGGGTCCGGCGCCGATTGCAGGCCGCGAGCACTCGGGCGACCTCGGCCGGGGTGGCGGGGTGGGGCAGGCCGCGGCGTTTCTTCGGTGTCTGCAACTGCGCCATGGGGTCGTCGCTGCGCTGCCCAGTCAGCATGAGCCACGTGTAAAAGGCGCGGAGCTGGGAATAGCGGGTATAGCGGCTGTTCGGTGCCCAGCCGGGGGTGGCGAGGAACGCGGCGAGTTGCTGCCAGCCTGCCTGGGCAGGGTCGCCGTGACCGTGGGCGAGCTGGGTGACAGTCTTGACCCGCTCATCTATGGTGCGGGCGGAGAGTTCCGCCGCCTGCATCCAGGTACGCCACTCATCGAGCAGTCTGTACGGCGTGTGATCGCCAGCTTCCCGTGGGTGATTCCCCCGGATGGGAAGGTAGCGGACATTCCCCCGGTCAGCGAGTCGATCACTGGCGCGCATGGCGGTCATGCAGCGACCGGGACGAGACGCAGCAGACGGTGAGTCTTACGACGCTCCGGCTTCCCCGGAGAAGCCTGAGGTTTCACCGGCTGAGGCACAGGCACAACGCCCGATGGCGTCTGGCCAGGACCGCCCCAGAGATTGGTCAGGATGTCGAGCGCGTCGACGCCAAGGATGTCGGCAACGGCGAGGAACTCGGCGAATGTCCAAGGCCGGACGCCGCGGAGCTTCTTGCTCAGCGTTGATTGGTCCATGCCGAGCTTCGGTGCGAGTTCGGTCTGCTTGATCCCGTGGTCCCACATTGTTAGGTGCAGGATCCGGCCGAGCGCTTCGTCGGCGCCGGGCTTCCCGGCGTCCATATCCCGAGTGACCGTCATGCTTGGGAAACTAAGTCAAACCCAGGCACATTGTCAAGGGAAATTCTGGGGTTGACAGAATATGACGGACGGGCCTACCGTCCTAGCCATGACGCAGCGGCCTACCGACGAAGACGAATCGGACCTACTGTCCGTGAGTCCAGCCGGCCAGTTGATCGGGGTAAGCGCCAGCGCGCTCATCCGCTACGAGGCACAAGGGCTCATCCGGAGCATCCGCACGCCGGGTGGACACCGCCGTTACCGCCGCGCTGACGTGGAAGCGCTCGTAGACGGAGGCCAAGCCGCAGATCAGACCGGGAAGCCCACGGTTTCATCGGCGCCCGATCTCGAGACGGGCGAGCCCGACAGCAGAGAGCGGCTGGACCGACCCGGCGCCTCCCACGACCAGCGCGCCTCATGACTCCGCGTCGCCGCAATCTCGCCCCCCGACTTGAGCGCGGCGGCGCGGCCTAAACAGAAAACGGGCTGGCCCGCCGCGCCCCGGCAAGGCCAGCCCACCACCCACTGACAGGGAGGACCGATCAGCAATGACGATAACAGACACCGAGGCGCCGACACAGGAACTCCGCGTCCCGCCCGCTGTCGCCGAGTGGCGCGCCGAGCAGGGCATGCCGCCGATCCAGGCGGGTGCGCACGACCTCGACGCTGCGCGCGCCCGGGCCGGGATCCCGGTGGGGTGGCCGTTCGTGCCGATGCCGCCGCTGCCTGAGCTTGAATGCGCGGACCTGTTTTATGACCAGTTCGGTGTGATCCGGCCGCGTAAGCGGTCGTCGGGGTTCC
>Ga0070698_100005259_pt1 | contig 14157 bp, 13 predicted proteins | sample KBSK1502metaG_FD_65477 | JGI IMG/M metagenome (GOLD analysis project Ga0070698, IMG submission 65477) | Corn, switchgrass and miscanthus rhizosphere microbial communities from Kellogg Biological Station, Michigan, USA - KBS K1-50-2 metaG | ecosystem: Host-associated > Plants > Roots >...
TAATCCTGCACGACGTAAGTACTGGGGAGCCTTCTCTTGTCCGGGCCAATGGGCTCCTGCACTCGACGGGACTCCGATCAGGCCAATCGTTCGGGTCGCACTCATAGTTGTTCTCCTTTTTTTGTCGCTCTGCTGGCTCCACCTCTTCTAGTCTAGCACCGCGAGGCGTCCGTGACAATTGCACCGACAGTTTCGAAAAAGAGGGTACGTTTTGCCATGCTACAAACTCAAGGACTTTATGCCGCTTGGGCAAGAGTCATCAGGAATCCACAGCGGCGCTGCAGCAGGCAGACAGACAGGCACGCCATCAGACATGCGGGGCTGCTCCCACCTGGCAGGAAGAAGGACGTGGGGACTTCTTCGGCGGCTCCAGCAGGCAGAACCCCTGGCCTCAGCGCCCTAGGTCCTCCAGCCACACAGTCCTGTGGGGTACCTCTGTCCCCGTGAAGTTTTCTACAGCAGTGGCCTCAGTGGGTACTCACCTGCTTGTCTGGGTAAGCAGAACAGCGTAAGATACTTGCATGAGGCCATGGCAACCAAGGCGAACATCCGTGAAGATCACAGCGGAAGGAAGGAACATCGTGACGCGAGAGATGCTCCTCCATCGGCTTGCAGGCATCATTGTTTCAATCAATCGCTCACATCCGCTGCGCGTAGCGATCGATGGCATTGACAGCGCAGGCAAAACAACACTGGCCGATGAACGGGTGCCACTGATTGAGCAACAAGGAAGCCCGGTGATCCGTGCCTCAATTGACGGATTTCACCGCCCTCGTCAGGAGCGCTATCAGCAAGGGCCAGACTCTCCTGCAGGCTACTACGAGGATTCGTTCGATTACGCCGCCCTGCGAGCAGTTCTGCTCTATCCGTTTGGGCTGCATGGCAGTCGGCAGTATCGGCGTGCTGTGTTCGACGTTCACACCGATACTCCCATTCCGGCCGGAAAGAAGGAGGCTCCTACGAACGCTGTGTTGCTCTTCGACGGCGTGTTCCTCCTGCGTCCTGAGCTAGATTCCCTGTGGGACTACTGGATCTTCGTGAACGTGGATTTCGAGGTGGCCTTGCAACGTGCCATGGTGCGTGATCAGTCACTCTTTGGCTCATCAGAGGCGGTTCAGGCACGATACCTGCAACGCTACTTTCCTGGACAACGACTCTATTTCCAGAGCGTCCACCCACAGGAACGAGCTAATGTGATCGTGGAGAACAATGACCCGACCCATCCGCGGCTAATTTTTCCGATTCCATGATGCTCGCTCGGGGAACCTCTGAGTCGATTTCATGTGCAGATCCTTTCTCGCGTTGTCAAGTTGGGAGGCCGGATCCACCAAGTCATCTAAACTGGGTCAATGGGTTGAGCTTGGTATTCTCCACATATCTATTGAGATTCTCGTGGTAATTACCTGAGGATACTGTTCATTGCGGAATGAATCATCGATGTGGATACGGAAATTACCCTTGGGGTGTACATGTGATCATCCGGTGACGCACTTTCTTGCTCACTGCATGCTCTTCATCCAGTTCGCTTAACGCGGCCAGCACAAGGTCCTCCTCGTCAACCTGCTCTTGGGGAATCAGTTCCAGACGAAAGCGTGCTTTGCGTCCATCATAGAGCGGATCGACATGAAACCTACATCGCACTACCACCGTCCATCCGAGGCTTTATAGTGCACATGGCACACTCCCCATTGCTTCCCAACCAGGATATCTAGCGGATCGCCGTCGCGAGGGGGAAGCCTATGTAAGATGTGCTGCTCTCCTGGTCCGTAGATGAGCCTGTCTTCTTGCTGTAGCATTGCTCTTTCCTGTTGAGGGTCGCAAGATGAGATTAGTAACTATCTACGTCGGCTCTATTGGTGTTCTGAGCATGCTTACGTAGCAGCATGCCTTGCCGGCTTAATATAATAGAGAGATGATTTCGTCTCTTCGCTAAACAGGTACTTGAGGCCCGGCTCCAGTCCTTGCTCCCAGGTGGCCCAGTTATGTCCACTTGGCAGTTCCTCATAATAGTGACGGTAACCTTTGTCTACTAGCACAGCAGCAAACCGACGATTCGGAGCCAACAGCCACTCAATTTGTCCAGTTTGCATGTAAAAGCGCACGCGAGAGACTGGTATACGAGGTGTCGCTGTAAATTGCTCCGTGAACCATTCAGGATCGTGGTATTCGTCTCCACCTTGCGGATGAGCTGTAAAGCATCCCGATTGGCTTCCTACTTTCGTGAAGATATCGGGGTTTTTCCAGGTCAACCATACAGAGACCAAACCGCCCAATGAGGCACCCCAGAGTCCCCGTTCGGGTGTCGCACCATACCGACGATCCACTTCAGGGAGGATTTCCTCGAGCAACAATGCTTCATAGCGTTGATTGAACCAATAATCTGACATGCGGTCACGTGGCTCTATCATGACCAATCGCACTGGTCGAATCAGTCCCTGCTCTATCAGCGCTTCGGCAACTTCGTGAAATCGCAATTTCCGATAGAATCCTTCTCCGTCATGGACATAAAGCGTTGCGGAAGGAGAAGCAGGTGGTTCATACACGAAATACGTCCTTTGATCCTCGAAGTTCCTGGAGTTAACGGTATATTCATTGAGACTACCACGGAAGGTATGCGGTCGTGGAGGTGTCTGAAAACAATTCTGTGGAAAGGTGATCGAACGATGGTAGTCATACCAGGGGTTCTTCGGCTTCTCAGGGTTGGTTGGATCTGCCAACGGCTGCTTGTTGCCATCCAGATAGGCATACTCGATATAGGCTCCTAAAGGGAATTCAATCGTTATTGGGCCTGTAATGGGCAAACTCTCCTCATCCCAATCAGTGAAATCACCGATCAAGTAGGCCGCATCTCTCGGTGGTGTAAATGTGACATATTGACCCTGAATCTCGACCATTTTAGAAGCCTCCCTGGAAGCGAATCCTCCGTTACATCTACCACAGACTAGCTGACGTGGTGAAATGCTTACTCTGCGATATTATCATGCCATGCTCACAACATGTATCGTCTCTAGGATAACATATAACAAGGTACCGCTCAAATGCTTACCTCGTTTATGGTTCTTAGCAGGTGCTTCGCCTCCTCTAATGCAGACTTATAACAAAAAGGTGGTCCATCACACAATGCATCGTTTAGAGCGGTCCGAGAGTAGTTGATAGCAGATTCTCGATTGCCATCCTTCCATTCCAGCCCGGCAAGAAGATTATAAATGTCGGCCCTTAGTACCCGAAAGTCTGAGCGATTGGCTATGACTAATGCTTCTGACGCATATTCTTTTGCCTGATGGTTATTCCCCTTAGCATGATGTAGGCGCGCCCACGCAAGGAGAAGATCGGCCTCATAATCTACCATATCGATGCTACGGCAGCGCTGAAGAGCCACACTCAAATGCAGTTCTGCCTGCTGAAGGATTTCACTGGCTCGCCCGGGTCCCTGAAAGGCTGAGCGAACAAGTATCGCTCCGAGAAGCCATTCGGACCGAATAATATCCCTTTCGTAGTACAGCATATCCGCCAAGTTCCGAGCGCGCTGCGCCGCCATGAATGCGGAATGGGTTTCTCCGGCGAGAAGCAAACAGAGGGCTTGATAAGCCCAGGCTGCTCCTTCTGGTACTAGTGTGCCTAACTCTTTGAATATGGATAAAGCAGTTTCTATGTGTTGCGATGACTCTTTAAAGAGCCCCTGATATGCCCGTTGTAAAGCAAAATATTGATGAGCCTTTGCCTTATTGAACCTATCATGCATACCGTGGCATAGTGCAACACAATCTTGCAGACTCTGTTCAGATTCTGCAAGTTTTCCTAACACCTGCTGCTGAATTGCAAGATTCCACAGCGCAGTCGCCAGACTTTCTTTATCTCCACGCTCCTGGTCAACGCGGATGGAAGCCCTGAGCAGATTTACAGCACGTTGAGGGTAACCTGAGGCACTGTAGGCGTGTGCAAGGGCATCGAGCAACCATGACTGCCGATTACTATCCAGTATAAGCAAAGAGTCCTCGTTGTGTAGAGAAAAAGCCTGCAAAAGTTCAATTACGAGCTGGTAAGCTCCTAAATGATGATAGAGTAGGCTCGCAAGGTGATGATAATATATGCCAAATGCTTTCTCGAACTGGTTTGCATGAATCATATGGTAACAGAGCTCGATGATAGGCACTGCGTCCTCTAAATGCTCCCGTTGAGAACGATTACTTGAGGATGGTTCTACAGAGAACGCTCGAATTTTCTTTGGAGTCTCGGAGACTTCGACGGTGAGGTCTTTTCCTACTATCGACCAGAAATATACAACGATGCGAGCATGAACGTCTTCTTTACTCAAAAGCCTAGCATAGGCATATTGGCGAATAACAGGATGGAAGTCGTAGTCCCCTCGCTCTCGGTCGATGAAGAGTAACCCACGCTCCACAAGTTCCCGCAGACCACCTTTCAGATCTTTTTCGGACCCAAATTGACTGACCACCTTTGCCATTTCAAAGTGCATCTTTGACCGGAAAGCCGCAAGTTGACTGAGGAATTGCTGAAGTTGTGGATGTAATGCATCATAAGCCAATGACAAGATGTGGTGTTCCCGTTGTATTAAATCAGAAAGAGGATCATATTCTGCGGCCACTGCCGCATCTCCAGGACGAGCAGGATCATTTACTATCAGCCCGGTGAGCAGGCGTAAAGCCAATGGATGATTACCGTAAGCCTTACAAAGAGCCTCAGTCTCGGCCCGTGATCCGTGCACTCCCTGAGCACGAAGAAAAGCCACAGCGTCTTCAGTTTTCAAGGCAAAAAGCTCCTCACGGCGACAGCCAACCAAACCATCTAGTTCGTGAGGGAACAGTCGAGTTGTGAGCAATACTTTACTCGGCAGTGATCCAGCCGCTAACCACCGCAGAAAACTACCTATATGTGGGTCGATACACACACGAAAGCTACCCAGGATATCTTCTGTTGTATCATGTCCTTGAGAACTTGTAGTAAGGTTCGCATAAGCTCTTAACTCACGCTCAAAGCCATCTAGTACCAGTAGAAGGCGGCGTTGGCGGAGCAAGGTAATCAAGGCCTGCGTCTTCTCATAGATGGAAGTGATATTCTTAGGATCCACGACTCCGCCACTAGCGTAGATCAGGGTCTGGTCAAGGAATACAGCAAAAGTTGCTTCGGCTTCATAGAATGACCACCACAGCACCCCATCAGGTCGGGTAGTTTCTGGTAAGCTCAGTACATCTTGTTGCAACCAGGCCCAGGTAAGAGAAGATTTGCCCATACCACCCCAGGCAACGAGCGTCAAAACAGGTCGATTGTCTTCGGTCAGCCAATCCATGAGCATCTGCCTCTCATGGACACGACCAGTAAAGTTTTCCTGCAAAGGATAGGGATGAGCAAAATATGGATGGGGGGGAAGAGGGATTATCCACCTTTGAGTAGATAGTGGGCCATTTTGCAAGTCTGTTTGTGTAGGCCATGGAGGAGATAGTGGAGAAATAGTGTGTGTAGTAGATTGTTCAAGTGTCTCTTGTTGCTCAATGAATCCGAGTTCCTGAGCATTTTTCCCAAAGAGCTTAATAAGCGCTTCTTGATAATAGCGGTCTGGTAGAGTATCACCACACTCCCACATGCTCACCCTTTTTACTGTTGTACCTATCTTTTCTGCTAATCTAGCCTGAGACCATCCCTGTAGTTCCCGTTCATGTTGTAGTTTTTTGTTTGGCTTCTTAAGCTTGTCCATCTCTCATGACCTTGTGTTACTGAGGATAGGACGCACTACGGATAACACACTTCTGCAGCGAAGTGTATCTCGTGAATGATGAACTTTCAACTTTTGCTTGCTTAATCCCGATTGTCATTGCTTGTTGGAGGAGTATCTGTGTTATCTTCTGGTGCCGTCTTTTTATTCGAGGGCTTTTCCTCTTGTGGACCTGCATTTGCAAAGGATATCGTCCCCTTCTCTAGCTGCTTGATGTACTCCTCAATAGCTTCACGTCTAAACCTCCACAAATCCCCTAGCTTAAATCCTGGCAGTTTACCTTGCTCAGCCCATCGCACGATGGTACGATGATTAACTTTTAGCATCTGAGCGACTTCTCTAGGTCCCAATATCTCATCCATTGCTAATATGAAACCCCCATTTCTCTACTAATCACGTCTCAATAGTACCATACAATGTTTACTGTATCAATAAATGACCTAAAAATGCTTAAAAGTGCTTGACAAAGTCAAAAATACATAATATACTTTTGATTATAGCATGAGGGAAGTGAAAAGGCGAAAAGGTGTACAGGGTAAGGAAAGGGGAATAAACGGGGGATAAGAAGGGGGATAAAAAAGGGGTTACCCTGACCAAAGAAATGCTCCATAATCAATATAGAAAAACCGCTTGCAGTTGCAACCTATAAGCGGTCCTGAAAATGACCCAGTAGTAAGTGGGTCGGAACAGTTTTCCGGGCTCTACCGACCCACCCCGTGTGGTCTGAGTCTGTGCGTATTGTACCACATGGCTCAGGCCGTTATGCCGCGCGGAGGTGCTGTATGGTACAATCCACCTTTTTTCAACGCCTTGGACATCACGATGTCTGCGTGTTGCCCTCCACTGTTCTTTCAGGTGAACCCACGCATGACGAGGACACTTCTACCCTCCAATCTGACGCTAGTCATGATGGAAAGTGCTACGCCCGAGTGATCCTTTCCTTTGGAGATGGTACCTACCTTGCTCATGTAGCTGCATCGCCTGACTTCAAATGCACGCCCAGGTTCACGGTCGTCTTTTCGGAAGCGCAACTCGCCCAGGCACAGCCCTATGACGGATGCGTTCAAGCCGCCTAACCCCACAGCGCAGTGAGCGCACGGCTGCTCATCGGCTCTCTGTGGGGCGGGTGAGTAGACGCGCTCTCAGTACGCGAGGGTGTGGCCTGGGTGGACACTACAGGCCGAAGTGGATGTACTTGTGCACAACCGTGTGCCAGTCGGTGCACACCGATGAGTAGAACACAGACGGTGAGGGTTGTCTCGCCGGGATACGTACCAGCGTATCGGCAGCGCGTGGAGTGTCGGCGTAGGCCCTGTTTTTCGGCACACCGCAGACCTGATAGTCGCGCAACAACCGCGCCTTGGTGTAAGCGACTTGCTCAGAGCTCGGCAGATGAGGGGATAGCTACGGAGGGACGTGGGGATGGAAGTACGAGTGGGGGGAAATAAGCTGATGCTGACGAGGGAAACCACCATGCAAGGTGTCAGGAGGTTCGCTTCCGGCTAGGTAGGGAAATGCAGGCAGACCTGCGCCTCTTAGGAGAGGCTGCCCTACGTATGCTAGGTGAGCAGCGAGCGTGACCAAGGCTATGCCCTGCCCTGTGATCTGTCCAGGGTTCCGGCGGGAGGAAGGAAACAGCCGATGTCTGCATAGTCACGCTGGTTCACCCGGTGAAGCATGTGAAAAGATCAACGTTTGAGCGTTGATGCTGCCTATCGCACTGTTGTGGGGTAGGTAGCGATGAGCGCTTGGACATCTTCAGAAGGTTTTGTTCCATTCACAGCAAAGGAGTTTAGCATGCCAACGCACACCCTTCCTCGATCTCCCATGACTGTACTTGTGTGTCCGACCTGTGGCAAGCCTCGTTCCACGCTGGCCTATGCACGTGCGTCTGAGGTTTCGGTGTTCACCCAGGCCTATCACCAATTAGCACAAGGATTGCTGATCGCCGCTTACCAGCACGATCAGCTCAACCGCTTTCGTAGGCTCTCGGACTATGACCGAGTGCTGGACTGGGCGAGAACAACCAGGAGCGCAATTGTAGGGATCGCACACCACAAAAGCAGGCATCCGTTGCGCTGCTATCTCAACGAGGTGGACCCCTCCACCACTGACCGGCCTCGGTGGGAGGTCTATCTTTCGGCGTGCGATGCGCTCAAGCCTTTCAGGAATACGCCGCATGACCGAGCGCTCACGATCTTCGAGTCGTTTGCTATCCAGCCCGCTGAGGTCACCTTTACCGTGTATCACCCATTACCCACCTGGACGGTGCGTCTGATGGCGGGACTACACACGTTGCCGACCGGACACCCCATCACCCGAGACCAGTTCATCAGCATGCTGCATGCACGTGCATAGCGACTTACCCAGACTGAAAGGAGCATGATCATGTCACAACAAACATCATGTGCCATAGGCACACCACCCTGCATGAAAACTTGTTTTCAGAGGACCGATATGCGGTGTACTATGCAAACGACATTTGGGCGATAGTCGAGCCGAAGGCGGATCGCTGGCAGCTCGACAGTGCCAGCCACTATTGGGACGTCGCCAATTTTGATGCGCCCCTTGAGCGGGCTTCGCGCTCACCAACCATTACGAGGAAGGCAGTTGGACAACCCATCAGGAAGTCGTATGGCATGCTACGAACGCTCCCGTTCGCTCGACGTCGGTAGGTGATGTCATCGTTTCACGCGAAACCGGCCAAGCGTGGCTTGTTCTGCCCATTGGACTGGGGGAGATCACCTCCCTTGTTCCTGAACACTGAACTCATATCATGCTGCGTAGCCGAAATGCACATCCGACCAGGTCGGATGTGCATGGTGGCCTTAAGAGCCTGTGAATCTCTTCACAGGCTTTCTTTTTTAAGAAAAGGAGCGTTGCCCATGAGACTGAATGACAATGACCTGGACCTCTTCTGCAATTGGCTCTGCGAGTGCGAACACGCCATTGTGGGCAGGCCAGGCATGACCTTCCATTGCCCACTGGCACGCTGGATCAGCGAGATCACCGGGCATACGTATGGTGTGGATGGGCGTGTCTATGGACGCGCTTCCTCTGCCTATCATCGCTGGCTATTGCTGCCGCGCTGGGCTGAGGTGTTTGTGGCCTGGTCGGAGTCCGTGGCCTTTCGTCCGATCACTGGCTATCAAGCGCTGACGATCCTGGCTGGAGTGGAGATGGCGCTGCGAACACTGGATTATGCATGGCAGTAAGGGAGACAGGCGCCAGCATAAGGCAATGCCCCAAACCCAAACGAGTCAGAGGCTACCGATTCACATTTTCCGTGGCGCTCACCATCGACCACCATCACGAACGACTTCGATCATGTGGCGAGATAGCCCGCCGGTGTCGGAATGGCGACGAGTGATGAACGACCCGGCCATTCTACAAGCCTGGATGATCCAGAGCGGGCGGAAGATGAGATACTTTCAATTTCTGCGGTACCCTGGACCTTAAGCACTCTGCTATACGTACAGGAGAAACTGTCATGACGGACACGCACACAACCTACCTCACCTGTGCCCAAACGGCCAAACTGCTCAGGCAAACCCTGAAAGAGGCGTTCCCCACCACGAAATTTTCGGTCAGATCTGCTAGCTACGCTGGCGGTGCATCCATTGATGTTCACTGGACAGATGGGCCAACAGCAACACAGGTCCAGGCCATCTGCGACCGTTTCGAGGGCGCGGATTTTGATGAGATGCAAGACCTCAAGACCCCCAAGAAGCATGTGGTCAAGGGGCAACGCATCCACTACCGAGCGGATGGTGTCTTTGCGCATCGTGCCCTCTCGGGTACGTTTCTCACAAAGAGAGCACGTGCCTGCTGCATGCAGTTTGGCTGCGACATGCCGATCATCCTTGAGCAAAGCACCGGGGCTTCTCTTCCGCTGCACGATCCGACAGCAGAAGCGATGCTACGCCGAGCTTGCGCGAGCAGCGCACTGGAGACGAGAGAGCCATGTTAGCAGTGCCAGTCCCCAGTTCGACAGGCAGCACAACCTACAAGGTATACGTGCATCGTGGCCACGTCGTTGGGTGCTCATGCAGGTGGCGCAAGTACCACCCACACGAGGCATGTAAGCACATGCAGGCCAAGCAAGCCGAACTTGATCAACCCTCCTGCCTGTATTGTGGCCGGAGGACAGGTGGTGCTCTCATGTGCGCAAGATGTGCTTGGTAATTACTGTGCGAGCGAGAGAGCCAGGCGACTGGCTTCCTCCTATGGTTGAAAGCAGACAGCAGAAGAGCGCAGGTTCGATACCTGCGCTCTTCTGCTTTTCTAGGAAAGAGAGACTACAGACCATGATTGATGAAGATGTGGATGCCACTGGTCAGTACCTGCATGACATCGGTTCTCGACTGTTGCTCTCCACCGAAGAGGAACAGCGTATGGCCCAACAGATCAAGGCTGGCAACGAGCACGTCCGACAACAGTTCGTCGAGGCCAACTTAAAACTGGTCGTGAGCATTGCCAAACGCTATCAAGGTCGCGGATTGGCACTGGAAGACCTCATTCAGGAAGGAAATCTCGGGCTCATGTGTGCCGTCGAGAAATTTGACTCTACCAAGGGGTACAAGTTCAGCACCTATGCGTTCTGGTGGATTCGGCAAGCGATCACGCGTGCCATTGCCGAGCAGGGACGGACGATTCGCCTCCCGGTTCACCTGGGCGACAAGCTCAACCGCCTCAAGAAGAGCAGCCTCCGCTTGCAGCAAGAGCTCGGACGACAGCCGACCGCTGAAGAGCTCGCCGAGCACATGGGCATCAGTGCAGAGAAGGTACAGGAGCTCATGAAGGCGGGCCAGGAGCCGGTAAGCCTGGACCTGCCGATCACCGAGGGCCAGGATCTTGACCTTGGTGACGTGATCGAAGACCGTACCGCGCTCGCTCCTCCCGATGCCGCCAGCCAGCTTGCACGCACAGAGCTCGTAGAAGACTTGCTTGAGCGCCTGACTGAGCGAGAACGGGCGGTATTGTCCCTGCGCTACGGTCTTGTCGATGGCCACAGCCGGACGCTCGAGGAAGTCGGCAAGACATTCCAGGTGACGCGGGAACGCATTCGTCAAATTGAGGCGAAAGCGCTGCACAAACTGCGTTCCCAGAGTCCCGGCTACAAGCTGCAGGATTACCTGGACTAAATGGTCAACGTGAGCTTCTCCCGACATGATCACCACTTGACACATGCTGCTATACAGGAGTGAGCCTTTCGTTCCATACGCTTGTCTCTCCCGAACAAGGCAATCGTGCCTGGTGTTCCACAAGAGCGGACGGCTCCCCAGAGAGGTGTTATGAAGGAGGAGACGAACTTCGTGTTCAAACTGGGCTGCTTGTGCATCGCCATGGTCGCCACCGCCATTCTGGCGGCTGGCATCGTGCCGATCATCGGGAGCGCCGCTACCTTTATCGGAGCGCACTACGGCACCCCGCTGCTGGTGCTGTTCTTCCTGACGCTCGGCATCATGCCACTCGGGGCGCTGCTCTTCGTCGTCGCCAGGTGGGGGATTCCCCTCGGGCAGGGCATCGTTGACATGCTCATCCGCCTGGACCAGCAGCGCCTCTCGCACCGGCGCCTGCACTACGATCCCATTGGCAACCCCGAGATCCCCATTGACGAGAGCGGGCGACCGCTGGCGTTGCTTCCGCCAGGCAATAGCCCGGTAGTCTCCGTCCCCCACACCTATGCGCCGCACCTGGTCTACCGGGACAACAGCACCCGGGCCCAGGAGGAGCCGCAAAAGCTCCCCTCACCAGCGCCTGCCTCCCTGCATATCCCGAGCTTTGCCGAGTCTCTCCAGGCTGGACTCATCGGACCTGGTCAGCGCGAAGTACTGCTCTGCTACGAGCTGGTACGCAACGACGAGGGCAGCCTTACCGGTGAGCTGACCCCCTACCGAGACACACTGGAGAATAATTGCACCATGTTCCTGGGCGGGGCATCCAAATCAGGCAAGTCCACCCTCATGACCCACCTGGCGGCGCAGGAGGCCATGATGGGCGCCCTGTTTTATCTCATCGACCCGCACCTCGCTCACCTTAACAAATCTATCGCCAGGCGGCTGGAGCCGCTCGCCCATGCGTTCATCTTGCCTCCGGCCACCACGGACACCGACATCTACGCCGTGCTCTCCCATGCGAAAGCAGAGGCGGAGGCCCGACTGCAAGGGAGGGAGACTGTGCTTGCCGGTCGGCCGCTCGTCTTCATCGTCGATGAGGTGCTCAACCTCTTCGGCCGGGCGCAGCGCCAACCCCAAAACAAAGCCATCCAGCAGCTTTATCGCCACCTCGCGCTCTTCATGCGTGACCTGGGCACACAGTACAACAAATTCGGCGTGAATGGCATCTTCGCCAGCCAGTACGTGACCAAAGATGCCTTCCGGCTCCCTGGCGGCGGCCACGTCGATTTCCGCGATGGGTGCCAGAGTCAGGGCCTGCTGCGGCTCCCTCCCAACCAGGCGCAGGCTATGCGCCTGCTGCCAGGCGGCGAGTTGCGGGGCATGCGTGCTCTTCCCACCGGCCACGGCTACCTGGGATTCTCCAGTGGCGACGTGATCCGCATGGCCTTTGGCAATGTGACGGCGCAGGATATCGAGCAGATCGGGCGTATGATGACCTCTACCTCCGCACTGAACAGGAAGCAATTCGCTTTCCCAATATACGCAGGGCAACATACACCCAGTGCACCAAACCTTAGCCACGCTGCAACGTTTCCGCTCAGCGAAGGACAAGCAGCAAACGTTTCAATGCACAGAAACACCGGAAACGACGTGGAAACACCTGAGGAAACAGCTCCGGAAGCCGGATCAACCGGGATCATCGACAATGTGTTTCCCGCTTGCGTGGGTGCCGATCCTCCGAGCACACAGGTATCAGTGCCACAGGTGGAAACGGGCATTCGGGAAACGATTCGGCGCATGAAAAAGGCCGGAGAACCCGACCGCAAGATTGCACGCTTCGTCGGGCTGTCGGGCAGGAAATATGCTCTCTACCAGCGCGTCTGTCGAGAATTGGACTTTGTCGCAGAGCAGCAGACGGAAGGAGAGGCGTAGCATGACCATCATGATAGCTCATGTACATGAGGGTTGCACTTGCGGCGGTAAGAGATGCCCCGATTGCAAGCAGATCAAGTGTCACGAAGCTTTTAATCACAATAAGAGCACAACGAACGGCTTGTACGTTTATTGTCGGAAGTGCCAGCGGACGAGAAATACCGTGTATTATTCGCAACGCAGGACTCCTAGCCGGGCCGAGATTGCGATGAGAGAAAACGCAGCAGTTGAACATGTCACGCATGACTGTACGTGTGGTGGGAAATGGTGTCCTGGCTGTGAACAAGTCAAGTGTCATGCGACCTTCAATCGCAGCAATCGCCGGGATGGCTTCCAAACATATTGCCGTATTTGCCACGGTGCTCACCTGCAAGCGTATCGCAAAGCACATCCTGACAAGATGAGAGAGATGGACAGAGCGTACACCCAAAGCCATCGGGAAGCATGCCGAGCAAGGTATAAAAGGTATCGTGATGCGCATCCTGAGCGCGTCAAGCAGGCCACAGAGAGATGGAAGCATGAGAACGCTGATTTTTATAAAGAGCAGGACAGGAAACGTGCTAAGGCTCGTTACTATGCCTACCCTGAGTATATACAGGCGTATCGCGAGGCGAAAAGGGAGTGGTATAAGGAGTACAACAAGCTCTACCGCAAGAATAATCTTCAATACTTCCTCATTCAAGGCTCCATTCGTCGCACACGTGAGACACAGATAGGAGGTTCGTATACCGTGCAAGAATGGAATGACCTTTGTGCCAAATACGACTATCGGTGCTTGTGCTGCGGAAAACAAGAGCCTGAGATCAAGTTAACTGCCGACCATGTTCTTCCTGTCACCCAACATGGATCAAGCAACATCGACAATATCCAGCCTCTCTGCAAGTCTTGCAATTCCAAGAAGCGGGACAAGGTCATTGACTACAGACCAAGGAGTACGGCGTTATGAGCAGAAGCAAGCGACTTTTAAGTTTGTTTTTCTGGTTTACCTTCGCGGCATTTTTAGCTCCATCGGTACCCCATATTGCATACTTCTTTCATGCTTGGGAGCCAGTTGGCGCAAATGAGGCAGAGAATGATTTCTGGTGGATAGTCAGCTATGCTATTGCCCTTTCAATAGATGGAACCGTGATCTGGCTTTCTCGTACTGCTGCTGTGACGCGTCGAGAAAAGACCGCGTCGGGTAAGTATCTCTCTGGTTTATGGTCTTTTATTCTTTTTTTGACAGCGGTGAGTTGGCTCATTAACTGGCTCTATGCCAAACATGACAGCGCAACAGCAACAATTGCCCTTTCCGGTGCAATTTCTGAGAACATTTTTGGGGTTTCTATGAGGACAGTGACGCCGATCATGGCATCAATGTTTCCAGTCTTAGCA
>Ga0070698_100005260_pt1 | contig 14157 bp, 13 predicted proteins | sample KBSK1502metaG_FD_65477 | JGI IMG/M metagenome (GOLD analysis project Ga0070698, IMG submission 65477) | Corn, switchgrass and miscanthus rhizosphere microbial communities from Kellogg Biological Station, Michigan, USA - KBS K1-50-2 metaG | ecosystem: Host-associated > Plants > Roots >...
CGCGGCTGCCCCCCGTATCCAGCCATGACGACGAACCCTAGGCGAGCAGCCGCATACACGTCCCCTGAACTGCGAAAACACCCCAGGTAGTTCAGTCAATAGGTACTTGCACGCGCTGGACGGCTGCCCGCCCCGGTCGGCCGGAATCGGGGCCAGGTTGAGCGCCCAGGAGATCGCCTCGACGCTCACCGGGCGTCGCTCCTCAGACGTGCTGCTCCGTTGAGGGCCGCCTGGCCTCCTGTCTCAGTTTCTGTCTCATTCACCTCCGTTCGGCGCCGTTCACCAGCGACCGCCCCGGTCGTGTTCGGGCAGGTCACGGACGGTGGCGGCCATTGGTGAACGCTGGTCAGCATTGTTGGAAAGCGTGTTGGGGCAACCCCTCAGGAGTTCGAATCTCCTATCCTCCGCCGCGTCGACCAGGAAAACCGCGGGACCGATCTGTGCATGCGACCGGCCCCGCGTTCCTGCCAGTCTCAGTTCAAGTCTCACTTGCTGCTGTGGCTGGCTGCCTGACCAACGAGAGGGAGCCCTCAGCCGCCAGGGCTTAGTTCGTTGCCCTGGATCACGATCATGCGCTGCACGGCTGGTAGCCGGACATCGCGCGCCACGGTGTCGTCGCGGTAATCGCGCAGGAGCGGCGGTCGCTCTCCGAGGTAGGCGTCCTGAGGCAGCATGCCAGGCAGGGCAACCTGCTCGATGGTCTCCATCGTGCGCGTGAACACCGGTACCTGCGTGATGCCTTGATCTAGCAGTCCCAGGGCGCGGTGATAGCCATCGCGAAGGATGTAGCGGCCCCGGAAACGGATCACCTGCATGGGCGATGGCATCACCCGCACGATGAAGCCGAGGGCGGCAGCGCCGGGCTGGTCCGGAACTGGCCCGCCGAACTGTCCGACGATCCGCAGGTTCGGGTTGGGCGACAGCACCATGTATGCCTGCCGCCCTTGGTCGAACTGCACTCTCGGCGGCTCCGGCGACTCGGCTGGCAAGCTGACCGCCGCGATGCCAGCAAGGTCGTCGTGCTTGATGTCCATCACACGTTCTGCCGCACTGTCCGTGAAGATCGAGGGCTGGAAGGCACAGACGCGAGGAAGGTCCACGACCTGAACACGCCAGCCCTCGCGGAAGAAAGCCGTAGCTGACTCGCTTTTCCGAAGCCGCGCGATGTGCTCATCTAGCTGGCTTGGGGGCTCCGAGATCAGGTCGTCCTGATCAAGCCCGGCCGACCGGGCTGCCACCGATTCCCTCGCCTGCCGAGCCACCTCGCGCTGCTCGGCGGTCACCTCATTGCCGATGGTGTTGCCTTGCAGCACCATCTCTCCCTGCTCTTGAGGCATCCAGCCCACAAGTGCGCGGGCCGGTCGGGTCAGGCCTTGTGGCGGCTGACTCTTGCCATGCTCGGAGAACTGCACTGTAGTCTCTCCTTGTTTACTAGTCGGCTCTGAGAGCCGCGGTGGATACGAGAGGCCCTTCGCTCTGCTATGCCTGGGGCCTCTCGTCTTGCCGCCGCCCGGTACGGGCAACGACAGATGCTTGTACGGGGCAGCTGACCTCCGCGGCGATCTGCTGTCACGGAGGGCTGCGCACCGTCAGCAACGCGAACACCTTATCGGCCTCCCGGAAGGCGGGTCAAACCGAGTACAGGCCCAGCTCACGACCCTGTACCCCTCCCCGCACCGACCGTATAATGTCGGTCCCCGTTTGCACTGCAAACGGTAGCTGGTCTAGTATGGGTACGTACGTAAGGGAGGCGCATGGTGCCCGACGTCGAAGATGCCGGGATCGAGGATTTCTATGCCCTCGTAGGCTCGAAGGTGCGCTCCGCTAGGCTGGCAGCAGAAATAAGTCAGGAGTTCCTGGCGAACAAAGTCGGACTTACTCGATCATCTGTGGCAAACCTAGAAGCGGGTAGACAGCGGATCGCTTTGCATCTCTTCGCCGCGATTGCTCACTCGCTCAACAAAGACACCTGCGAACTTCTTCCCGAAAGATCACAGTCTCATAGGGTGTCTATTATCAGTGATCTTCAAGAAGAACTAGCGGATTCCCCAGAAACCATGCAAAGCTTCGTGCGCGGCGCCGTCGCACGTTTGGGTGCAGATGATAATGATGAGGATTAATTTGCGATGGTGAACCTCGCTCAGGACCGCATGCGAGACAAAGCCCGCGATAGGGCTCGCGACACTGCTCGCCAAATTATACGCGATCATGAAATAACTCATCCTCCGATCAGGGTCGAGGAGATAGCTCACTCTCAGGGCATAGAGATCGTCCGGCACCGGTTCGAGGGGCCGGAGTCAGGATTCGCTTTGCGTGACGGAAGTCGGCGAATCATAGGTCTTAACACACAGACAAGTCGGCGAAGGCAACGGTTTACCGTCGCGCATGAACTTGGGCATCTTCTTTTGCACGAAGGCAAGATAATTGTTGATCAGGCAGTTCTCCGGGTTGATTTGCGGAATGATTTGTCAAGCATGGGCACTGATGTAGAAGAAATAGAAGCCAATACCTTTGCCGCCGCACTTCTAATGCCTGAAAATATAGTCTTCGATCATGTCCTTAAATTGGTGAGAGCTGACAGTCAAATTACACGCGAAACCTTGATCACTGAGCTGGCCAGGATCTTCGACGTGAGTGCTGAAGCAATGGGATACCGACTAATTAACCTTGGTATTCTGACGGCCTAGGGAGCAACAGGCCAGGCAGGCTGGACCTTGACGCTGCGGGCGTAGTCGGCGGTAAACGGCGAGTGCCCGATGCCGTAGTAGATGCGAGTGCATATGCCCGGAGGTCCCTTAAGAATTCGCGATGGCCTCCTGCGCGGCCGCCGGTCGGTTGATCGCCGAGGCCAACGCGAGGATGGCGAGAACCTTCGCGTCATCTGTGCGCCCGTCCATCAGCGGTCGCGACGCTGCGTCCTCGTGAACTCCGGGACCGTTCATGTCGTTGTCGCCCACTGCGTTCCTGCCTTCATGACTGATCTACGTGTCCTCCATGTGCCCCATCAATCGTCGCTGCGTGTCGGGGTGCCCACAGCAGGCCGCGCGCCACGGCGACGTGCCTATCTTGATCAGTTGTGTAGTCTCATCCGTAGTCTCACCTACGTACGGATGCGTTCATCAGGCATCGCCAGAAGCCCTCGGCCAGGCCGCGGACCCTGCCTGATCGGACCCGGACACCGATGTTAGATGTGCAGGCTTGGAAGTGTGCTTATGACAAGGCCGCCTTGCGGGCCGTGGGCCGTCTCTACACCAAGATCACGGCTGCGGCTCGCCACGAAACCCGGAGCCTCCTCGGCTACTTTCGGTAGCGATGAGGCGATCTTGGGTCCGGTGGCCGTGGAACGACTTGTGGAACGAGCACCGGTCGTGTCCCTGTGCAATGTGTGCTTTCCGGGCACATGGACGGGATATCCGTGCAGGTGGAGCATTCGGAGCGCCGCAGCGGTCCTCTTTTAATCCGTTGGTTCAGGGTTCGAGCCCCTGGCGCCCCACTCGGTCTGACCTGGCCATATGTGAGATCCACCGGCTGGCAGAGACGCGAGGCTGGCCGCCAGGTCTTCGCCGGTCAGCGCGCGGACCTTTTCTACCTCGACCTCGGGTCCGTTTTCGACCTCGGTGACCTCCGTCCGTTCCAGCCCGACTTCCTTGTCAAGGGCCTGTCAGCGATGGCCGGCATCAACACCCTCGCCGGCCTGAACGTCCACAGCATCGAGATCCAGGTGCCGATCACGGACCTCACCAGCGACGGCACGAAGCCGGCGAACTACAAGGCGGCCGACTCGACCATCGGCGTCTGGACGACGGCGAGCCGCAGGAAGGCCCTGATCTTCGGCAACCCGATCAGCGAGGCGGGGCCGTGGGTCCAGGTGTCCCGTCTGGGTATGCCCGTCATCAACGAGGTCATCATCCCGATGGGCCAGAAGGACCACTGGAACACGCAGGCGCCGGTGGATGACGCTCAGTTCGGGCCCTTCTACGACCATCCGTCGCTCGCGGCGCTGCTCAACGTGCTCTACCCGGGCGCCTTCGCAAACATTGCGGCGTACACCGCGAACCCCTCGAACACTCGGCCCGACCTCGACGCGGTTCTCCTCACCGGCGTACCGGCTGGGGGTGTTCGCCGGCTTCCAGAACTTCACTGGGGCCACCAAGGCAGACCTGCTGCGGTTGAACGTGGCGATCGGCCCTGCTTCGCCCTCGTCAGCCAACATCTTGGGCGTCAGCGGTGGCGACAATGCCGGGTTCCCGAGATCCACCCAGCTTCGGACCTGTCGCGGCGCACACACGTCTGGGTCCTGCCGCGGGTGGGCCGGGAAGGCACAGTCTACGCGGCAGTGTTCCCGAGCCTGCCTGCCGGCGACTACACGGTGCTGGAACCCGACGGCTCCGTCGCGACGACAGTCGCTGTCCCCCCCAACCAGGTGACGAACGCCACGTGGGGATAGCGCCCAAGCCGCCCGGTACGCCTATCAGCACCGCCTGGCGACCCCCTCAGTAAAACAGCGCACCGCCGATTGGCACGGCAGCAGGCATCTACGCGCTAGGCCGAAGTTCGCCCCAGCGGTTCGCGGGTCATGGTGGTCTGCCTGCGGAAACGCGGTCAGAGTGCTGCGCTGGCTGACTACATGTGGCCCAGGCGATGGGAGACGCCGAGAAGTTCGAAGGCCCGCTGCCGCACGGGCGTGGGCGTCGTGATCAGGGTGAAGCGGGGCAGGCCGTCTGCGGGCTGGATGCGGTTGGCGGTGATGGTGCCCGACCGGCACCGGCACCTGCGGGAGCGGGCCGGCCTGCCGCCGCCCGAGCCGGGGCGTACTGCCAGAAGTCGTCGGTCTGCCACCACGCGACCTCGTCGAGCAGGCCCGGGTCGGTCCCGCCGCGCAGCGCGGCCGCGACGAGGACCGCGTACTGGAGCTTCTCGTTTTGGCGGCCGCGGGGTGCGCATTCGGGCAGGAACCGCTCCCGGATCCCCTCCAGGTCCAGTGGGTCAGCGCGGCTGGCCCCGCACCAGTCCAGCGCGTCGGCGGCGAGGCGGAGCAGGACCTCGCCGGGGAAGGTGTTGTCGCGCGGGTGCAGCGGCGCAAGCTCGCTCAGCAGCTCGAAGACGTCTGCGCCGCGCGCCAGCCCGTCGAGCAGGAGCCGGCGGGCGGCGGCCGCGTCCTCGGGGGTGGGCCTTGTCCTGGCAGCCATACCCCGACGGTAGGGCAGAACCGCCTCAGAAGTTGGCGAGGTAGTCGAATGGCCGGGTGTCGGGGCCAGTGCTGGTGCGGAGCACGGCCCAGTGGTGGCGATCGCCGGTGCTGCCTGTCTCCTCGACTCCCCAGCCGAGGTTGGCGGTGAAGAATGAGGCGGCGCGTGCGACACCGGGCAGCTGGTAGTCGTCGAGGAACACGATCCCGCCCGCACGCAACAGCCGCCCCAGGTAGTACAGGTCCACGAACACGGCGTCGAATCGGTGGTTGCCGTCCACGATGGCCATGTCGAATCTGCGGCCCTGGGCCAGCAACCGGGGCAGCACGATCTGCGACTCCTCGGAGTGGAACTCCACCAGCCCGGCGACTCCGGCCTCGCCCAGGGTCTGCAGGCCCAGGGCAGCGAACCTGGTGTCCTGGTGCGGGTCGGTGACGACATGACGCATGCCCGGCCCGCCTGCTGTGAGAAGGCCCTCGCAGGCAAACAGAGCCGAGATGCCATAGCCCAGGCCGACCTCGACCGTGCGGGCTGCATGTTCGCGGATCACCCAGGACCGGATGGCCCCGCCTTCGGCCGGTCCGACCGCAACCGGAAACACATGGTGGACGCTGCCGTCGGTGCGAGCTGTTGCCGTGCCGTCGTGGATCACCCGGTCGAGCACCGCGCGGAGCCGGGTAAGGGCGATCTCGTGGTGTGGCTGGCTTTCAGGCGCCATGCCCTCAGCCTGGCACCTCCCGCGCGGCACGACGACGCATGTAAACAGCGGCGCCCTCAGCTAGGCGCAACACCCCCGTGCCTCACGCCCAGTCAGACACCGAGCGAACTCTTGAGATGCCGGATCCGCCTAATGCACGACTGTGGTGATCAATGAGTTGGTTGGTCCGGACGTGCCGAACAGGCTGTTCGGTGTCTGCTGGGACGGGGCACTGGGCTGCTGGCACCAGGGGCCTTTGGCTTCGCCGCACCGAGGGTGTCGGCGGCGGGATCCCGGGCCGGTCACCGGTGCCGATCCGACTGGGCCGGTGAGTGCGCCGTGGTCCGCAGCGCCACGGGCATGGTTGGCGGGCGGGCGGTGCGGGCGTTCTGCCTGTGGTTGGTTACGGCGCGACCTGGACGAGCACCTCTTGCATGGCGTTGTTGCCGTAGCCGTGCCGGTTCCATGGGGGCCGGGCGGGCTGGGTGTGGCCGGTGAGGTCGGTGGCCTTGGCCCGGATGGAGTTGGTGCCGGGCTGGGTGAGGTTGGTGAAAAGTTCCCACCATTGCCAGCCGTGCCGGTGGTGGTCGCCGATCAGGCGGGCTTGCTGCCAGGGCCCGTGGTTGATGCTGACCTCGACATCGGCGATGGGCGCCGCGCCCGACCAGGCGACGCCGCGCACGGTGGTCTCGCCGGGAGGCAGTTCCTCCCCGTCGCCGGGGTCTGTGACCAGGGCCCTGACCCGCTGCAGGGTGACGGGCTCCCGGCGGTTCCCGTCGTGCTCGTACCAGTACGTGTCTGTTTGGAAGTAGCCGTCGAAGGGGCGGTCGGCCAGTTTGATGGTGGTGAGCCACTTGACCGAGGCCACGCCGTACCGGCCGGGCACGACCAAGCGCAGCGGGTAGCCGTGCTGGAGGGGAAGGGCCTCGCCGTTCATTGAGTAGGCCAGCAGGGCTTGGCTGTCGCGGGCGGTGTCGAGGGCAAGGCTGCGCTCAAAGTGGATCTCGCCTGGCCGTCCCGCCACCACGCCATGGTCGGCGCCGCGGAAAACCACTTCCCGGGCCGCTGGCATGGCGCGAGCCTGGTCGAGGACCTCGGCGAGAGAAACGCCGGTCCATTCGGCGGTGCTGACCGCTCCCAGCCGCCAGGGCTCGCCGTCGGCGGGCGGGTCCAGGGCGTAGCGCCCGTTTCCCGCGCATTCAAGGGTCACGACCCGGCTTTTGGCGGGCATGCGGGACAGCTCGTGAAGGCCGAGCGCGAGCGGGCGTTCGACCAGGCCGGTCACCTCGAGCCGCCAGGCGGAGGCGTCGATCGCCGGTGCCCGGAAGTGGTTGCGCACGTAGAAGCGCGCGGTGGGCATGACCACCCCGCCGATGAGCGCGGGAATGGAGGTTTCGCAGTTGAGTGGGTCGGCGCGGTGCACCACCATACCCTGCGCCGGGGCGTGGCCCTGGTCGTCCTGGGGCGCGGCGGCCGGCGCCGCCTGGGCGAGGACCGGCAGGCCGGCCGCGGCCCAGGCGCACATGCCGCCGGCCAGGTTGACGGCGTCGAAACTGTGGGCGCGAAGCGCGTCGGTGATGGCAGCGGAGCGGCCGCCGGACCGGCACACCACCACGATGCGCGTGTCCCGGGGAAGCTCGTCCCCGCGCCTGTGGACCTCGCCCATCGGGATCAAGGTCGCCTGGGGCGCGTGCCCGGCCGACCACTCGCCGGGCTATGCAGCGACCGGTACAACTGCCGCGCCAGCGCATCGGCGCACAGATCCGGGTCTGTGGCGGCCAGCAGGTCGGGGCGTCCCACGTCCCCCACGAACAGGGTGTCCCCGGTCAGCACGCCGTGCGGTGTTGGGTCGTCGGGGTGCTCCCAGACGACCACGCAGATCGACTCGGGCGTGTGGCCCGGTGTGGCAAGAATCTCCAGGGTCACCTCCCCCAGGGACAGGCGCTGCCCGTCCTGCAAGGGCTCGATGGGGAAGCCCACGTCGGCGCCCGCCCCGTAGCAGATGACTGTGCCGGTCCGGTCGGCGAGCTCCAGGTGGCCGCTCAGGAAATCGGCGTGGATGTGGGTCTCGATCACCCGCTCGATCCGCAAACCGCGTTCCGCGGCCTCGTCCAGGTAGACGCCGACGTCGCGGCGGGGATCGACAACGACCGCTCGCCCGGTGGTCTCATCGCCGATCACGTAGGAGGCGTGCGACAGGCAGGCCAGGTAGTGCTGGGTCAAGATCACTTTAACCGCCCCCCTGGTAGAGGTCGGGCAGGAAGTACGGCAGGTTGCTGGCCTCTTCGACGTTGTGCTGGCGCCATCTGTGAAGGAACGCCATCCGGTGCCGGACGATGCGCCTGGCGACCGCGCGCCATCCGGGCGCGGTACTGCCCACGGTCATCTCGACGGTCCAGGCTAGCCCGGCCGGTGTCGGCTGCCAGCGCTCCTCAATGACGGCTACAGGATGGCCGAGCTTCCGGACCTCCATGGTGAACCCGGCGTCGCCGAGCCGGGTGACATGGAAGACCTGGTCGAGGAGGAAGTGGCGGTCGGCGCCGAAGGCCTCCACGATGTGCCACCGGCCGCCCGGGCCGAACGCCCGTGCCGGGCGAAGAAAATGTGGTCGCGGGGATGCCAGAACCGGTAGCCAATAGCGGTGTGGTTCTGCCAGGTGAGCACCCGGTCCAGGCGCTCCAGATACCACAGGCACATCGCGGCCGTGACACGGGGCAGCGGCGCGTGCTCGACCGTCTGGCGGAACCGGCCGTCATCGAGGACGCCAGCGGTGACCTTCGCTGATTCCGGCGTCCGCATCGGCCAGCCGACCGCCAGGGGCTCGGGAATCTGCCAGGTAGTCATCTCACGTCCGCCCTGGCGGTCCAGGCTTGCTGGCCACAGCGCAAATGACCTCGCCCGTGTAGACGTAGTCGTCCTCGGCGGCGTCAGCCAGCCGCCTCCTGATGCGCCGCAGACACTCCGCGCGCGCGGGTGTGCCGAGAGACTCAAGCCGGGCACGCGACGTCACCAGCATCTGGTACTCGAAGTGGCTGGGCGCTGGCCAGCGGTACACGAGCCGCTCCTGCCAGGTGCGGACCGATTTGAACCCGGCGGCGTGCAAGAGCTTTCTGACCTTGGGCTCGCTGTCACAGCAGCTGCGGTTTTGCACGGCTGGCAGCGTGTAAGTGGCCGCGCCGGCGCGGGTCAGCTCCCGGTCCCAAATGTCGTCGGCAGCGGGCCAGCGCTCGGCGCCCCACGTGGCCGTGCCCGCCATTCCGCCCGGTCTCAGCACGCGGCATACCTCTGTGAGGCACCGGTCAGGGCAAGCAAGGTGAAAGAGCACGAACGCGATGACGGCGATGTCGAAACGGCCGCTGGGAAGCCCGATTCGCTCTACGTTCATCTGTGCCAGCGGCCCCGGATGCCGACCTCGAGCAAGCCGGAGCATGCCCTCGGCGTTGTCGATCCCCAGCACCCTGGCACGCGGCGCGGCCTGGCGGATCAGCGGCAACAGCGCGCCCGCACCGGTTCCCACGTCAAGCACATCCGCCGCCCGGGCGAGGGCCAGGTGCTCAAGCAGCCGCCGGGCCACCGACTGCAGCACGGGGCTCCATAGGCGGTCGTAGGCCTCGGCCCGCTCGGAATATCGTCTCGCCAGCTCCGCGACCTGCTCGTCGACGGAGGCCCCGCTGGCAGCCGGCTCGCGCAAGACGGGGGAAAACGCGAGGATGTCATCGTTCGATGGGCACACCGACCATCGACCCCCACTCGGTCCAGGAGCCGTCGTAGTTGCGCACCCGCGGGTAGCCGAGCAGTTCGTGGAGCACGAACCAGGTGTGCGCGCTCCGTTCCCCGATCCGGCAGTAGGCCACCACCCCGCCGCCCGGGTCGATCCCCTGCCCGGCGTAGAGGGCGCGCAGCTGGTCTTCGGGGAGGAACTCGCCGGTGTCCGGGTTCACCGCCCGGGCCCATGGGATGTTCGTCGCGCCGGGGATGTGCCCTGGCCTTTGTGCCTGCTCCTGCGGCAGGTGCGAGTGCAAATCCATCGCGCCAGGCGCGTCCCGCGCGGTGCGCTCGCACAGCAACTGCACCGCCTCGGTGGCCGGCAGCGGATCCACCCGCTGGCAGTTCTCACCTGCGACACCCAGCGGTTCACGACTGGTCGCCAGCACAACCAGTGACCCACAGACAGCCAGCAGTTCTTCCACCAGCTCGCCGCACGCCAAAGCAACATGCTCGCAGTTGTCCAAAACAAGCAGCACCCGGCGCTGACCAATCCCTGCCGCCAGAACCTCCGCCGGTGAGCCCGCCTGGCGGCCCCGCAAGCCCAGCGCAGCTTGCACGAGGGAGGGCAGCTCCGCCGGGTCGGTGGCCGCGGCAAGGTCGGCGAAACCGACCGCTCCCGCAAAGCCCCGCCGCACCCGTTCAGCCACCTGCAGAGCCAGCCGCGTCTTACCGACTCCGCCGACTCCAGTCAGCGTGATAAGCCGCCGGCTCGTCAGGAGGCCCGCCAGATCGCGGAGCTCACGCCTCCTGCCAACGAACGACGTCAGCTGCGCGGGCAGGCTCCGAACGGGCAGATCGCTAACCGCCATACTCGGCCCGCGACCCTGCATCCCAGGCACCTGGAGATGACGCCGGTTACTCGCCATCGGCCCCCGCCAAGCGTAACCGCCCCGCTCATGCGGGCCGCTTACCCATGATCCTAACCGCCCGGCTCTACGCAAGTCGATCACATGTTCGCTCTCCCCACAAAGCGAGACCAGGCCGGCCGAGCACCAGCATTCACGGGCTAGCCGCGGTCGCTGGCACCCTGGCCGCGATCGTGCTCACAGGGATACTCGTGCGGCGGTGCGTCCGCGTGCTGCGGGCTGACCCACTGGCCCGGACTATCGCCGCGGCCGCGATCACGATCGCGCTGGCAGCGCACGCGCTTGGCGCCTACCGGGGCTTGGCCCGGGGGCCACGAACATCCGGCTGCTCGACACCACCGCGCCGGCACCAGCCTGGCGTCCTCCAAGATCGTCCTCACCTTCCCGAGCCGGGCGGACTTCGGCCTCAACACGCTCCTCACCCCCGACGGCACCAGGATCGTCACCGTCACCCCGCAGGGGATCACCGAGTTCTCCGCCCGCGCCGGACAACCGATCTTGTGTGAGGACCAGTTCTCCGCTGCTCAGTTCCGGCCGACGGCCCGCAGGAGGTGGACCTGCAGTCCGTGCTGTGGGCAGGCCCAGGCGGCCAGGCGCTGGTCGTCTCGCGCCCGCGGCCCGGCGTGCCGGGCCAGTTGAGGTCCGCCAGTGGCCTGCCGGGCAACTGCTCGCATCTGACCAGGTTGCGCCCTCAGGCACTGCCCCGCAAGAAGCTTGGCCTCAACTGAATTACCGTCCCGGGAATCGAGGCTGAAGGGGAGTCCGGCTTTCGGCGTTTTCGTGTGCTGGCGGTGGCGTGCTGGCGCCGGCGATCATGTCGCGCAGCTGGTGGCGGCTGGCTACCCCCAGCTTGGGATAGGACCGGTACAGGTGCGAGCTGACCGTGCGCGGGGAGAGGAACAGCCGGTCGCCGATCTCGCGGTCGGTCAGGCCATCGCTGGCCAGGCGGACGATCTGGCGCTGCTGGGGCGTCAGTTCCCCTAGGGCGTCACGTTCGGCGGGCGCGCCGGTGACGGCCACCCCGGCCGCTCTCAGCTCTGCCTGCGCCCGCTGCGCCCATGACTGGGCTCCTAGCCGCCGGAAGGTTCCCAGGGCTTCGGTCAGGACGGGCTTGGCGTCGTTGATCCGGCGGCCCCGCCGCAGCCATTCGCCGTATTCGAGCCGAAGCTGCGCCCGCTCGAAGGGCCACTGGTCCCCGGCGGGGTCGGCAAGCGCCGTGCCGAAATGGGCTTCGGCCCCGCCCAGGCCGGCGAGGATGCCCCGGGCCCGGGCGATGAGCTGCTCCAGCCGGGGAGAAGCTGTCCCGGCGAGGCGGCTGAGTGCCTGCTCGATGACATCGCACCCTTCCATCCGCCGGTCGGCGCGGACCGCGGCAGCGGCGAGATCTGCCACGCCCAGGTAGGAGGCGTAGTTGTGCAGCGACGTGCCGTCCTCGCTGAACAGCCCGCGGAGCTGGGTGAACGCTTGGAGGTAGCTGCCGTCGGCCAGAGCCGCGACGCCGAGGGCACGCCGGGCCCGGGCGGCAACCAGCCCGCATTCGGCCGGATCAATGGCAGCGAGCGCCCTGGCCGCATGCCGGCGTGCCGCGGCGGAGTCGCCGCGCAGGGCCAGGACGGTGGCGGTGATCACGTCAGCGGACGCGGCGACGATGTCCATCTGGTTCGCCTCGGCCGTGCCGGCGGCCTCGGCGGCGACGTCCAGCGCCTCGTCCCAGCGCCCGGTGTCGATGTAGGCCCACCCGAGCACGGTCAGGCCCCCGCCGCTAGTGCCCCGTACGCCGGGAGCCCGGAGCCGCTGCATGACGTCTTGCAGCATGCGAACCGCCAGGTCGGATTCGTCCAGCAGCCACGCGGCGGAACCTACTCGCCACAAAGAGGGCTCTTCGATGGGCGAGCTGGCGATCTTGCGCAGGTACGGGAGGAGCTGGTTTCTGCTGCCGATCGGGTCGGCGCTGGCGCGTACCCAGAGTCTCAGCACGTTGACATCAATGCCCTGGGCCCGGCCGGGAGGCGGCGGACCCCGGCGTTCCAGCAGGCCGAGGGCGCGGCTGACGGCCTGGTGGCTGGCGGGCGTTCCGGACTGGTAGGCGACCGTGGCGGCGCTCCCGAGCGCGTCCCAGGCGAGGGCCGGCTGGTCACGCGATGCCTCTTCGGCGACGGAGATGAGCGCCGACAGCGCGGCCGTGCGCCGGCCCGACCAGGCCATCGTCCAGCCGGCAATGCCGCGAGCGGTCAGCCGCAGCTCGGGGTCGGCGGTGACCGCGAGGGCGTGGGTGGCGAGCTCCTGCACCCAGTCCCCCCGGCCGGTCGGAACGGCGGCCGAAGCGGCCGCTACCAGCCGCCGTGCCTGGTCTTCGGGGTCGGGGCTGAGCTCGGCCGCGCGTTCCATGGCCAGCGCTGCGGCGGCCGCGCCGCCGCGGCGCTGCGCCTGGACAGCGGTGGCCTCCAGCATCGAAGCGACGTGCTCGTCCGGTTGCAGGGCCGCGGCGGCCAGGTGCCAGGCGCGCCGGTCGGGCCGGTCGTGCAGGGCCTCGGCTAGCTCGCGGTGCGCTGCGGCCCGCTGCGCGAAGGGCGCAGAGTGGTAGATGGCCGAGCGGACGAGGGGATGGGAGAACTGCAGGCCCGTCCGGTCTACCTTGACCAGGCCCAGTTGCTCGGCAGGCGTCAGCGCCCGCGCGTCTGGCCCGGAAACAGCCGTGGCTGCCGCGCTCAGGTCCGGGCCGTCGGCCACCGCGGCCAGCAGCAGCGCGGCTTGCGTCTGCTCCGGCAGGGCGGCGAACCGGGCGGTGAGGACGGCGCTCAGCCGGTCGGTCAGGGGAAGCGGCTCGGCGGCCCAGCGGCGGCTGGCGGCGGGATCGTCGGCGATCACCTTGGCCAGCTCGATCAGTGCCATGGGATTGCCGGCGGCCTGGGCGAGTACCTGGGCTCGCGCCCGGCCGCGGGGCGGGCGCGGCTGGCCGTCCAGCAGGCGGCCGGCGTCCGCCGCGGACAGCGGCTCAAGATGCAGCTCGGGAAAACCGCGGTCAATGCCGGGGGGCGGGGCCTGCCCCCGGACCCCCACCAGCAGCACGACCCGCTCGGCGTCCAGGCGGCTGCCGGCGAAGGCCAGCGCGTCCAGCGAGCTGCGGTCGAGCCAGTGGGCGTCGTCGGCGACCACCAGGACCGGGGACTGTTCGGACAGATCCGAGAGCAAGGTCAGGACGGCGGCCCCGGTCAGCAGCGGGTCCGGAGCAACAGGGTCCGCAGAAAGACCGAGCGCCCCGGACAGGGCCTGGGCCTGCCGGCCTGGCAGGCCGGCGGCGCTGGACAGCACCGGCCGCAGGAGCTGATGCAGCCCGGCGAACGCGAGCCTGGACTCCGATTCCCGCCCGGTGACCGACAGCACCAGCATGCCCGCCGACCGGGCCCGTTCGGCGGCGTCCGCCAGCAGCACGGTCTTGCCCATCCCGGCCTCGCCGGTGACCAGCAGAACCTGGCTTGCCTGCGGGACCGGATCCACCAGTGCGCGCACCCGGGCCAGCCCGGCGTCCCGGCCGATGATGCCGGCCGGCTGCGGTGCGGGGAGTTCACCGGGACCTGGCATGGCCTGTCCTTTCGGCCAGCGCGTTTCGAAACGCCGTCCCCAGGCTCAACAGCGG
>Ga0070698_100005261_pt1 | contig 14154 bp, 15 predicted proteins | sample KBSK1502metaG_FD_65477 | JGI IMG/M metagenome (GOLD analysis project Ga0070698, IMG submission 65477) | Corn, switchgrass and miscanthus rhizosphere microbial communities from Kellogg Biological Station, Michigan, USA - KBS K1-50-2 metaG | ecosystem: Host-associated > Plants > Roots >...
GCGGCTCATGTGGGACGTTCCCGCATGTCCGTGTTGGGTCGAACCCGGCAGCTCGATCGCTATCGTGCTGACGGCTGCTTTCGGCGCATAGGAGACACCGGGTGCCGAGGCGGTGATGGTCCGCTCGCCACCCTCTGCGGAAATTCAAACTGAGACAGTGCCATCGGAACTATGCACTTGACAAAGTTTGTAAAGTGCAGCGTTCCGGGCGCGAAATATAAAGCCTCAGTGGGCCAGGGACCCGCACCCTCAAGCGGCGCGTTGACGTCTGGGCCGCGCGGCTGAACCTCTCGCCGCGTGTCGTTCGCGTGCAACGGATGACACGGAAATGGGGCTCGTGCTCGACCGCGGGGACGATCACGCTGGCGGCGGATCTTTACGAGCAAGACGCAGGCTTCCAGGATTTCGTCATCGCTCACGAACTGCCGCACCTGCGCGTGCCGACCCACGGCCACCTATTTCGGGCACTGTTGACCCATAAACTGCCGAACTGGCGCAACTTCGATGCCGCCCGTCATCGCGCTCGTTCGGGAAACAGCTCGAGCAGCCCCTCGCGGGAGGCGGGGCAGATGCCGCGCTCGGTGATCAGCGCGGTGACGAGGCGGGCCGGGGTCACGTCGAAGGCATAATTGGCCGCCGGGCTGTCCTCTGGCGTGAGACGGACGGCGACGCGGCGGCCGTCCTCGGTCCAGCCTTCGATATGCGTAACCTCGCGATCATCGCGGCGCTCGATCGGGATCGCGGCACCGCTCTCGATCTCCCAGTCGATCGTCGGCGAGGGCAGCGCTACATAGAACGAAATATCATTGTCGCGCGCCGCCAGCGCCTTCAGATAGGTGCCGATCTTGTTCGCCACATCGCCGCCGGCGGTCGTACGATCGGTGCCGACGATGCAGAGATCGACAAGGCCCTCCCGCATCAAATGGCCACCGGCATTGTCGACAATCACCGTATGGGGGACGCCGTGCTGACCGAGCTCCCAGGCGGTCAGGCTGGCGCCCTGATTGCGCGGCCGCGTCTCGTCGACCCAGACATGGAGCGGGATGCCGTCGTCATGAGCGCGATAGATCGGGGCAAGCGCGGTGCCCCAATCGACGGTGGCGAGCCAACCGGCATTGCAATGCGTCAGAATGTCGACCCGCGCGCCGGCACTCTTGCGCCGCCAGACCTCGGCGATCAGAGGGGCGCCGTGTTCACCGATTGCGCGATTTATCGCAACGTCCGCGTCGGCGATCTCCTCGGCCCGCGCGACAGCCGTGGCAAACCGGCGGTCTTCCGGGACCTCGATCAGCGCCCTTCCCATCTCCGCGAGCGCCCAGCGTAAATTGACCGCGGTCGGACGCGTCGCCCCGAGCCTCGACGTCGCTTTATCGAGCCCCGCATTGGAGGGATCTTTGGCGATCCCGAGAGCGACGCCGTAAGCCGCGGTGGCGCCGATCAGCGGTGCGCCGCGAACCTGCATCGTGCTGATCGCGCGGGCCGTGTCCTCGAGCGTCCTCAACGCGACGATCACGAGCTCGTGCGGCAGCTGCGTTTGATCGATGATCTCGACCGTATGACAGTCTCTACCGAGCCAGATGGTGCGCGTCGGCCGGCCCTGGACGTTCACGTCGAATCTCCGGGATTTGAATCGCGCAGCACGCGCCCGGCCACCGCGTCAAGGCGGCCGAGTATTTCCGGATCACGGTGTTCTGGTGCGGTAATCAGCGCATGATCGAGGGAACTCTGACAGCCCTGCGTGCAAGGCCCAAAGTGCCCAGCAAGGAGCGGGACGACCTGTTTGACCAGCGCTTTGGCCTTTTCCGCGTTGGCGAGCAGAACCCCGATGATCATTTCAACGGTGACGGCGTCATGGCCGGGATGCCAGCAATCGTAATCGGTGACCATCGCGACGGTCGCGTAACAGATCTCGGCTTCGCGGGCGAGCTTCGCCTCGGGCATGTTGGTCATTCCGATCACGTCACAATTCCACGACCGGTAGAGCTCGCTCTCGGCAAGGCTCGAGAATTGCGGCCCCTCCATCACGAGATAGGTACCACCACGCTTCGGCGCCAGACCGGCAGGCTGTCCCACCGCGATCAGCGCATTGCCGATCCGGCCGCAGACCGGATGCGCCATCGAGACATGAGCGACGCAGCCTGTTCCGAAGAAACTTTTCGCCCTCGCGAAGGTGCGGTCGATGAACTGATCAATGACCACAAAATCGCCGGGAACCAAATCCTCTCGCAGGCTGCCGACCGCGGACAGTGAGACGATATCCGTTACCCCGCAGCGCTTCAGCGCATCGATATTGGCCCGGAAATTGATCTCCGATGGCGGAAGCACGTGCCCGCGCCCGTGACGCGGGACGAAGACGACAGGCTGGCCGTCGAGTGTTCCAAAACAGAATTCGTCCGAGGGACGGCCGAACGGGCTCCCGACCTGCCGCCATTCGACATCGGCGAGCCCATCAATTTGGTAGAGTCCGCTGCCCCCGATAATGCCGATAACGGGCCGGGTCATCCGCGCCCTAGTGAGCAGCCGCCCAGATCTTGCGCTTTGCCGCGTAAAATAGCCCGGCAACCACGACGAGGAACAGGAACACCTTGAACCCCGTGCGATGCCGCGGCTCGAGGTTGGGTTCGGCGGCCCAGGTCAGAAAAGTCACCACGTCATGGGCCATTTGCGGAACGGTGGCTGGCGTGCCGTCGGCGAACGTCACCGCACCATCGCTGAGCGGCGGGGGCATTGCGATCTGGTGTCCGGGGAAGTACACGTCGTACTGCATCCCCTGCAACATGTTGAACCCGGGCGGCGGCTCCTTATAGCCGGTGAGCAGCCCGTAGACGTAGTCGGGGCCGCCATCGCGCGCCTTGACGATCGTCGACAAATCGGGCGGCAGGGCGCCGTTGTTTGCCACACGCGCGGCCTGATCGTTTGGAAACGGCCCCGGGATCGGGTCGGACGGCCGCCCTGGCCGCTGGTACATTTCTCCCTGATCGTTCGGTTGCTCGTTGGTCACCTGGTAGCTCGCGGCGATCGCCTTTACCTCGTCATCGCTGTAGCCGAGATCGGCGAGATCGCGAAAGTAAAGATGCTTGACCGGATGGCAGGCGGAACAGACCTCCTTGTACACCTGAAAGCCGCGTTGCGCAGAAGCCCGGTCGTATGTCCCGAACACGCCGTCGAAGGACCATTCCTGATGCGGCAAAGGCGGGACCTCATCCGCGGCGCGCGCGCTGAACGCCGCGGCACAAAACATAAAGTACAGTGCCGTAGAGGCGAAAATACGAATGAGCATTTTCACGGTCTCGCGATCGGCGCTCCGGCGCGGCCGAGCTGCGCACCGCCGCCCCCTTGGAGTACTGCAGTCGCAATGCTCAGCGGCAGTGGTCGCGGTCGCTCGAGTTTGCCCAGCAGCGGAAACAAGATCACGAAATGGACAAAATAGTAGAGAGTCGCGATTTGCCCGACGGTGACGACGAGTCCTTCGGGCGGGTTGGCGCCCACCCAGCCGAGCGCGATGACGTCAACCACCAAGAGCCAGAAGACCCATTTGTAGATCGGCCGGAAGCGGGCGCTGCGCACCGGCGAGGTGTCGAGCCAGGGCACCACGAACAAGAGAAAAATGGAGCCGAACGCCAGAATGACGCCCAATAGCTTGTTCGGCACCGAACGCAAGATCGCGTAATAGGGCAACAGATACCATTCCGGCACGATGTGGTTTGGTGTCTGCATTGGATTGGCCGGAATGTAATTATCGGAACTCGCGAGAAAATTCGGCGCGTAAAAGACAAAGAAGGAATACACCAACAGAAAGACGGCCAGACCGAACAAATCCTTGATCGTGAAATAGGGATGGAACGGCAGGGTGTCCTGCGGCCCCTTCATATCGATCCCCAAGGGATTGTTGGAGCCGAAGCGATGCAATGCGATCAGGTGAAGCATCACGACGGCGACGATCACGAACGGCAGCAGGTAATGTAGGGCATAAAAGCGGTTCAATGTCGGGTTGCCGACCGTAAAGCCGCCCCACAAAAACGTCACGATGCCCTGCCCGACGAGCGGGATCGCCGAGAACAGATTGGTAATTACAGTGGCGGCCCAGTAGCTCATTTGCCCCCAAGGCAGTACATAGCCCATGAAGGCGGTCATGATCATCAGTATCAGGATAATGACGCCAAGTATCCACAACAGTTCGCGCGGCTGCTTATAGGACCCATAGTAAAGCCCGCGGAACAAATGGATATAAACGAGGGCAAAAAACATCGACGCCCCGTTCATATGCGCGTAGCGCAACAGCCAACCGTAATCGACGTCGCGCATGATCCGCTCGACCGAGTCGAAGGCCAGATCGGCATGCGGCGTATATTGCATCGCAAGAAAAATGCCGGTGACGATCATCACCACCAACATGATCCCGGAGAGCGAGCCGAAGTTCCACCAATAGCTTAGATTGCGCGGGGTCGGGTACTCGTAGAGTTCGTGCTGGAGCATCGCGACGAATGGCAGCCGGTAGTCGATCCATCGGATGATTCGGCTCCCAGCGCCGGGAGAGGTGTCGGCCATGGCGCGCTTCTAGCCGATCTTGATTGTGGTGTCGCCCGCGAACTCATAAGGCGGCACGATCAGGTTCTGCGGCGCGGGGCCCTGGCGGATTCGCCCCGAAGTGTCGTAGATGGAGCCGTGGCATGGGCAAAACCAGCCGCCGTAGGGACCCCGGTCATCGCCAGCCTTCTGACCGAGCGGGATGCAGCCGAGATGGGTACAAACGCCAACGATCACCAGCCAATCCGGCTTCTTGACGCGCGCCGAATCCGGCTGCGGATCGCGCAGCGAGGAGGCGTCGACGTTTTGTGCCGCCTTGATTTCCTCCGGTGTGCGGTGGTCGATGAACACCGGCTTGCCGCGCCACGCAACCGTCAAGCGCTGGCCGACTTGCACGGGCGCCACATCGACCTCGGTGGTGGCTAGCGCCAAGGTATCACGCGCCGGATTGAGGCTGCCGATGAACGGCCAAATTGAAGCCGCGATGCCGACGCCGCCGACTGCGGTCGCGGTCAATATCAGAAAATCGCGACGGGTCTCGCCAGGATGGGCTCCATTGGCATTGGAGTGAGCCAGATCGGCCATTCAAACCTCTTTATTCCGCCGCGGTCGATCCGGCACCGCCGCCACTGCAAGCTATACTGTTGAGAACAGCGAACTATGCGACAGACTGCCGCATAAATCGGCAACAAGGCGAGTATAGACAATCATCAGTATATTGCACTCCGTGGTAGCTCAAATCGTGGCCCGGAGGCTCGCTTGCGTCTCGCTCTATTCGAGCCGGATATTCCGCAGAACACCGGTAGCCTGTTGCGGCTTGCAGCCTGTCTTGGTGTCGAAGTCGATTTGATCGAGCCGTGCGGTTTCCTGCTCGACGACCGGCGCTTAAAGCGCGCTAGCCTCGATTATGCGGTCAATCTCATCGTCCGGCGCCATTCCTCGTGGACCAGCTTCCTCGCCGACCGTTCACCGGAGACGCGTCTGATCCTGATGACAACCTCCGGGCCTATCGCACTGCACTCGTTCGTATTCGCAAATGACGACACCATCTTGTTGGGCCGAGAAAGCGCCGGTGTCCCCGAGATTGTGCATCGGGCCGCCTCGGCACGCGTCGCGATCCCCTTGCGCCCGCCCGCCCGATCGCTCAACGTCGCCTTGGCCGGCGCCATTGCTCTCTCCGAGGCCTTGCGCCAAACCGGAGCGTTCCCATCCGCATGAGTGACGCCTCAGCTGCATTCCCACCCGATCCCGACCGCTGCGCCCGCGCGCAAGCCTGGTTTACCCAACTGCGCGACCGGCTGTGCACGGAATTCGAGGCGATCGAGAGTGAGTTCGCCGGCGAGCCAGCCGGGCAAGATCCGCCCAGTCGCTTCGAGCGCACCGAATGGCAGCGTCCCGGCGGCGGCGGCGGGACGATCTCGGTCATGCGCGGGCATGTTTTCGAAAAGGTCGGGGTCAATATTTCGACCGTCTCCGGCGAATTCTCGCCCGAGTTCCGCAAGGACGTTCCGGGAGCCTCGGAAGATCCGCGCTTTTGGGCTAGTGGCATCTCGCTGGTCGCCCATATGTGCTCGCCGTTCGTTCCGGCTGCGCATTTAAATACCCGGTACATCATCACCAGCAAGGCGTGGATCGGCGGCGGTGCCGATCTCACACCGATATATCCCGACGCGGTGGCAGCAAAAGAATTCCACGCCGGTCTCGCCGCCGCTTGCGCATCCTATGATGCCGACTGCTATTCCCGCTTCAGGGATTGGTGCGACGAATACTTCTTTCTCAAACACCGAGACGAGCCGCGTGGGGCCGGCGGGATCTTTTTCGATTATATCGACAGCGGTGATTGGGAGCGCGACTTCGCCTTCCTTCGCTCGGTCGGCGAGGCCTTCCTCACGGTTTTTCCGGCTATCGTGCGGCCCCGAATACGGCTGCCCTGGACGGCCGAACAGCGGCAGCACCAGCTCGTCCGCCGCGGACGCTATGTCGAGTACAACCTTCTCTACGACCGGGGAACCCTGTTCGGGCTGAGGACCGGCGGCAATCCTGAAGCCATATTGATGTCGCTGCCGCCCTTAGTCGCTTGGCCCTAGACCCCGTCGATCGGGTCAGATCTGCTGGATCGCGGACAACAGCCAATCGCCGCCACGGTGCCGGACGAAGGTCCACATCTCTTCCGACTCGACCGGGGTGCGGGGATCTCCACTTACCAGATAATCGGGGTCGCCTGGGGACCGCCCGGCGCGAACGACATAGTCATTGGCGCGCCACCCGAGATAAGCGCTGGCGTATTGCCGGTCGCCCTCCTCCCAGCTTTCGCTGATATCGCCCTTGAGCAGTTGCACGTTGGCGACAATGTTGCGCACCCTCTGGCTGGCATTGCGGGTCAGCTCTTCGGAAAAATAGCTCAGCATTTCCGGCGTCATCAGACGTCGCAGCCGCCCAAGATCTGCGTTGCTCCAGGCCTCCTGGACGGCGGCGTGGATCGCCTGAAAGGCGTTGAGGTCGTCGTCCGAGACATTGGTGTCGCGCCCGCGGTCGCGCCGCACCGGGGCCGCCGCTGCTCCAGCCGAACGCGGAGGCCAACCGGTCCCGCCGCCGCGCGCTCCGCCGGAAAAGGCCCAGCCGCGGAACAGCCGCACCGCGAAATAGATCAAGAGGCCGATGATCAGCAGCTGCAGCAACATGCCGAGCATTGATCCCGACGAACCGCCGTCTCCCTCTCCGGCGAAGCCGCTATGCCCGAACAACCAGGAGCCGATGAACCCGCCGGCAAGCCCGGTCAGAAACGGGTGGCGCTGAAAAAAGCTGCCGCCTCCGTAGGCGGGAGAGGGCGCAGCCGGGGCAAACCCGGGTTGCCGCGGCGTTTCGGGCGGCGGCGTCACGCTGCGGGTCAGCGGCTGCGCGCCGTTGTTCTCGTAGGTGCGCGACCCGCGGCTGCCCATGCTCGATGAGCGGCCGCCCGAAGAGCTGCCTGCCCGCGCCTCAGCAATTGCAGGGGCAAGCGCGAGGTTTACGCTAAAAAAGAGCGCCAAGAGGATGCGCCAGTTCAGCAACCGTCTCGACATCATTCCGTCCGTCCAAATTCCCACGCGAGAAAAGTACTACGCCTGATATGGGTGCCCGCCGGTTCCGTCGGAAGCACCACGACGGCAGGATCGCAATTGATTGTCGCACTATTTCGAGTGTCGGAGTAAGGGTCAAGAATGACAGCTCGAGGGGAACTGTGCGCCTGGGCCCCGCTCGCTTGATTGCCGATCCGCCTGGTCCCAAATATCTCCTAGCAGATGCACGGTCTGCGACCGCGCGCCTTTCACGGGCCGGCCGCTGACTCTCGCTCAGCGGAGAGGAGAAGCATGCATGTCGCGATTGTCGTTGTTCAACTCACCGTTGCTGTTGGGGTTTGACCATTTCGAGCGCGCGCTCGATCGAGTCAACAAGGTCTCCTCCGACGGATATCCCCCCTACAATATCGAGCAGCTTGGCGAAGACGCCTTGCGGATCACCCTTGCTGTGGCCGGCTTCTCAATGAGCGACCTAGGCATCACGGTCGAGGACAGCCAGCTCGTCGTGCGCGGCAAGCAGACCGACGACACGCAACGCGTCTATCTTCACCGGGGCATCGCGGCGCGCCAGTTCCAGCGCTCATTTGTGCTCGCAGAAGGAATCGAAGTGAAGGGCGCTTGGCTTGACAACGGCCTGTTGCATATCGACCTGATCCGTCCCCAGGTTGAGAGCCGAGTGCGCAGCGTTGAAATCAAGAGCGGCTCGACAGTTTCACCCGGGTGCGCGCCGGCCCGCTCGGGCTCGTAAGTAAGGCGGGGTCGCGCTCTCCGCGCGGCCCGAAGGAAAGGTTATGATGAACGAGATCGAACGAATTCGGCCCATGTCGGCCAGAGATTTTGCGCTCTTCGGGATGCAGGATATCGCCTATATCAAGAGCGTGACCGTCAACGACGTTGCCGGGTATGCCGTCCACGCTGCTGACGGCACACAGATCGCCGTGCTCCCGGACCGGAACGTAGCCTTTGCAACGGTGCGTCAGCACGAGTTGGAGCCATTGAGCGTGCACTAAGTTGCGACCGCTGGTGCCTCGGGCGCAGGACGCGAGTTGACTATGCGACGTGCGTGGCAGTGCGGTCGGTGAGCAACACGTAAAGCGCGTCCGCATTGTCGGTGCCGCGCAACTTTTCGCAGACCGTGCGATCACGCAATAGCCGAGACACGAGAGCCAGCGCTTTCAAGTGGTCGGCGCCAGCGGTTTCCGGAGCCAACAGCAGAAAGACCAGGTCGACCAGCTGTTCGTCTATCGCTTCGAATGGGATCGGGCGTTCGAGCCGGGCAAACAGGCCATAAAGCTTGGCAAGCCCCGGGAGCCTGCCGTGGGGGATCCCGATCCCCATGCCGATGCCCGTGGTTCCGAGCCGTTCTCGCTCGATCAGAATATCATAAATCGTACGTTCGTGAATCCCGGTCATCACCGAGGCGCGTTTTGCCAGCTCCTGAAGCAGCTGCTTCTTGTTGACCGCCCGCAGCTGGGCAACCACGCTGCCGGGCGTGATCAGATCGGCAATTTCCATGCTCCCGATCCGCGGAACCTATCTCACCATCCGCACGCTAAACGTCGAGTGGAACACGTTTAGCTGAGACCTTTGCCAAGCGGTGCAGTGGTAAGGGGAAATCATGAACGCAGCGCGGCTCAGGAAGCGCGATGCCGCATGCGGCGCGCGGGATCGAGCTCGGGATCAATCCACCCGATATTCCCGTCAGGACGACGATAAACGAGGTTGAGTTCGCCATGCGAGCGGTTGCGAAACAGCAATACCTGCGCATCTGCGAGATCCATCCGCATGGCCGCCTCGCCGACGGTAAGGCTCGGCAGTTCAGTGCTCATCTCGGCGATCACCGCCGGCCCGCCGCCACCTTGATCCTCGGCTTCGGCCCCGGCGGCGTCCACCTCTTCCGTCTCCTCGGCGATGGGCGCTAGCACATAGGCCATGGCACGTTCGCCCGCGAGCGAGCGATCGCGCGCCTTGGCATGATAATCCCGCAGGCGACGTTTGTAGCGGCGCAGCTGCTTGGCCACACGATCCGCAGCCGCATCGAAGGCCGCGTAAGCCTCAGCGGCCGCGGCATGCGCATTGACGACGATCCCGCGGCCGATGTGGATCGAAACCTCCGATCGAGTGAGGTGAGCCTCCCGCGATACGACGACATGGGCTTCGATCGCGGTTTTGAAATATTTCTCGAGGGTGGAATCGAGGCTTGCTTCGATATGCCGGCGAAGCGCCTCGCCGATTTCAATCTGTTTTCCGGTTGTTGTGAGCTGCATGGATGCGATCATCCCTTCCCGCTGGGGCCGGGCTGCCATTGCGCCTTCCGGAGAGCGGACGTGGGGACGCGTCCGCGGCTGGTCAAGCCGCTTACGCTAGGCAGCCCTGGTGATGGCGTCAACGCTATCAAACGGTCCTTCGAGATATCATTTGTGTCACAGAGAGAGCAGCTTTTCGCGGCGTCGCTGGACCGAAGAGGGAATGCGCATTGCCTCGCGGTACTTGGCGACCGTGCGGCGGGCGATGTCGACGCCATCCCGCAGCAGCAATTCGACGATGCGCTCATCGGAGAGCGTGCTGTCGGGGGGCTCTCCGTCTATCAAGCCGCGGATGCGGTGGCGGACCGCTTCCGCCGAGTGCGCCCCGTTTCCCCCCGATGCGGGGATTGCGGACGTGAAGAAATATTTGAGTTCGTAGAGCCCGCGCGGTGTGGCCATATATTTGTTGCTGGTGACACGGCTCACCGTGCTCTCATGCATGGCGATCGCATCGGCGATGTCGCGCAGAATCAGCGGTCGCAGCGATTGCACGCCGTGACGAAAAAAGGCGTCCTGCTGACGGACGATTTCCCCGGCGACTTTGAGGATGGTCGTGGCCCGCTGGTGCAACGATTTGACCAGCCAATTCGCCGCATGCAGCCGCTCGGTGAGATAGTCTTTCTCGGCTTTATTGCGGGTTACCTGGCATATTCGCGCGAAATACCGGCTGTTGACCAGGACGCGGGGCAAGGTATCTGCGTTGAGCTCGACAAGCCAACCGCCATCGGGCTGAGCGCGCATCAGGATATCGGGCACGATCGGTTGAGCGAGCGGCGGATCGAAAGCGAGCCCCGGCCGGGGGTCGAGCGATTTGATCTCAATGACCATATCGGCGACATCGGCGGCGTCGACGCCACACAGCCGAACCAGCGCGGGGATGTTGCGGGCGGCCAACAGCGGGAGATTGTCGAGCAAGGCTTGCATTGCAGGATCGAGCCTATCGCGGTCCTGCAGCTGCAAGGCGAGGCATTCCCTAAGGTCGCGAGCGAACACGCCGGGCGGGTCGAACTGCTGCACTCGGGCGAACACCGCCTCCACCCGGCCGATTTGGCACCCCAGGAGTTGCGCGACCCCGTCGAGCCCGGCGCGGAGATAGCCCGATTCATCGAGCAGATCGAGGAGATGTAATGCCACGAGGCGGTCGCCCGGATCGTTGAAATCGGTTCCGATCTGCTCGAGCAGGTGCTCACGAAGTGTGCGCGGACGCGTCGCGGTCTGTTCAATCTCAGGAGCGCCGAGCGCACCATTGCGGCCATGCCATAAATGAGGCTCGGCGCCGCGGTCGATCGAGCCGTCGCCGTCTTCTCCCGAAGTCGCATGCCACTGCTCGGTCGCTTCGAATGTGAATTCGCCGGCGACCGCTTGTTCTAGGGGAGCCGGCGACGGACTCTCTGCCGCAGCCGCGGCGTTCGCTATTGCAGTTTCCTCAAGCCCCGGCTCGCGTCTTTCGAGCAGCGGGTTTTGCTGGATCTCGGCGTCAACAAACTGGGTTAGTTCGAGGTTCGAAAGCTGCAGCATCTTGATCGCCTGCTGCAGCTGAGGCGTCATGACCAAGGTTTGAGCTTGCCGAAGCTCCAACCGCTGCGAGTAACCCGTCCTATTCACATCACGCTCCGTTCGGGAGCGGCTTATAGGCTAAACCTATCACCGAGGTAAACGCGTCTAACATCCGTGTCGACGACAATTTCAGCGGGTGTCCCTTCCATCAATACCCGGCCTTCGTGAAGAATATAGGCACGATCGACGATTTCGAGGGTTTCACGCACGTTATGATCGGTAATCAGAACGCCGATGCCGCGATCCTTGAGATGCGCAACGAGCTCACGGATGTCGGCCACGGCTATCGGATCGATACCGGCGAGCGGCTCATCCAGAAGAATGAAATGGGGCTGGGTCGCCAGCGCCCGAGCAATTTCGCATCGGCGCCGCTCGCCGCCGGAAAGCGCCATGGCTGGGGCGCGCCGCAAATGCGTGATCGAGAATTCTGCCATCAATGCCTCGAGCATCGCTTCCCGCAAATCCGGCGCGGACTCTACGATTTCAAGGATCGCACGGATATTCTGTTCGACCGTGAGGCCTCGAAAAATCGAGGCCTCCTGTGGCAGATAGCCGATGCCGAGGCGGGCGCGCCGATACATGGGAAGATCGGTAATGTCGCGCCCGTCCAGGCTGACGACGCCGGTGTCGGCGGCTATGAGACCGGTGATGATGTAAAAGCACGTGGTTTTTCCGGCGCCGTTCGGCCCCAGCAGGCCGACTACCTCGCCTCGCTGCACGGAGACATTGACGTCACGCAATACCGGCCGTTTTTTGAAACTCTTGCCCAAGCCCCGTCCGAGCAGACCACGATTATCGGCGACGAGCCGCGGCCGCCGCGCCGCCGCCCCCGAGCCAATCTGGGAGCGAATTTGCTCGCCGATACTCACGGCTTTCGCGCGCCGCTGGACACGGGTCGAGGAGGTGTGCTTGCAGCAGGTCCGGCGGCAGCTCCGCTATCCTGACGGATGAAGAGGCCCTCTACCCTCGGCGCCGGTGCTCCCGCCGTCGCGGGGACTGTCAACATCCGACTGATGTTATTGTTCAGGTCGACGACGGCGTATTGACCTCGGACAGCGTTCGGTCCGCGTGTCACCGTGACGTTGCCGATGAGTGTGACTATTCCGGTATCGGCGTTGTAGACCCCGTAATCGCCCCGGCCGATATCGGTCGCGGTAGAGACGAGAACATTTCCCTGGGCATCGACGCGGCTGATCCGTGAGCCTTCGTCGCTGTCTCCCAGAGGTCCCGCCGCCGCACCGGCTTTCGCGCCCGCTGGCGCCGGCACGGCCTTTGGCGGCTTTGCTTCGGGCTTGCTCTCGTCCGGCTTGGGCTTGTCTTTCGTCATATGGGAGGTCAATACATCGGCGCGGATCCGCTTCGCCTCGCGGACTGCCACGGCATCACCACGCGCCACCGCGATCTGCTTCTGATCGTACCATTCGAACGTATCACGCGCCGTCACGACGTCGGTCGGTGTCGTCATCTTCAGCGCTTTGCCGGTAACGATCCCGATCTGCTGGTCGACGTCGTAGACGGCTTGATCGCCGACCACCGTCTGCGTCGGGCCCTTGATCACGACGTGGCCGTCGGCATCGAGGCGGTAGATCTCGCTATCGCCGCCCGCACCCTTTGCCGGGCGGTAATGCGCGGTCAAGGTATCGGCATGAACCTCGGACGTCCCGCGCTTGGCAACGGCATTGCCGCGAGCAATGTACACCTTTGCGTCCTGCTGCCACTCGATCCCGGAGTCGGCCGAAATCTCGATCGGCCGATCTTCCGATACGCCGCCCAGGCTCAACCCCTGGGCGGGCGCGGGCGGCGCGCTCAGCAAACCACCGACGAGTGATGCGGCGAGCGCCGCCGCTCCGCATCGACCCACCGATCCGATCGCGATCCGGATGATGCATTCGAAGAGATGGTCAGCTGTCATCCGGCCTTGTCTTGATGCCCGCAGGAGCGGCGCCCTCCTCGACCACGCCGTGGGGCTTGGCGGTGGCACGGGGCTTTGGCGCCGGTCTGGAAGGTAAGGAACGGGTAACCGCATTGACGAGATCAGCCGGCTCCGGCACGGCGTCGACAGGAATAGCGGTACCAGCCGCGATCTGAGCCGCCACAGCCTCCACCTCGGCCGGCAGCGCGGCCGGCATCGCCGGGCTGGCAGCCGGCTTGGTTCCTTTCAGCACAAGGTGGGAATTGCCGGTGAATATGATCGTGTCACCCTTATCGAGGATCCGGAAGCCTTGCGCAGTGATATCTCCCGAGGGCCCGTGCCCGACCACTGGCTCGTGCCCCTCGGCTGCGTTGGTGGCCACGTCGACATGCGCTTTCTGCGTCACGAACCGCGTGCCGTTCTCGTGCACCAGGTTGACGTCATCGAAGAGGTCCAGCAATTGCGCCTGCGACTGATAGATCGCCGTGGCGGCTGTCACCACGACCAAAGCGCCGGGGCGCAGGATCATCTCTGCCCTGGGCCGTTCGAGAGACATCAGGTCGTCTCGGTTCGGGATCTGCCGGCCAATCGCCGCCGTCACGACATAAGGCCGATTGAAGCGGTCGCTCCCGGCATAGTGGGGACTGAGCATTCTCAGTTCGCGCGCCTCGCGCAGGTCGATGACCGGAAAGCCGAACTGCACGCTTTCAAGCAGCGGGCCGATTCGCGGCCAGACAGCAACCAACACCAAAAGCGTTAGTCCGATGGCCGGCAACATACGCTTCAATAACAC
>Ga0070698_100005262_pt1 | contig 14153 bp, 16 predicted proteins | sample KBSK1502metaG_FD_65477 | JGI IMG/M metagenome (GOLD analysis project Ga0070698, IMG submission 65477) | Corn, switchgrass and miscanthus rhizosphere microbial communities from Kellogg Biological Station, Michigan, USA - KBS K1-50-2 metaG | ecosystem: Host-associated > Plants > Roots >...
CCGCAGGACCGGGCGGTATGACGCGCAGTTGCGTGCAGCACGGCCTCTACCTTGTCGACGACAACGGTGCCCGGCTCGCGCTCCTGGTGCACGCGCGTGAGCACGGGCTGGACTCCGACACCGACGTGACATTCCTGCTGACGACGAACCGGCCCGAGATTCTCGAGCCCGCCCTCGCCGCCCGGCCGGGCCGGGTTGATCTGGCGGCGGAACTCCCCCTGCCCGACGCCTCCGCGCGTCGCCGGCTCGTCCGCCTCTACCAGGGCAACGTGATACTCGACCTAGCCGAGCCAGAGCAGGTGATCGAGCGCACCGAGGGCGTCACGGCCTCGTTCCTGAAGGAGCTCATCCGCAAAGCGGCGCTGCTCGCGTGCCAGGACGGGACCGGAAGCGAGGCCGCGGGCGGCGGCCAATCCGCCACGCAGACTGCCCAGGCCGCGCCCATCCGGGTCGCCGATCATCATATGGCGGCCGCCCTCGACCAGCTGCTCGACACCAAGAACCAGCTCACCAGGGTGCTGCTGGGCGGCGCCCAGCCCGGCGATGCCCGGCCAGGTAATCCGCTTCCGGGACCACCGCCAGCGCGGCCGCCGTGGCCAGCCGCACCATAGCGCCGACCGGATTGCCACCTCCGCCGTGGCCGCAGGGTGAGGATGGTTACGGACCGTGATGCGCCGGTTAGCCGCCTCCTGCCGACTCGTCATCCTGCTCCTCGGTCAGCCCTTCGGCCGCCAGCAAGCGCGTCCGGGCCGCCGCGACATGCGGGCGGCCTGATCCCGGCCGGCGCGTTCGGAGGAGTTCGGCACTTAGTTCCTCATCCATCGTCTTCATCCTCCCAGTCCCCATGACCAGTGCCAGACCTGCACACGCCGCCAGATCACCCCTGTCTGAGTGCGCTGTGGGACTAAGGCCGTCACGTTGTCTTGCCGTCCCGGGTCATGGGTGTGAGGGTGCAACCGCGGGGTGATAGGAGAGCATGAGGAGCACGCCGGATGAAGGCAGTGAGGTGCTGACATGACCGATCGGCAACCGCGTACCCGGGAGCAGCGCAGGGTCGACACGCTAGCCAAGCTGTCCGCGCCGGCCGCGGACGTATGGGTCGCGACCGCTACCGCGGATGCGGGCGGGAACGCCAGCTCCTATCTGGTGCCACTGTCCCTAGCCTGGCTCGATGAGCGAGTCGTGCTGGCCACCGAGGCGGACTCGGTCACGGCCAGGAACATCGCCAGCCACGGACGCGCCCGGCTTGGCCTGGGGCCGACTCGTGACGTGGTGATGATCGACGCCGAACTGGAACATGTCTACAGCCTGGACGAGGTCCCGGCCGATCTAGCCCGGCGGTATGCGATGCAAGCGGACTGGGATCCGCGCGCGTCGGGCGGCCAGATGCGGTTCCTGGTGTTGCGCCCGCTGCGGATCCAGGCCTGGCGGGAAGTTAATGAGCTGCCGGGACGCACCTTGATGCGTGATGGAGCATGGATTACCTGAAGGCCGGTTCCTCGCGCGACCGCGATCCGGGGATCTTCGCACGGCCGTGCGGAGCCGCGTCACGGGGCAGGATGTACCAAGCCCGTTCGGCTCTGATATTTCTCGTCACATGTGATGATCAGACGGGTGAGTTCCGTGCGGGACCGGATGCCTAGCTTGCGGTAGGTGCGGGTGAACGTAATTGGCCATGGGAGGGCCTATGAGTAGCACCGCCGCAACCGCGGTGGGCGTTATCCGGCTGCTGTTGGCTGATGTCGACGGCACCCTGGTCACGCCGGACAAGGTGCTGACCGACCGGGCGGTCGGCGCCGTGCGCCGCCTCGGCACGGCCGGGATCCAGTTCGCCATCACCAGCGGCCGCCCCCCGCGAGGCATGGAAATGCTGATCGGGCCCCTCGACCTCACCACCCCGATCGCCGCCTTCAACGGCGGGCTGCTGGTCGACCGGGACATGTCGGTTATCGAGCAGCGAGTGCTGCCCGAGGAGCTCGTACGGCCGGTGGCGGACCTGGTCGGGTCGTTCGGCCTCGATGTGTGGGTGTACCGCGGGCCGGACTGGTACGTGCCGGACCCGAAGGGCTCGCACGTGGCCCGGGAGTCCGCGACAGTGCGGTTCGAACCCGAGGTCATGACCAGCCTCGACGGGCTCACCAGCGACATCGTGAAGCTGGTCGGAGTCAGCGACGACCTGGACGCGGTGGCCCGCGCCGCCTCCGCCGCGCACGACCGGTTCGGCGACCACGTGTCCGCCGCCCGTTCCCAGCCGTACTACCTCGACGTCACCCACCCGGACGCGAACAAGGGCGCGGTCGCCCGCTACCTATCCGCGAAGTACATGATCCCGCCGGAGGCCATCGCCACGATCGGCGACATGCCGAACGACGTGCTGATGTTCGCCCGCTCCGGGCTGAGCATCGCGATGGGCAACGCCAGCCTCGAGGTGCAGCGCTCGGCCCGGCGGATCACCACCTCGAACGCCGACGAGGGCTTCGCCAACGCCGTCGAGAGGTTCGTCCTCCCGCCGAGCTCATAGCCCCTGCCGTCACCAAGCCGGGCGACTCGCAGTACCTGGGCGGAATGACCCGCGCCCGCGGCGGCGACGACACGGGCCCCGAAGCGTTCGGCCAGCAGCCCGGCGGCGAACCAGTGATCGCCGTGGCCGTGGGTGATGAAGATGTCCGTCAGGTTCCGGCCCTTCGCGGCGACCCAGTCGCCGAGCACCTGCGCATGATCTTCCGTCAGCCCGGGGTCCGTCAGCACCGCGTCCTGGTCCCCGTGGATCAGCGTGCTGGCCATGGGAGAGAACCGCTTCGGCTCTCCGTTCGGCAGATAACCGTCCTGTGGCGGCGGGTCGTTGACGAACACGTCGTAACTGAGGTTTCCGGCCAGGTTCATGATTGCGTCTGCCCCTTCTCGTGGCCTGCGGCAAATGCCCTGGTCAGCGATTCCCTATTCTCGTCTGGTAGTTCTGTCTCTGCTAGCTTCCACAGTCCCGGTCTGGGGCGGGCCGTCGCACCAGTGCATACGCTGGTGCCGACCCGGGTCGGCACGCGGAAGACCCTGGTCAGTGCCTGACTTCTGGTTGCCGATTTCCGGGCGATATGCCTAATTGCCGTCCCGAGTATCCATCTCACATGATCGTGTTCGCCACCCTGGCCGTCAGCCGGCGGATCGAACAGGTCACCGGCTGGCCCGTCAGGAAGTTCGCGCGCACCGGCCGCCGCAACCGCATCATCGAGATCCGCGCCGATGCCGCACCATCTCCGCCTGGGGCGCCGGTCTTGAAGCCGGTAGCCACGATGGCGACCTGTGCTTCGTCCCCGCCCAGGGTAGAGGTGCCGAAGTCGGCCAGCTCGGTGAGGAAGCAATTGGTCAGGGCGTTGTTGCAGAGCGCGGGCCGCTCGATGATCCGGCATCGGCGAACCTGGCCGCCAGCAAGGCACGGGTCACCGGATGCGTACCGCTACCTGGCCGACCTCGCCGATGATGGCCGAATCCGGGGATCCATCTGCCCTGTGACTTCGGTTACCGAGCGCCGCTACCGAGGTCACTGACAAGCCGGGCGGGCAGCAGCATGCTGGTTGAGTCAGGCCCTGGCCGGGGACCTCACCTAAGGAGCCGAGCTGCTGGAACGCCGCCAGGTTCCGGGCGCGGGCAGCCGGCGCCGGCCCGCCACGACCACCGGCAAAGTCCTCGCGCTCAACGAGCAGATGCCCGGCCTGGCCGTCCTGCCGACCCATGCCCCACCGCTGCCGCGCGCCTGCCCGGCACCTGACAGGAGACATCAATGCAGACATTCGAGAACACAGTGACGATCCAACGACCCGCCGAGGAGGTCTTCGCGTTCCTCGCCGACTTCGAGAACATCCCGCGATGGAACTACGCGATCGAAGAGACCAAGAAGGCTTCTGCCGGCCCTGTCGGAGTGGGAACCAGATACCGCCAGACACGCTCCGTCCCTCGCAGGAGCGTTGAGGGCTTCGAGGTAACCGTCTTCGAGCCAGCCCGCCGGCTGGCCATTGACGGCCAGATCGGGCCCTTCCAGGCAACGATCAGCTACCAGCTAGAGGCAGTGGCCGGTGCGACACGGCTAGTCAACAACGTGGAACTCGATCCCTCCCATCCCATGCTCAGGCTTGCTGCCCCGCTCGCGACGTCCAGGATTAAGGCGGCAGTGGCGCAGAACCTCAGCAAGCTCAGGCTGGTCCTGGAAGGTGGTCAGCCAGCGTGAGGACCGCTGCCGGGGATAACCGAACGGGCACGGCAAGCGGCGTCCCCGTTCGGGAACCTGGCGCTCTGTGTCGGTCGCCACACGGGAGATACTGAGCCTTTTCATCCTCATTTAGCCGCGCGACGTGGCGGCCGGCCTGAGAGCTGGCCGCGGCCGGGTGCCGTACGATCCCCTTCTTGAGCTCGCGCAATCCCGTGCTGGCCACACCAGCAAGTTTAGCGAGGCCGCCCGAAGGGCCATCCGGGGCGGCGCGAGCGTCATGGACAACGTGTCCGCAGATGACGACGCAGACGGCGCCAGCGGAGACGGCAACGGGACCAGGAACCCGTAGTCCCGGCGCGTGTTCCCTCTGACGTCACGGTACCCGGCGGTACGCCGCAGCCGGCCGAGCCCTACCCCTGCCGGGCCGAGGCGCCAGCCGGGGCGAGCTCCGCCCCGGCGAGTTCGCGGTCGAGCCGCTGCCCCTCGATGTCGGGGTCAGGGATGTACCTGGCGAACCACCGCGGGTGGTACCAGAGCCTGGACCCGGCGATCGCCATGACGGCCGGCACCAGCGTGAGCCGCACGACGAAGGCGTCCAGGAACACGCCCACGGCGAAGCTGAAGCCGATCGCCTTGATGGTCGGGTCGTTGGTGAACATGAAGGCCACGAAGATGGAGAACATGATCAACGCCGCCGCGGTGACCACGCGGGCCGACAACGCGGTGCCGCGTTGGACAGCGCGGCGGGCGTCGCCGTTCTTGGTGTACTCCTCCTTGATCCGCGAGACGACGAATACCTCGTAGTCACTGGACAGGCCGAAGATGATCGCCAGCATGATGATCGGCAGGAAGCTGATCGTCTGCGCCGGGGTGATGCCGAATATGTGCTCGCCCCAGCCCCACTGGAACATCGCGACCTGCGCGCCGAGCGCCGCGGCCATCGAGAGCAGGAAGCCCAGGATCGACTTGATCGGCACCAGGATCGTCCGGAATGCGAACGTGAGCAGGATGAACGCCAGGCCGACCACGACGACCAGGAAGACCGGCAGGGCGCTGGACAGCTTGGCCGAGACGTCGATGTTGGACGCCGTCGTGCCGCCGACCAGGATGTGCGCGCCCGTCTGGCCTTCGATCGTGGCCCGGTCGTCGCGGATCGTGTGCACGAGGGCGGTGGTGGCCCGGTCTCCCGGCCCGGACTTGGGAATCAGCTTGATCAGCGAGATGCCGTTCTGCGTGGTCACCGGGGTCACCTTCACGACGTCGGGCAGCTTGGCGAGCGCCCCCGTGATCTGCTGGGTGTCCGCCGGGCTGCTCACGTCCTGGGCGACGATCAGCAGCGCGCCGTTGAAGCCGGCGCCGAAGCCTTCGGTGGTCAGGTCATAGGCCTGGCGCTGGGTGTTGCCGGCGGGCTGCGAGGCCCCGCTGGGCAGGCCCAGGTGGATCGACGCCGCCGGAATCGCGAGCACGCCGAGCAGGGTGATCCCGCCGACGAGGACCGGCACCCGGTGGCGCACGACGAACCTAGCCCAGCCCGCCCCCGCGGAGCTGTCCGGGTCGGCGGCGGAACGGCGGGCGACCCGCTCGGCGCGGGCACCGAGCAGCGGTAGCCGGGTGAACCTTGCGACCTTGGGACCCGCGAAGCCCAACATGGCCGGCAGCAGGGTCAGGGCGATCAGCAGCGCGACGGTGACGGAAGCCGCGGCGGCCAGGCCCATGACGGTCAGGAACGGGATGCCCACCACGGTCAGGCCGCACAGCGCGATGATGACCGTCAGGGCGGCGAAGACGACGGAGCTGCCGGCTGTGCCCATGGCCAGTGGCACCGACTCCTCCGGTGTCATGCCGTTGAGCAGGTTGGTCCGGTGCCTGGACAAGATAAACAAGCCGTAGTCGATGCCGCAGGAGAGCCCGAGCATCAGCGCGACCGTGGTCGATGCCGAGGCGATGGTCACCACCGACGCGACGGCGGTGATGCCCATCAAGGTGGTGATCACGCCGATGATCGCGCCCAGGATGGGCATGCCCGCGGCCACGAACGCGCCGAAGGTGACCATCAGGATCCCGAACGCGATGATCAGGCCGATCAGCTCGGGCACCTCGGAGATCACCGTGCGCCAGCCCGGATAGACGCTGCCGTTGTACGCGACCTGCACGCCGTCGGCCTGCACCGGCTTCATCGCGGCCTTGACGGCGTTGAGGCTGGAGTCCTTCACGCTGGTCGCCGGGGCCGACCACTGCACCTGCCCCAGCGCGATCTGGCCGCTCGGTGACACCAGGTGGCTCTGGAAGGGAGTCGTGACCGCCAGGACCTGCGGAATCGACTTGAGCTTGGCCATGGCCGACTGGATCGCCGCCCGGTCGGCCGGATCGGTGACCTTGGCGGCGCCGTTGGCGGCGAAGACGATCGTGCTCTGACCGCCGCTGAACGCCGGCAGCTTGGCCTGCAGGACGGCCGCGGCGTTCTGTGCCTCGGTGCCCGGGATGGTGAAGGTGTCGTTGGTCTTGCCGCCGCTGAGCTGGGCGACGGCGATGGCGGCGATGGCGGCGAGCAGCCAGGCCGCCAGGACCAGCCGTCGCCGCCGGAACGCGAAGCGGGCGAGTCGGTACAGGTAGTTCGACATGGACGCGTCTTTCGGCTCGGATGCAGGCTCGGTTCCGACGCTAGGACATTCGCTAGCCGCTCGTCAAGTGAATAGCTAGCCAATCGTAAGGTGAAACACTTGCCGAACGTCTAGTGAACGACTTGCCGATCAGCTAGTGACTCGCTAGCCGCCAGCTTGTATACTGCGAGCGATCCATACTGAGGAGCCATCCATGGTGACGCCCGTCAAGGGCATGTCCGCCCGGGCCGCGCAGGCCGAGCGGACCAGGCAGCAGATCCTGGAAACCGCGCAGCGGCTGTTCACCGAGCACGGCTACGATGCCACCTCGCTGCAGATGATCGCCGACGAGATGGGGCTGACCAAGGCCGCCGTCTACTACCACTTCCGGGCCAAGAGCGACATCCTGCGCGCGGCCATGCAGCCCGGAATCCGGCGCCTCGAGGCCCTGCTGGACGATGCGGCCGCGCTGCGCGGGCGGCGCGCCCGGATCGAGTACCTAGTCAACGGCTTCGTCGACTTCCTCATCGGGCACCGTCACTACGCGGTGATGGCGTCCACCGATCCGGCCGCCAAGCGGGACAAACTGGACACCGAGGCCATGACGATGCGCCGGCGGGCCCTCACCCTGCTGTTCGGCGATAACCCCACCGGCACCGAGCGGCTCTGCTTCAACGCCGTATTCTTCATCCCGGAGTGCCTGCCCGACCTGGCCGACCTGACCGACGACGAACTGCGCGAAGCCCTGCAGACGACACTGCTGCGCATGTTGCGGGTCCCGTCCGGGTCTAGGGAGTAGCAGCAGACCCGAGCATCCAGGAAAGCGAAGGTCCTGGCGAGCCTGGCTGTCTTGGCCAGGTCGGCAAACTGCCGCGAGCTGAGCGCTGCCACCAGGACCCTTTCACCGTCCGCGGTAGCAAAGTCGCGGGCGAAGCCGCCAAGCAGATGGCTGCCGACCCTGACGCCATGCAGCCTGGCCGGCTGGGCCTCGGCGAGGAAGCCGATATGGCCGGCGATGGCCGACACATCCTCCGCCGCCAGTAGCGGCGTAAGGTGACTGGTCATGAGCCGTCACGAGCGCTGATGTCGGTCAGTATCCCGGGTGGCCATAGCTCCTGTTCGGCCAGCATCAGGGCCAATTCCAGCGTTGCGGCGACTCCGGGTTGCTTTTGCCTGAGCAGCCGACGCACGTATTGCATGTTCTCGGCGCTCTGCCGGGTGATAGCTTCCGCCATCGTCGTCTTCCTGACTGATCGTCGTGGCCTGAGTAGGCTCCGGCTGGCGTTCACAGGACGATGCGCAGGGCGAGCCGCGGGGGGCAGCCGCGCCGCACCAGCCTGGCGATCTGATGCCAGTCGATACGGTCGGCATGGATCTCGGCTAGCGTCCCTGGGATGCCGAGACGCGTGAGCTGCGACACGCGCCAGTTGTGCACGGACCGCTCGTCGTGACCCATGGCCTCCTGGCCGGTAATCGCCGGTTCCATCGCTCCTCCCTTCAGCGGGACGGGGTTAGTGCTGGACGGTGCAGGGCCGTACTGCCGTTCGAAGAGGCGGATACGTAACTAAAGGGTCGTCCTGGTCGCGGCAGCGTGCATCGCGGCTAGCACCAGTCATTGCGTAGGGCTGACGCTACTTCTGGCATACCAGCTAGCCGCAGGGAGAACGGGTGCCTGCTATCTAGACCCGCCGCAGGCCTACCGCAGCGCCGCGGCGTGGAACGGCCACGCCGCGCACGTCGCCGCTGACGGCAACTTGCTGACCGCCCCCCGCGGGTGGCCAGCAGGAAGAAGGTCCCGGCGTTGGGCTTCAGCGGATCCGCAACTGCCCATGGCCGCCTGGCACGTTATACCGAGTGAGTCAGGAACGCCGTCCGGCGCCTCGGAGCCAGATCTCGCCCGCCGATTTTCACCCGGTCCTGACCCGGAACCAGGGCGCTTCCGGCCGCCGTCGTCGCCGGGCTGACGGGGACGCTGATCTGTCCAGATGAGGACCATGGCGGCACAAGCGGGTGCATCTCCCTGCCGGCTGGCCGATGCCGGCTTCCAGGCTCGGGCGCGCGTGTTTTCGGTGGCCGGCGGGGCCGGGGTGACATCACCCCGGCCCCCGCGCCTGGTCAGTTCTGCGCTGCGTAGAAGATGACATGCTCGGTCTTGATCTTGTTGTTCTCGTCCAGGAGGTAGAGCCGGGCACCGGGGAGCGTGGCCTTCCCGGCGCCGAAGTCCGCCTCGACGGTCAGCATGAGCAGCGCGTTGCGCTCGTCGCCGAGCTCGACCCCGCGGGCTGGATCGAGCTGGTGATCTGCGGGCATACAGACGCCCGTGACTTACTGCGCACGGTACGCCACCGCGTGATGCTTGTCATGCGCGCCCGGGGACTTGGGACAGTACCCCCGGGCGCGCCCCGAGAGAAAGGAGGACCCGTGCCTGATATCGCGGAGATGGACAGCTTCGGGATGCTGTGCGAGGACTGGGGCGGCGCCTACCGGATCAGCCGCGCTCCCGGCGCGGAGCACCACTACAGCGCCGAACGGCGCGACGATCCCGCCGTCATCCTGACCGCTGCCGACCCTGGCGCGCTGCGCAAGCTGATCCGCGCCGATTACCTTGCCCACCCGGTCCCTCGGGAGGTTACCCCGTGAACGGCCCAGGCCAGCCGGCCAGGAACCAGCCCGCGATGCCCGCCCAGCCTGCGGCCGTCGGCCCGCCCAAGCATCCGCTGTACGCGCTCACCACGTACGAGCTCAAGGACCGGCGGCGCGAGCTTGAGCGCGCCATCAAGGGCATTGCTGCTGACGCCACGATCCAGGGCTGACCTGCGCCGCGCGCTTGACGCCGTGATAGCCGAGCAGGAAGACCGGGCAAGGTCGGCCCGCGCCTGAGCCCATCCGCCTTATGCGGCGGCTTGGTCGCCTGGCCTGGCTGCGGGGTGGTGCCAGACCCGGGCGATCGCGTGTGTGGGCCAGTGGGGATGGTAGCGACGGCTGGGGATGGTGGCGGCGGCGTCTGCGTCGTGGATGGTCAGGGCGGACGCTATCCCGGCCAGGCAGAAGGCGGCGGCGACCAGGAAGGCGATCCGGTAAGCGGTCAGGTTGGCTACCTCGTGCCCGGCGACGAGGTGGGTCGATCCGATCAGCACGATGGCCGTGGTGAGCAGGGCGACGCCGATGGCGCCGCCGACCTGGCGCGCGGCGTTGAACATCGTCGAGGCCTTGCCGGTCGCCCCGGGCGAGATGGTGGCGAACGCCGCCGCCTGGGTGGGCACGAACACCTGGCCCATGGACAAGCCCATGGTGAACATCAGCAGCCGGGGCCACCACAGGCTGGAGTGGGCGTCCAGCAGGGACAGCAGGCCCATGGAAGCGGCGGCGCCGGCCAGCCCGATGGCGATGTGCCGGCGGGGCCCCAGCAGTGGGTAGAGCACCCGGCTGGCCAGCTGCGCGCCGATCATGACGCCGATGGCCTCGGGAAAGGTGCTCAGGCCAGAGCCGAGCGCGGTCAGGCCGCGGCCGTCCTGGTAGTACAGCGAGATGGCGTAAAGGGTGCCGAGAAAGCCGATCGAGGCCAGGGTCAAGACGCCGGTGGAAGATCGGAACAGGCGGTTACTCAGCAGCCGCAGCGCCACGATGGGCTCGGCGGTGTGCAGCTCGACGGCGACCATGGCGACCAGCAACGCGACCCCCGCTGTGACGGTCCCGAGCACCTCGGCCGATGCCCAGCCCAGATCCGGCCCCTCCGAGACGCCGTACATGAGCGACCCCAGGCCGATGCCCGAGAGCAGGAACCCGGCCAGGTCGAAGCGCCCGGGCCGGGTCTGGGCGTGCTGGCGGAGGAACCTGGCGCCGAAAGCGAGTGCCGCCGCCCCGATGGGTACGTTGACGTAGAACACCCAGCGCCACGACAGGTCTGTGACGAGCAGGCCGCCGAGCACCGGGCCGAGAGCCGGCGCCAGGGTGGTCGGCACGGTGAGGATGGAGGCGGCCCGGATGCGTTCGGCGGGGGGAAAGACCCGGTACAGCATGGCCATCCCCACTGGGGCGAGCATGCCGCCGCCGGCCCCCTGCAAGACCCGGAAGGCCACCAGCTCACCGAGGCTGGACGCCAGGCCGCACAGCGCGGACGCCACAGAGAAAACGGCGATGGCGGTCAGCAGCACCCGCTTGCCGCCGAACCGGTCGCCGAGCCAGCCGGACGCCGGGATGAACACCGCCAGGCTGACCAGGTAGGCGATCGAGACGCTATCGACGGATGTCGGGCTCACCGAGAAATCACGGCCGATGGTCGGCAGGGCCACGTTGACGATGGTGGTGTCCATGATCGACATGAACATGGCGGCGACGAAGACGACGCTCACCGCCACCTTCTCGCTGATCAGCGCCATCGTGCGCGGACTCCCGGACAGTGGCTGACCGGCAACATCCGCAGGCGCCTTCATGATGTCCTTCCCGGGGCGAGGCGAGCGGGTGAGCTGGGCATTACGCGCCTCCGGCCAACCCGACTGGCTGAATTCCGGCTAGCCGTGACATGCCTTTTGCGGGGCAGCAGTCGGCGGATCGCCTGCATCCGGTCGTTGATCATCCGCTCGCCAATGGCCGTCCCGGGAAACTGATGGGCCAGGTGAAAGGCCGCGCCGTAATGCTGCTGACCGCGCAGCCCCGGCCACGGCACGGGCAGGTCGGCCGCCGCGGTGGCCACGATGCCGGTGCCCATCACCGAGGCGAACCAGTTGGGCCCCAGCCGGGCGAAGACATCACCGGGCCGGTCCAGGTCATCCAGCAGGCCGTGGCGGCGGGGCACAGGGCGCGCCGGCGCGGGCCGGACCGGTAACCACCTGACTCATGTCCCAAGCATCACCAGCCGCCACCAGCCCCGCATCACCGCCAGCACCCGACATCACCCGATGCTGCCGGCCATCCCCGCGTTACCGCTAGCAGGTAGCAAGGCGCGCGGACCGGGCGGCGATCGCGTACAGGTCCCCGGCCGGCCTGGTGAGGCGCCGCCCGGCGGTCCATACCGCCAGCAGCGTGCGGTTCAGGTCGAGGCCGACGATCGTCACCGCGCGGAGCGTCCCTGCACGCGCACGGCCTGTTCGAAGAACCGCCGGGTGCCGTGCCGGCGGCCTGACGTCGAGCCACTTTCCGTTCGGGCTGCTAAAAGGACTGGAACGGCCGAGAGACTTACTCCGCGACCTCGGCCCGAACTGGTACGCGTCGATCATGAGTATCGTCGCCGTCGCGGCGCGAGCCTCCCGTTCCGAGTTCCCAGGCTGCACATGTTCGCGACGGCCGTGTGGGCGCTGGCCGGCACCGGTGGAGCATGGCGTGACAGTTCGGGCAGACTGGCCGGAGATCGTTGGCCGGGTCGAACTGATAGTCCGGTTCAAGGCCGCCCGCGAGCTATTACCGGCCAAACAGGTGTACCGGTGGCCTGAGCAGCCAACACAAAACCAACACAAGGAGGTTCCGGGAGGCGTCCAACACGCGGTTAACACGGACGGAACGGCACTCCGCGATACACACCGGCACGGCTGCTAAGCTGGCTTTGTAAGCCCCTGACAAGCCTTTATGCAGGTGACGGGGCTGGTGAACTTCACGGGGCAGACGCTCCCAGGCCCAGGACAGGCCTTCTGAAAAGCGGAAGGTCGGATGCTCCTACGCTTGTGCTGCGCAGGACGTAGAGCACCGGCGGCATGTTCGCCGATGCTGATGATCGCGGTTAACGGACCGCCGCAAGCTGCGCCGGGCGGTCCTGGCGCCGTTCTGGTCGGCCGCGGTGGTGACAATCGCGCTTCGCGAAAACTATCCCAACGCGGTCTTGCTGCCTTCGCTCGATGACAGACATAGGCGGCCGCAGCAGGAAGCAGCCCTCAGCGGCACTTCGCGCCCCGGCCGATGTCATCACGACGAACGACATCACCGGCCGGGGCCACCCACGGCTGGTAAAGCATCCTCCGAAGGATCAGGATCGCGCCGCAGCGTCCTCAAGCTCGGCCGGGAGTGCTGCTGCGTCTGCCAGCTCGGCGTTGATCCTGCACGCCAGGGCGTTCAGAGCCTGGTTGGAGCCCTTGATCCCCTCGCTGCGCAAGGCGCGCCGGGATACCGGCTTCCCCGCTGCGGTAAGCCTGCTGGCGATCAGGCGCGCTGGTTGATCTCCGCCAAAGTCGGTGTCCGGGTTCTGTCGGCGGTGCCGCGGACCGCCTTGGGGGCCGTTCTGGTCCTGGCTGGGGGACCGGACCCGGACGTCGGCTGGCCTGCGGTCTGGTCCTGGGCCGGTCCTGCCTGGTCCTCGGCGGACCAGGCGGGGGACTGGGGCGTGGCTGGTCCTGCGGTCCCGTTGTTGTCCGGTCCGCCTGCTGTAGTGTGAGCGTCGGCGCGCAGCATGTGGGCCAGCGCGGTCCCCATGGCCAGGACCAGGACCGGCAGGCAGGACACGAGGGTGGTGGCGGGCCACGGCGCCCGCGCCGCCCCGGCCTGGGCCAGCAGGTGATAGGCCACCTGCCCGGTCATGCCGAGTGCGAAGGAGCAGATCGCCGACCACTTGGCGAACCGCCGGGTCTGGTCGCTGATCCAGTTCTCGCGGGCCAGCCAGGCGCGCAGCGCGTAGGCGGCGTAGGCCTCGACGCCGACCGGGAGGGTGATGGCGGTGTCCAGGTGTAGCGAGGGCCAGATGCCCGGCAGCGGGGAGACCAGGCCGAACCCGGTCTTCTGCGCGATGCCGACCCACCTGGACCACACCTCGGCTGTGGCCGGGGCGGCCAGGACCAGGAGCGGCCAGGACCGCACGGTCCTTGCGCCGGAGGGGACCACGGAGGACCGGTCCGCAACGGCCCCCTGGACCGGATCATTGCGGTCCAGGCCGCTGGTCCCGCCGTGCCATGGATCAGCGACGTGAGCTGTTGCTACCACGTTGATCCCCCCTGCGGCATGGCGAGCGGGTGCGGCTCGCCGGTCAGTGCGGACAGGGCGGTGGCTACTTCGCTGGGGGTGGCGCGGACGTAGGTGGTGGTGGCGCCGGTGTCATTGCCGCGGTCGGTGTGCCCGGCGTACGCGCGGGCGACGGCGTAGCCGAAGTTGCGCTTACTGGTAACCGGCAGTGTTCCGATCATGTCGAGTGGTGCAGGCCCGGCTTCTGCGGCGGAGGCATTCGTCAGGTCTGGTGAACGCGTTCCCGGGCGAGTTCGGCGGCGTAGCGGGACCAGTCGCCTCCTGCTTGGTGCACCCATCGGACCGCGGTGCCCGGTGAGAGGTGCAGCAGGTCGGCGAGGACTGCTGCGGGCATCTTGGCGGCGAGGTCGGTGAGGGCAGCGCGGCGGCCGGGCATGACGTAGATGCCCAGGGCGCGCAGGCGCTCGCCG
>Ga0070698_100005263_pt1 | contig 14153 bp, 11 predicted proteins | sample KBSK1502metaG_FD_65477 | JGI IMG/M metagenome (GOLD analysis project Ga0070698, IMG submission 65477) | Corn, switchgrass and miscanthus rhizosphere microbial communities from Kellogg Biological Station, Michigan, USA - KBS K1-50-2 metaG | ecosystem: Host-associated > Plants > Roots >...
GACCCTCCATTCCTCATTGATGCTGGTCGCCCTGGTTATCTACCTGATCTCGTTGGTCCTGCGGCTCGGGAGCGCGCCCGCTGCCTCGACCGCCGGGGTCTGGCTGTCGATCCTCGGCTTCCTGGTCCTATCCGCGGGCGCCTACGTCGGCGGTGACGTGGTCTACGTCCTCGGCAACATGGTCAGCCGCCACGCGTTCCGTGGCGCAGGCACGAAGTGGATCGCCCTCGAGCCGGCGGAGACGGACGGCAACGGCGGAATTCCGGAAGGGAAGCTCGTGAAGGCGAAGCTGGGCCTCAACCAGCTCGTGCTGGTGCGCCAGGGCGAGACGATCCTCGCCCTGCACGACACGTGTGCCCATGCCGGTGGCCCGCTCAACGAGGGCAAGCTGATCGACGGCAAGCTCGTGGAGTGCCCGTGGCATTACTCGCGCTACCGCCTGTCGGACGGGCTGGTAGTCCGCGGCCCGTCCGTGTACGACCAGCCCGCGTACGAGGTCCGCCCGCGGGAGGGCGGTGGCTGGGAGGCGCGCCGGCGCTCCTAACCCGCGCGAGGCACGGCGCGGCCCACGACAATTCGCGGCGCCATGGTCATCGACCTCCCCGAGCCGTGCCTCGTCGTTCTCGTCGGTGCCGCGGGCGCCGGCAAGAGCACGCTCGCGGCGCGCCTCTTCGCGACGGACGATGTGCTGTCGTCGGACGCGCACCGGGCCCTCCTCACAGGCGATGCGGCCAACCAGGCAGTGACGAAGCGTGCGTTCGCGATCCTCCACCGTCGCCTCGCGCAGCGCATGGCCGAGGGCCGAACGACCGTGGTCGACGCCACGAACGTGACCTCGTTTGCGCGGCGCTCGCTCACCCGCCGCGCCGCCGCGCATGGCATACCCGCGATCGCGATCGTCATCGATCTCGAACCGACGCTCGTCCTCGCCCGCAACGCCACCCGGCCGGGCCGGATCGTGCCCGAAGCGGCGGTGCGGCGCCAGCTTGCCGACCTCGGGCGATCGCTGCGCCGCGATGCCTTCGCGACCGACGGCTTCAGCGCGGTTCATCACGCGCGTACTGCGGCCGAGCTCGACGGCCTCGAGCTGGCTAGGTCGCCGAGCCCCCGGCGATGAGCGCGACCGCGACGCCCGCCGCGACGATCCCGGCCGCGTGCGCCGGCGTGACGCGCTCGCGCAGGACCACGGTCGCGAGGACCGTCGTCACGACCGGATAGAGCGAGCTCAGGATCGCGGCAATCGCCAGCGGCCCCACCGCGATCGCCGTGAGATACAACGCGGTCGCGGTCATGTCGCCGACGCCCACGGCCAGCAGGGCGGGCCAGAGGCGACGCGGGACGCGCCAGGCCGGGCGCCGAACGAGGATCCAGCCACCGATGAGCGCGATCGAGGCAACCCGGATCACGATCAGCGGCGAGATGATGAAGGCGTCGTCGAGGCCCGAGACGACGACCGTGAACAGCCCAAACAGCGTCCCGGCGCCGACCGCATAGGCGAGGCCGCTCGGGCGGTCATCGGCGTGGTCGGACGGCCGCGATACGAGCACGACGCTGGCTGCGGCGGCGCCGATGCCGACGAGCGCGAGCAGCGATGGCAGGCCCTCGGTGACGAAGCCGAAGACGACGGGAATGGTCGCCGTGAGCACGGCGGCAACCGGCGCGACGACGCCCATCCGCCCGGTGCTCAGGCCTCGATACAGGAGCACGAGGCCGCTCGAGCCGAGGATCCCGCCGGCCACCGAGATCCCGACGTCGAGGGGACGCATCGTCGGCTCATGGACGACGAACAGGAGCGGGATGCCGACCACGAGGCTCGCAGCCTGGCTGCCGCCGAGCACCCCGAGGACGGGGGCGTGGCGACTCGTCAGGCCGCCGCCGAAGTCGCTGAACCCCCAGCCGATCGACGCGAGGAGGCCCAACCCGACGACCGCGAACGTCGGCGGGAGAGAGAGGTCGGGCACGTGCCTATCATCGCGGCTGCCCATGACACGCGCGGCCCGCACGTCCGTTCAGCTCGCAGCCGCGGTCCTCTTCGCGCTGACATGGCTGCTCGGCGCGGCGCTCGCCGCGGGCATGACGCTGCCACCGAACCAGTCCGGCGTGTACGTCTACGACTTCGCGAGCATCTGGTCCCGTCAGACCGTCGCCCGCGCCCAGTCGATGGCCGAGGCGATCCGGGAACGGACCCAGGCCCAGATCGCGGTCGTGTCCTGGCCGAGCGACGACTCGGACGTGTCGACAGGCACGGCCAGGGCGGATGCGATCACGATCATGGATGCCTGGGGCGTCGGCCGGAAGGGCGTCAACGACGGCCTGGTCGTCCTGTTCGACATGGACGCCGGGAGCACGCGCCACGGGCAGATCTACCTGTATGCCGGCAGCGGCTACCTCGAGCAGTACCTCAACGAGGATGAGGCGGCGGGCATCGTCAACGAGACGATGCTGCCGAAGGCGAAGGACGGCGACCTGAACGCCGCCCTCCTCGACGGCCTCGCCCGCGTCGACCACGTCACCCAGCCCGGTGGCAACCCGGATCGACGGTTCCAGCCGATCATCAACGCCCTCCTCGTGATTCTCGTGCTGGGGCTTGCCGCCCTCGTCCTTGGCCTGTTCCTGCGAACGTGGTGGGAGCGGGGCCGCGACGCGAGGGTGCCGCTCATCGACGACTCGGTCCTGCTGCCAGATCCTCCGCCCGGCCTTACCCCGGCCATCGCGACGGTCCTTCGCAAGGACGGCGTCGACAAGGACGCGTTCACCTCGGCGCTCGTCGACCTCGGCCACCGCGGCCTGGTCACGTTCCAATCGGCGGACGGCGACGACAAGCACGTCGACCTCGTGGTGCCGCCGAGCCCGCTGGTCGACCCGAGCTCCCTCGAGGCGCGGCGCCGGCCGCTCGGCACCGCCGAGGCGAGCCTCGCCCGGGACATCGACGGGCGCGCCTCCGGCGGGGTGCTCGAGTGGTCGAGGCTCAAGCGCGGCACCGGCCAGGAGCTGTGGGAGGCGTTCAAGAAGGATGCCGGGCAGGCGGCCAAGGCCGCAGGCTACTTCCGGGACGACCCGAACCGGCTGACCGGGCGCTGGCTGGGGATCGCCGCCGGGCTGGTCATCGCCGTCGTCGTGTTCGGCTTCCTGTTCGCATTCGACACGAGCGGGGACTCGAACCTGTTCCGGCCCGGACGCGCGTTCCTCGCCCTGCCGATGCTCATCGCCGGCGGCGCCGGGATCGCGATCGCCATCTTCAGCGGCAAGCTCGCCGCGCGCACCGCCGACGGGGCCCGCACGTTGGCGATGTCCCTCGCCTACAGGAACACGCTCAAGTACGAGATGGCGGCCTCGCAGACGGTCGACCAGGCGGTCGAGAAGACGCGCAGCCGCCTGCCCTGGATCACGACACCGGACCTGCTCACCGTGTGGGCCGTCGCCTTCGGGCTGAAGGACGAGATCGACGACCTGATCAAGGCGACCTTCGCGGCGGCGCAGGCGTCGGGCGCGGTGGCGTGGTCGCCTGCCTGGTACGCGGGCACGTCACTCGACAGCGTCTCGAGCATGGTCGGCTCGATCAGCACGACCGCCGCCTCGTCCTCCGGCTCCGGCTACGGGGGCGGGGGAAGCGGCGGCGGCGGCGGCGCCGGAGGCGGCTTCTAGCCCGCGAGTCTGATCCGGGCCGGCTGAGCCTCGCGCGGGCCGATCGCGGTCTAGGTCGCGGCGGCCTCGACTGGGCTGAGCGCGGTTGGGCCATCGAGCTTGAGCACCGCGTCCGCCGCCTTGTCGTAGCGGTTCGACGTCGTCAGGTAGATCACCTGGAAGTCGGCGCTGACGTCGCGCAGCAGCTCGAGTGCCCGCTTGGCTCGCTCGTCGTCGAGGGTCACGAACGGATCGTCGAGCACCAGCGGCGGCCGCCGATCGCCGGTCACCAGCCTGACGAGGCCGATGCGCGCGGCCAGGTAGACCGTGTCGAGGGTGCCTTGGCTGAGGGTCGACACGTCGACCCAGTCGCCGCGCTCCGGGGCGTAGACCTTGAGCGAGAGGTCCTGGTCGTCCACCTGGACGCGCCGGTAGCGACCGGCGGTCACCCGCTCGAGGTCGGTGACCATGCGCCGCTCCAGGTAGCGCGTCGCCGTCCGGATCGTGGCACGCTCCGCGCTGTCGAGCGCCCTGAGGGCCGCCTCGTACACGCGGGCGCGGCGCTGGAGGAGATCCAGCTGCTCGGCGAACGACGCCGCGCGCTCGGCGTGGCCCGCGACATCCTCGGCATCGACCGCGTTCTGCTCGACCCGCGCCTTGGCCTGCGCTTCGGTGTCCCGCGCCAGCCCGAGCGCGCGATCCGCGTCGGTCACGGCGACCTCGAGCCGCTCCCGCGCGCGAGGCTCGCGAGCGATCGGCCCCAGCTGCTCCAGCGCGCCGGTCTTCTGCTCGACGTCCAGGGCGGCCTTGTCGCGAAGATCGGGCAGGGTCTCGGTCGGCTCGCGGCCGACGAGTCCCTCGAGCTGGGCGCGCAGTCGCAGGATCTGGCCGATGTGGGCCTCCTCGGCGGCAACCAGCGCCTCGACCGCGGCGAGGTCCGGCAGCTCCAGAGCGGCGAGGAGGTTGGTGAGCGTGACCTCCTCCATCGACAGCTCCTGCTCGAGCATCGACCGGCCACGGAGCCGCCGCTCGATCTCCTGCGAGCGCATGTCCTTGTTCTTGCGCACGTCCTGCGCGCGGATCCGCTGGCGGCGTCCCACGGCGGCGACGATCGCGCCGACGAGCACGAGCAAGGCGGCGAGGAGCCCGGCGCCGGGCAGCACGATCGCGCCCGGGCCACTGCCGATGCTGATCCCGGGCAGGCCCGTGGGCAGGACGTGCAGCTGGTCCGCGAGGGCGATGCCAACGCCGGCGAGGATCATCACGACCGCCGACACGGCCGTCGGGCGCCAGGCGCGCGGCGTCGGGACCTTCATCTCGAACTGGACCTCGACCTCGCCGGCCAGCGCGGCGCGGATCTCGCGAATGCGCATGTCCGAGGCCCGGACCTTGGTCAGCGCCTCGCGCAGCGCCGGCAGCCCATTCGACGACGGGTGCGACGCTTCGAGCTCATCGATCTGGCTGCTCACATCGACCGCGGCGCTGTACCGCTCGAACCGCTCCTTGGCCTGGTCGCGCTCGGCGACGAGGCGCTCCGCGAGCCGCGCCTTCTCGAGCATCGAGCGCTGCTCGGCCAGCTCGGCCTCGGCCGCCGCCCGATCGTCCCGCGACTGGGCGAGGAGGTCCCGATCCTTCTCCAGCTGCTCGAGGGCCGCCTCGCCGTTGCGCTGCGCGGCGGTGGCCGTGGCGAGGCTCGCCTCGGCGGCCTTGAGCTGGCCCGGGTTCTTGTCGCCCTTCGCGTTCAGGACCTGGATGGCGCGCTCGAGCTTGCGCCGGGCCCGGCTCGTGCCGCGGTCCCCGCCCGAGATCGACGCCTGCAGCCGGTCGCGCAGCGCGCCCTCGTCGCGGGCGAGCCCGTCGAGCTCGTGGTGCCGGACCGAGGCGGTCGATCGGAAGAAGGATTCGCTCGGGATCCCGGTCAGGTCGGCGAGGAGCTCGTCGGCCCGGGCGGGATCCGTGATGGTCTCGCCGTCCGCCTCGAGCCTGACCGTGCCCTTGTTGCCGCGGAACGCCTTCTCGAGCGAGCCGGTGCGTGTGCCGTTCTCGATGTCGTCCTGCTCGAACTCGATACGAACCCAGGGCCGGTCCTCGTCGCCCGCAGTCCACGAACGCATCCCGTCCATGTCGCCGGATCCAGAGGTCACCCGGCGGGTGAGGGCGAGCTCGAGGGCTCGCTGGATGGTCGATTTGCCGGACTCGTTCGGGCCCCGGATGATGGTCATGCCCGGGGCGAGCGCCAGGTCCAGGTCGGCATGGCGCCGGAAGTTGCGCAGCTGGAGGCGGGTGATCCTCACAGCGTCAGCTCGGCGCCGGACAGCAGCAGCCGGCCGAGACGCAGGGCATCACGCAGCTCGTTCGCGCCGTCGTCATCGTCCGCCGCCTCGAGCTCGGCGATCTGGGCCTCGAGGTCACGCACGAACGAACCCAGGACGGTCTCCGGCGACGCAACCGGGCCCTCGGGCAGGGGCGAGATCGCCTTGTCCCGGACGCGGAGCTTCAGGAACCTGTCCTGGAGCTCGTTCTCGACCTCGTCGACGAGGACGTCCAGCTCGTCCGGGCGGACTCCGATGAGCTCTGCATCGAGCATCAGGTCCGGATCGGCGCGCTCGGCGAGCTTGGCGACCAGGCTGGGTTGCGATCCGACCGTGGCGGCGTCGAGCTGGAGGCGTTCGAACCGGGTCCGGCCGACCTTGCGCTCCTCGACCATGACCCGCTTCTTGGTCTCTGTCTTGTCGAGCGTGACCAGGAGCACGTTGCCGGCCCGGTCCTGGTCCAGGGCAACGGGCTCCGGCGCGCCGGAGTAGGCGTAGGTCGTCTTGCCTGCCCAACCCTTCGAGGTCGAGTGCCAGTGGCCGAGCGCCAGGTAGTCGAGATGACTGGCCTCGATCTCCTCGCTGGTGATGACCACGTCGTCCCCGTCGGTCTTGCCCTCGATCGCCAGCGCGGCGTGAAGCAGCCCGACGTGCCAGGTCGCGCGGTCGTCCGTGCTCGCGTCGAGATCGAGGAGCGGCGAGTGCGGGGCGCGCTTCGTCGGGAAGCAGCGGCCGTGGACGACGACGTCGAGCGACCGCAGGAACACGTCCGGGTGGTCGGGATCGAGGACGGTCACGAGGTCCGAGCCCACGGCGCCGGCCAGCGCCGGCAGGTCGTAGGCGCGGTAGATCGAGGAGCGGTCGTAGACGTCATGCGTGCCCGGCGCGATGACGATCCGGATGCGGGCGTCGACGAGCCGCTTCAGCTGCGCGGCCGCGCGTTCGACGGACCTCCGCGGCTGGACGTTCGAATCGAACAGGTCGCCCGCGATGAGGACCAGGTCGACCTTCTCGGCGAGCGCGAGATCAACGGTCGCCACGAACGCCGCGAACTGCCGCTCCCGTTGTGTCGCGGCTCGGTCACCGAGGTCCGCGTGCCTCGCCCCGAGGTGGACGTCGGCCGTGTGGAGCAGTCGCAGCACCCTCTGAGCGTCCTCCCCCAGCGCCCCGAGGACCGGATTTGCCCGGCGAGCGGGGCGCCCCCAATTGCTCCCCGCTCGCCTGTGCGAACGGTCGCGGGCAATTGTGACAGGTCGATTGTCACGGTTCGACCGGCTGACGGACCCATCGGGAGATCCCGTGTATTCTTCGGCGCGAATTCACCCGGTGCGCCCCGACCAAGGGACTCCAGAACGGCACCAAGGGTCGCGCGGCGCCGGCTCCGAAGCCGCCTCCGCGTTGCCGACGGTTCCCCTCCGGCGCACCACGACGATCTGACCACGCGCTCCGGAGGACCTCGTGACCTACGCCGATCGAACCCTGACCTGTGTCGACTGCGGCTCCGAATTCATTCATTCGGCTGACGACCAGCGCTACTACGTGGAGAAAGGGTTCGCCTCGGACCCGAAGCGGTGCGTGAGCTGCCGCGCCAGCCGCCGCGCCGCGCGCGACACCGGCTACTCCGCCTCTGATCTCGGTGGCCCACGCGGCTATGAGCGCAGTGCCCCCACCCGCGAGTACTTCGCCGTCCTGTGCTCCGAGTGCGGCAACCAGGCCCAGGTGCCGTTCCGGCCACGCATGGATCGGCCGGTCTACTGCTCCGACTGCTTCCGGAAGGCCCACCCCGACTGATCTCGGCAGCTGAGCCGCCATCGAGCGGCGGCTCGGACCCGAGCGCTTTCCTACACTCGCGCCGATGACGAGGGCGCAGCGCGGGACCCTGATCGCGGCCGTTCTCGGCTCGGCGATCGTGTTCCTCGACGGCACCCTCGTGAACATCGCCTTGCCGCGCATCGGCGAGCAGCTGCCGAGCACGATCCTCGGGCGCCTCGAGGCGCAGACCTATGTCACGTCCGGCTACCTCGCGACGCTGGCAGCATTCCTGGTGCTGGCCGGCGCCCTCGGCGACTACTACGGACGGCGCCGCGCGTTCGTCATCGGGCTCATCGGCTTCGGTGCCACGTCCGTGCTGTGCGGACTCGCCCCGAATCTCGAGCTGCTCGTGGTCGGGCGCGTCTTCCAGGGCATGGCCGGCGCGCTCCTCGTCCCGGGGTCATTGGCCATCATCACGAGCACATTCGAAGGACCCGAACGCGCCCGCGCTTTTGGGCTCTGGGCTGCCGTCACAGCCGCGCTCACCACGCTCGGCCCGCCCATCGGCGGGATCTTCGTCGACACCTTCGGCTGGCGCATCCTGTTCCTGGTCAACGCGCCGCTGGTCGCGATCGCCGTCTGGTTCGCGCTTCGGTACATGGCCGAGTCGAGGGACGAGGAGGCAACCGGCCACTTCGACTGGCTCGGCGCCGTGGTCGTCGTGCTGACGATCGGCGGTCTCGCGTTCGGCGCAACCCGGGGCGAGCAGAACCAGTGGCGCGATCCCATCGCGTTCGTCGCGATCGGGGTCGGCGTGCTCGGCTTGATCGCCTTCCCGATCCTGATGTCCAGGCGCCCGCATCCGCTCGTGCCGCTCGGACTGTTCCGGATCCGACAGTTCGCGACGGTCAACCTGTCGACGCTGTTGATCTACGGCGCGCTGTACACGAACTTTCAGGTCACGTCGCTGTTCCTGCAGGGGACGCTCGGGTACACCCCGCTCGGCGCGGCCATCATCGGCCTGCCCGGCGGCATCCTGCTGACGTTCCTGTCGACGCGTGTCGGGACGCTCGCCGGGAGAATCGGGGTCCGGCCGTTCCTGGTGGGCGGGCCGCTGATCATGGCCCTCGGGCTGCTGTGGTGGGTGCGGGTCCCGCCGACGTCCCAGGCCTGGGCCGCGTCGATCGCGGATTCGTCAACGCTCGTTCCGCCCGCCAGCGTGTTCACCGATCCGCTGCCCGCCACGATCCTGTTCGGCATCGGCATCTCGCTGGTCGTCGCGCCGCTGACGACGGCGCTCATGGGCTCCATCCCGGTGCACAACGCGGGCATCGCCTCGGCGATCAACAACGCCCTGTCGCGGGTGGGCCAGCCGCTCGTCGGGGCGGCGGTGTTCATCGTGGTCACCGGTGCGTTCTATTCGACCCTGGCCGCCGCGGCCCCGGGCACGGATCCGAGCTCGCCCGAGCTGCGAGCCCAGTACGAGGCCTTCCATCCCCCGCCGGACGACGCACCCCCGGCGCTCGCAGCGGCGGCGAAGTCCGCGTCGACCGACGCGTTCCACCTCGCCATGATCGTCGGCGCGACGCTGATGCTCTCGGGCGCCGCGGTGAATGCCGTCGGCCTGCGCGACCCCTCGGGTGCTGCTCGAGCGAAGTCGACGGCGACGGCGAGGTCGATTTCGGAGACCACCGCGCAAGGCGGCTGACAGCAGAACGGGCCGGGATCACTCCCGGCCCGTTCGCTTGGGCGTCGTGTGTGCCTCGTCGTCCGGGTGCTGCTCCCGGGTCGGGCGGCGGTGTTCGATCAGGCCGCCGGCGGCGGTGGCGGCGGGGCGGCCGTCTTCGGCATCGCCTGGTAGTCCTTCCAGGCGCCGTAGGCCATCATCCCGCACCCGATCGCGTTGAGGATGATTGACAGGGAGTACAGGTTGATGCCGATGACCGCGATCCAGGTGACGAGTGCGATCACGGCAAAGAACGCGGCTACCGCGGCGATGCCAAGCACGATCGTCTGCGGCGGGATCGGCCAGTTGATCTGGTTGGGCTGGTATTTCAGCCAGTAGACGACGGCCACCGCGACCGCGGCTGCCAGGTCGCCGGACCCTGAACCCAGGAAGCCGTACCCGCTGATCGCGCCGACCAGGAAGGCCACGACCACGATGATCGCGCCGTAGATCACCTGTTTCTCGTTCACGTTCAGCTTGTTCATGAACTGCTGGGCCATGCGTTGACCTCCCTCGGTTCTCGACTGACGTCGGTCGAGCGGTGCGGCAGCAGCCCGCCGCAAGTTGCACGCGAGAGCGTAGCGATGTGGATGCCGTGCCGAAAGGGGTTCGGAACGCCTATCTGCGCCTGATCCGCTCCAGATCCCCGGCGGTGTCGACGTCGAGCAACGTGTTCGCGCCCGGATCGAGGGGCAGCCAGACCGCGGGTGGGATTTCGACGTGGGCAAGGCGCTCGACGAGGGCCTGCAGCGACCGATCGCCCGAATCGATGGCCTCCGCAGCGGCCCTCGTGGCGGCACGGACGCGAACGGCGAGCGGCAGGACCGCGCGGCGCGGCGGCTGCCGCTCCGTGTCGACCAGCGATTGAGGACGGCCGAGCAGCACGGCGTCGATCGTCGGGTCAGCCGCGAGCCGATCGAGCATCGAGCGGAGGACGGCCGGCACGAGCCGGGGCATGTCGCCGCCGACCACGATCGCCAGATCGGCCACCGGATCGGGATCGACCGCCGTGTCGAGCGCGTTGGCGAGCCCTGCCAGGGGACCCGCGAACGGATCGCGGTCGTGGACCAGCGTCACGGGCACGTCGGCTACGGCGGCCTCGAGGAGCGACTCGGGAGGCCTCGGGGCCGCGACGAGCACCCCGTCGACGAGGGGCGCGACCGCGGCGACCGCGCTCGCGAGCAGGCTCCTGCCGTCCAGCTCGGCGGCGAGCTTGTCGCCGCCGAACCTCGACGATCGGCCGCCGGCGAGAACGATCCCGGTCCTCACCGGGGAGCTGCCGTGGCTGCGGCGGCTTCCGCGTCGCGCCGCGGCGCGCGCGGGCCGGGGATGTGTCCGTCGGGCGTTCGCTCGAGGATCCCGCGCCGATCGAGATCCTCAAGGATGGCGAGCACGTACTTGCGGCTCGTCCCGGTCGCGTCGCGAAACGCGGCCGGCGTGAGCGGCGCGACTCGTGCCCCATCGAGCGCAGCCGCGGCGAGGCGGTGGAACGTCGCCGCCGACCACGCGAGATCCGGCCCGACCCGGACGATCCGTCCGTCTGCCTGCAGGGCGCGCACCCCTTCCGGCGGGCAGCCGGCGGCGCTCGCCGCCTCGCTGAGGGCCGGGGGTGCGGGCACCGACAGCGCAGTCTCGAGTCGATCCATCGCCGCCAACAGCGGGGCAGGCAGGGCCTCGCCGCGTGCCGGGTCGTAGAGCGCGTCGCCGCGTCGTGCCAGCCGTCCGTCGACGATGAGCCCGTCGAGCACGCGCGAGATCGAGGCGGCGACGGTGTCCTCGTGCCGCCGCTCGGCCGTGGCGACCGAGCGGAGGCGGCGTCGAAGGGCGGAACGCGCTCGCGACATGGGCAGGCCCGGGCTCAGCGGCGCGTCCCGGTGATGGTCGGCCACCGCCTCGACGGCTGCCGCGGAGAGCAGGGCCGACACATCCGCCGCGAAGGCGGCCGATCGGGGGCCGGCTGCCGCCTCGTCCTCGGCGCCGTCGCGCACCAGCAAGCCGTCGCGCACCGGCGCGCCGTCGCGCACCAGCGCGCCGTGCAGCTCGACGCGGGCCGCCTCGATCGCGTCGACGGAACCTGCGTCGACCGCGGCCGCGAGCGCCTCGAGCCGTTCCGGCGTCATCCGACGTCGGGAGATCCCGCGCGGCGGGCTCGCGTCGAGGACGCGGACGCCCCCGATCACCTCGCCCCGGCCGGGCTCGCGGAGGAGCCCGCGGTCGCCCGAAAAGGTCGCCGTCGGCCGATCGAGAACCAGGATTGCGAAGCCCTCGACGGCCCCGATCCGCCGGACGCGCGCATCGACCTGGTCCGTGCCCAGATGGAAACGGAGCTGGCTGCCAGCCCTCGGCCAGGCTCGAAGACTCCCCGATGGCGCCGGAGATGTGCGGGCGACCAGCACCCTGGCCGTACCCCGAACTCGCGGGTCGGTGGTCAGGACGTCGCCGCGGCGGAGCTCCTCGGCGCCGACGCCCGCGACGTTGAGGGCAGTTCGCCCGCCCCCGTGGGCCTCGCGCGCCGTGCTGTGCACCTGGAGCTCGCGGATTCGCACGGCCTGGCCGCCGGGTTCGTGCCGGAGCGTCTCGCCGGCACGAAGGGTGCCGCCCCGAAGCGTGCCCGTCACGACCACGCCGCGACCCTTGCTCGTGAACACGCGATCGATCGCGAGCCGCAGCGGCCCCCGCGCGCCGGCCTCGTCGACGCGGTCACGGACCCGCCGCAGCGCTAGTCGAAGTTCGGCCATGCCAGCGCCGGTGATCGCGGACACGGCGAGGACCAACGCCGGCGCGAGCCATGTCGGCCGGAGCAGCGCGCGGACCTCGGTGGCGACGGAATCGACCCGCGCGCGATCGACGAGGTCGGCCTTGGTCACGACGACGACGCCATCGGCGATCCCGAGCGCGTCGAGCAGCTGCAGATGCTCGAGTGTCTGGGGCCGCGGGCCGTCGTCCGCGGCGACGACGAGCAAGGCGGCGTCGATCTCCCCTGCACCGACCAGCATGTTGCCGATCAACCGGTCGTGGCCGGGGACATCGACGAAGTCGAGCTCGACCCCGTCGTCGAACGTCATGTGGGCATAGCCGACGTCGATCGTCATGCCCCGCGCCCGCTCCTCGGGCAGCCGGTCGGCATCGATGCCGGTCAGGGCCCGAAGCAGTGCCGTCTTGCCGTGGTCGATGTGCCCGGCGGTGCCGACGACGACGGTCGGCTCCGGATCAGGTCCGCCGGCGACCGTTCGATGCCTCCATCGCGCTGCGAATCGCGCGCCCGAGCCGCTCGTCATCCTCCGGTTCGACCGTTCGGAGATCGAGCAGGACGACGTCGTCGACGACGCGACCGATGACCGCCGGGGTGCCCTCGCGGAAGCGCGCCAGGAGGCGCTGCGGGGCGGGGCCGTCGATCGCCACGGCCCATGACGGCAACGTCTGCCCGGGCAACGACCCGCCGCCGACCGTCGACTCGCAGCCGTTCGCGCGCGCGCCCGAGGCCTCCGCGATCGCCCGCGCCCTACGCTCGATGTCGGCGAGTGGCGCCGCGAGTTGCCGCCAGACGGGGATCTGGGTCTCGGCGACACCACCGCGGTACAGCCGGAGGGTCGCGGCGAGCGCGGCGAGGATGACCTTGTCGGGCCGCGTCGCGCGGGCGAACGGGTCGCGGCGGAGGCGCTCGATGAGCGGCGCCCGTCCCGCGATGATGCCCGCCTGCGGTCCGCCGACGAGCTTGTCGCCCGAGAACGTCACGAGGTCAGCGCCGGCGGCCAGTCGCTCGGCCGGCATCGGCTCGTGCGCCAGCCCGAACCGCGCCGTGTCGAGCAGCGCGCCGGAGCCGAGGTCGTCGACGACGACCGCGCCGTGTCGATGCGCGGTGGCCGCGACCTCCTTCGGGTCCGGTGACTCGACGAACCCCGTCTGGGCGAAGTTCGAGGGGTGGACGCGGAGCACGAGCTTCGCCCGACCATTGGCGAGGACCTCCTCGAAGTCCGCCGCGCGCGTGCGATTGGTGGTTCCCACCTCGACCAGCCGCGCGCCGGTCCGCCGGATGACCTCGGGAATGCGGACGCCGCCGCCGATCTCGACGAGCTCGCCACGGGACACGGCCACACCGCCGCGACCGGCGAGGCCGACCGCCAGCGCGACCGCGGCCGCGTTGTTGTTGGTGACGAGCGCGTCCTCGGCGCCGGTGAGCGCGATGACCTCGTCCTCGACCGCGCGGAAGCGGCGGCCGCGCCGCCCCGTCGCCTCGTCCAGCTCGAGCAAGGAGGGCGCCATCGCCGCCGCCCGGGCGGCTTCGATCGCCGCAGCGGGCCAGGCTGCCCGCCCGAGATTGGTGTGGAGCAGCACGCCGGTCGCGTTGATCGCGCCTCGCAGCCCGACGCCCTCCGCCGCCGGCGCCGCGCCGCCGAGGCTTCGCAGCCGATCGGCCAGCCGAACCGCCAGCTGCTCCACGGTCGTGGACTGGCCGCCGTCAGCGAGCCGCTCCCGCTCCTCCGCCACGACGCGCCGCGCCTCGGCGACGATCGCCGCGCGGTCTCGGCCGGCGAGCGCGCCGTTCGCTGCCTTGATCAGGGCGTCGACGCTCGGAGGTCGCATGGCGGGATCGTACGCGCGGTGGCGGGAGCGCATGGGAGTCGAACCCACCGCGCGACGCCGAGCGCCGCGCCACTCGTTTTGAAGACGAGGGAGCCCACCGGGACCCCTCCGCTCCCGTGGGGGATCGTAGGACCGCTTCAGCCGATGCGGAGCTG
>Ga0070698_100005265_pt1 | contig 14152 bp, 11 predicted proteins | sample KBSK1502metaG_FD_65477 | JGI IMG/M metagenome (GOLD analysis project Ga0070698, IMG submission 65477) | Corn, switchgrass and miscanthus rhizosphere microbial communities from Kellogg Biological Station, Michigan, USA - KBS K1-50-2 metaG | ecosystem: Host-associated > Plants > Roots >...
CCTCTAGGACGGCCTGACCGCGACGGACAGTTACCCCAGACTGAACTCTTAGCCTCAAGATCGCTCCGGCGGCTCCACCGTGCATCACCCCCCGAGGGCGATTCGCGAGCGCCTGCGACAGCACGCCCGCCCTCTGGGCGTGTCATGATCAGGCGAGAAAGGGGGTGCCCGTGCGGTACGTGATCGTGGCCGAGGCCTACCGTGACCTGGAGCAGGTGAGCAGCCGGCTGGCGCTGACGGAGCGGCTGGCCGCGCTGCTGGCGCAGACCCCTGACGGGCTCCTTCCGACCGTGTGCTACCTGTGCCAGGGGCTGATCGCGCCAGAATTCGCCGGGGTGGACCTCGGCATGGCCGAGAAGCTCGCCGTCCGCGCGGTGGCCACCGCGGCCGGCACCGACGCCGCGCAGGTCACGGCCCTGGTGCGGGAGACCGGCGACCTTGGTCAGGCCGCGGAGCGGCTGCTCGCCCAGCCCGTTCCCGAAGCAGGCGGCCGGGCGGCCAGCCTGGAGGTCTCCGAGGTCGTGCACACGCTCCGCAAGATCGCCGCCGCCGAGGGGGCAGGCTCGCAGGGCCGCAAGCTGGAGCTGCTGGCCGGGCTGCTCGCCCGGGCCACACCGCTGGAGGCCCGCTACCTGCTGCGCCTGGTGACGAAGAACCTGCGGCTTGGCATCGGCACGCCCACCATCCTGGACGCGCTTGCCCAGGTGCACGCCGGCGGCAAGGCCGCCAGGCCGGTACTCGAGCGCGGGTACAACATCTGCTGCGACCTCGGCAAGGTGGCCGCCACTCTGGTAAGCGGCGGACTGGCCGCGGTGGAGCAGCTGCGGGTCGCACCGGGGAACCCGGTCCGGGTCATGCTGGCCCAGCGGCTGAGCGACGCCGGGGAGATCCTCGCCCGGCTCGGCGGACAGTGCGCGGCCGAGTACAAGTACGACGGCGTCCGGGTCCAGGCGCACCGCACCGCCGACGGGACGATCGAGCTGTTCACCCGGCGGCTTGAGGAGATATCCGATCAGTTCCCTGACGTTGTCGAGCTGCTGGCCGCGGGGCTGGGGCCGCGCGAGGTGATCCTCGAAGGGGAGGTCGTGGCGTACGACGCGGCCGCGGGGGAGCTGCGGCCGTTCGGCGAGGTCATGCTGCGGCGCCGCAAGCACGGCATCGATCAGGCGGTCCAGGACGTGCCTGTGGGCCTTTTCTGCTTCGAGCTGCTCTACGCCGACGGCGAGGATCTGACCATGCTGCCGTACCCGCGCCGACGCGCCGCGCTGGAGGCGGCCCTCACCCTGTCGCCCCGGCTGCGGCTGACCACCGCCGCCGAGGTCGCCGACCCGGTCGCGCTTGACGCGATATTCGCCCAGGCGGTCACCGACGGGTGCGAGGGCCTGGTGTGCAAGTCGACCGGACCGAATTCCGCCTACCAGGCCGGGGCGCGCGGCTGGCAGTGGATCAAGCTCAAGCGCGACTACCGGACCGAGCTGTCCGACACCGCCGACCTGGTCGTCATCGGCGGGTTCGCCGGCCGCGGCCGCCGCGCCGGCGTGTACGGCGCCGTCCTCCTGGCCGCCTACGACGCGGACGCCGACACGTTCCGCGCTGTCACCAAGTGCGGCGCCGGGTTCTCCGACGCCGACCTGGCCACGCTGCCCGCCCGGCTAGCGCCACTCCTCAGCCCACACAAGCCCGCCCGGGTTGACGCTCGCCAGGAGCCTGACGTCTGGTTCGAGCCTGGTCTTGTCCTGGAAATCCTGAGCGCCGAGCTGACCCTCTCCCCGAACTACACCGCCGCCTGGGGCCAGATCAGAGACGATGCCGGACTCGCCATGCGCTTCCCGCGGTTCACCGGACGCTGGCGCGACGACAAAGCCCCTGAGGACGCCACCACCACGCGCGAGCTGGCCGAGCTGTTCGTCACCGCGCGGCACACGCCCACGGGCGGCGGCTAGGCTGCTACCGCATTCCGCTCTTTCAGCGCCGGGATCACCTCGCGGGCGAACACGCGCGCCTCCTCGCGGGAGAAGGTCTCGACGAGCAGCCGGCGCGCGTCGGTCTCGTCGATGACCTGCTGGAGGGCACCGGCGATCTGGCCGGGTGTGCCGGAGACGGCGATGGCTGGCCGGTTCTTCCTGGCGGCACCGTGGTCGACGCGGAATTCGCCGTCGGTCTCGGGGACAGGCCGTCGGCCGCCGGCGGCGTACAGCCTGAGGAACTGCCCGAAAGCCCCGATCAGGCTCCCCAGGTTGCGCTCCGCGCTGTCCTCGGTTTCGCCGATCGCGACGAAGCGTTCGATCATCATGTTCGCGCCCGAACGGGCGTGCCCGTTCTCGGCGGCCACCTTGATGTAGTCCTCCAGCGCGTCCCGATGCTCCTGGTTGCTTCCGAAGTTGCGCATCACGTTCCAGCCGCGGACGGCCGCGAGCCGCATCGTCTCCTTACTCGACCCGCCCAGCCACACGGGCAGCCGGTCCTGGAGCGGGCGCGTCGCGATCGTGGTGGGGCGTTCCACCGGGTAGAACTCCCCGTCGAAAGTGAAGTCCCGTTCGGTTAGCGCCAGGTTCACCACCTCAAGGCCCTCGAGCCAGGCTCGCTTGAGGTCGTTATCGCTCAGGTTCCGGCCTGCCGCGATCTGTGCCTCGCCAGAGATTCCGCGGCCGAGGCCAAGCTCGAACCGGCCGCCGCTGAGCAGATCCAGCGTCCCGGCCTCTTCCGCGACCCGCAGCGGGCTGTAGAGCGGCAGCACAGTCACCGCGGTGCCCAGCCTGATCCGGCTCGTCTTGACCGCGGCGGCAGCCAGCAGCAGATGCGGCGACGGGCACGTCATGAGCGGAGCGTGGTGCTCGGTGACGGTGATCCCGTCGAAACCCAGTTCTTCGGCCAGGACCGCGAACTCAACGAAGTCGTCCACCTGGCGCTGTTGCCAGCGCGGGTCGTGCACGTCCGGGTCGGTATCGCCGGAGTGGAGCCCGGCGCCATAGGTGTGCACGAATTTCAGGGTGTCGATCTCGTCGCTGAGCGCGGCCATGGGCTCGGGACCTCCAAATAGGGGGGAGCGTGCGTCACTTCGGTTGAACCAGGGTTTCGCCGACCGATTCAGGTCGCTCGCGGGTCATCTCGGCTGGTCCACGGCCTTGCCGGTGGGAAACGACCCAGAAGACCGTGAGCGCGGCGGCTCCCAGTGCGGCGATGAGCAGGGTGCTGGCGATCGCGCCGTGCGGCAGCTCAAGCGCGTAGAAGGTGCGCACCGCAGGTATCGGGAACAGCAGCACAAAGGCGGCGAGCGCGGCGACGAGCAGCGCGATCCTGCGCCAGGTCAGCGGTATCGCCAGCAGGGCGAGCACCCACAGGCTGAGGATGAGCGCGACCAGGGTGGCGGCAGTGCGCTGCTCGGTCAGGGGGAGACCGCGTGCGCGTGCGAGGGCATACGCCGAAAACGTCGCGGCGGCGACGATGAGCCCGGCCGGGCCGGCGAACCGCAGCACCCGGCCGACGAACCCGGGCACATACCGGCGGCGGTTCGGCGCGAGCGCGAGGAAGAACCCGGGGACGCCGATGGCCAGGGTGTCAATGATGGTCAGATGGCGCGGCAGGAACGGATACGGCATGAGGGCGACGCCCGCGGCGACGGCCAGCAGCGTCGCCCACACCGTCTTGGTAATGAACAGGTTGGCGACGCGTTCGATGTTCGCTGTCACCCGGCGGCCTTCGGCCACCACGCCGGGCAGGGTGGCGAACCGGTCGTCGAGCAGCACCAATTCGGCGACCGCCTTGGTCGCGGGCGCGCCGGTGCCCATGGCGACGCCGATGTCCGCGAGTTTGAGCGCCAGCACGTCGTTCACCCCGTCGCCGGTCATGGCCACTGTGTGCCCGCGCGCCTGCAGCGCCTTGACCATCGACTCCTTCTGGTGCGGTGTCACCCGGCCGAAGACGGAGCGTTCCTCCAGCAGAGCGCCGAGCGCGGCGAGGTCCTCCGGCAGGTCCCGCGCGTCGACGGGGTCGCCGGCACGGGGCACGCCTGCGCGCGCCGCGACGGCGCCCACCGTGTGCGGGCTGTCTCCGGAGATGACCTTGAGCGCCACGCCCTGCGCGGTGAAGTAGGCGATGGTGTCGGGGGCGTCGGATCTCAGCCGCTCCTCGAGCACGATGAAGGCCGCCGCGCGCAGGCTCAGCGGGAGCGCCTGACCGGTCAGGGGCCCAGGGGCGTGCGCCAGCACGAGGACGCGCCGCCCGTCGGCGGCCAGGTCCGCGGCTTGCGACAACAGCCCGTCCTGGCTGCCCGCCAAGACCATTTCCGGCGCTCCTAGCACCCAGGAGCCGTGCCCGGCGAAGCTGGCCGCGCTCCACTTGCGCGCGGAGGAGAACGGCACGGCGTCCCCTCGCGCCCACCCCTGCGGCGGCGGGCAGGCCTGCCCGATGGCGGCCAGCGTCGCGTTGCGGGCCTCGTCGTCGGCCAGCGCGCCGAGCGCTGCCTCGGCCGGTGCCTGGTCATCGAGCCGGATCAGCCGGTCGAACGCGACGGACCCGTCGGTGAGGGTGCCGGTCTTGTCCAAGCACACCACGTCCACCCGGGCCAGGCCCTCCACGGCGGGAAGCTGCTGCACCACGACCCTGCGTCGCGCGAGCGTGACCGCGGCCGCGCCGAAGGCGACGCTGGTCAGCAGGACCAGGCCCTGCGGCACCATGCCGACCAGCGCGGCCACGGTTGAGGTGGCGCCCTCGCGTGCGGTTTGGTGGGTATGCAGTTGGCTGACGACCAGCAACAATGCGACCGGCGGGAGCGCCCACGTGACGTAGCGCAGGATCTGGTTGATGCCCGCGATCAGCTCCGAGCGCACCACCGTGAATCGCCGCGCCTGCCCGGCCAGCTTCCTCGCGTACGCCTCCGCGCCCACCCCGGTTGCCTGATAGTCACCCGAGCCGGCGACCACGAAGCTGCCCGATAGCAGCTGATCACCGGCCCGCTTGTCCACCGGCTCGGACTCCCCGGTCAGCAGCGACTCATCGGCCTCCAAGCCCGCGCTGTCCCGCATCACTCCGTCCGCCACCAGCTGGTCACCGGCCCGCAGGTCAACCAGATCATCGGCGACAAGTTCGTTGACCGCGATGTCGTGCGACGTGCCATCGCGGATCACCCGGACCTTAGGCGCGCTGAGCACGGCAAGCCGGTCCAGCGTCCGCTTGGCCCGCAGCTCCTGTCCGATGCCGATCAGCGCATTGGTCACCAGCACGATGCCGAACAGGGCGTCCTGCGGCTGGCCCACGGTCAAGATCACCGCCAGCAGGACACCGAGGATTAGGTTGAACCGGGTCAGAATGTTCGCACGCAGGATCTCGGCGACCGAACGACTCGTCCGCTCCTCACCCGCGTTCGTCAGCCCGCGCGAGCGCCGCTCGGCAACCTGGGCACTACTCAGGCCAGACGGCGGCGTCAACGCGACCGGCGCGGCCGACGCCGCTGATGCAGAGGCGGCCGCATCAGCCATGCCTGCTCACCCCATACCCTGAAGATCGTTAATCGGTTGAAGCAGACCTAAGGCATCCATTCTCTCCCTGCCCGACCAACCATCTGCAGGCTTATCCGGCTGACCGGTCCCGACCCAGACATGGCCGCGACCGCCTTGGCCGTGAGCGCGCCGGCGATCGCAGCGGTTAGCGCTGTGCAGGTGCTCGATTCGCATGCCCAATTAGCCACCACCATGATGTGGCACCACGAGCACGGGACGCTTCGCGTGCGCCAGGACCGCGGACGAGACACTCCCCAGCAGCAGCGACCCCACCCCTGACAGTCCGCGTGCCCCGAGGACGATCGCCGCCGCGTCCATCTCACCGGCGACCTCGCAGATCGTCCTCCATGTCTTGCCGTGTGCCACCCGTCCTTGAGCTGCGAACCCGGCGCTGCTTGCGAGCGCCACCCCCTGTTTGACCTTCTCCTCTGCCAGCTCGGCGGCGATCTCGTCGATGCCGAGCTCTTTGGAAAGGAGCTTCGACACCGGAGCGCTGAGGATCGTGGCCGGGTCGTAAGGCTCCCACGTCGCGACCGGCTCCCAGACGGTGAGCACCACGGCCCGGCGCGGAGCCAGCAGCTTAACTGCCTGCGCGATCGCCGTGGCAGCGTCATCTGATCCGTCGAAGCACAGGAGCACCGGATGCTCAGCTTCCCGCTCGTCGGTGTCTGCGGTCACGGTCTGATCATCTCATCCGCGCTTCACGCCGCAGATCGGCGGCGTGCGCTGGCCTTTACCCGGTTGTGTCGTCCGCCTCTGGATCTAGCCCGGCCAGAGCGTCGTAAATGCGCTGCATGGCGATCTCCGCGAAGTCGTGGTCGATCTCAGCGACACACGGAAAACGGCCCATCTCCACCGCGGTGACCGAGGCTGACGCCAGCCCGCCGAACGGCTCCCATATGACATCGCCCTGGTCGGTGACAGCATTGAGGATGCGGCGCATAAACTCCTGCGGCTTCTGGTTCAGGTGCGCGGCCGACAGGCTGCTCGGGTTGTAGACGCGCGGGGCTGCGCGGCGCATCGTTCCCTTGATCCTCTCGATCCCGTGCAGGGGTGCCAGCTGCCAGGCGTTCGTCAGGCCGTGCGCATGCCGCCATTTATACCGGAGTGCGTCCCACTCCTTGGCTGTCACCGGCTGCTTGCCGTCGAGCGAGTAGTACGGCCAGCCCGATTTCGCCCCGTGCTCGTTGGCGTAAGCGGCGAGCCGCTCCATCATCAGCCCTGGCGGCCAGTACCACAGCCAGTCCTGCGTCAGGTACTTGCGGGTCGCGGCGTTAGCTACCCCGCACGCCTCGTTTGACCGGTTCAGCGCCAGTCCGGACCGCTGCCACTCGTGCCGCATCCATTTCTGTACTGGCATCGGCCCATCCGGGGAGGTGACCTCGAACCGCCGCTGATAGAAGACGCAGAGCTCAGTCACCACCGGGAATCGGCGTATGGACTTGCCGTTGACGTTGCCGGCAATATGGGCGATCCCCTTGTCCCAGGTCATTGCCTGCACGTAATCCCAGCCGTGCTGCGCCAGGAGCGGGTGGACTGTGGCCCAGCCGACTTCTGTGTTCCAGAACCACAGCGTCGTCGCCGGGCCGGCCAGCCGACTCCACGCCTCAACATGCGGCTTGTACCACTCGGCCAGTCGCTCGACGCCGATCGTGTCGCCATAGAAGCCGCGGACACCGTAAGCGCCATCACTGATGATGGCCGCAGGCAGCGGCCATCCGTCGTACGCTTCCAGCGCATCGCCCCGGTGGAGTAGGTAGGCAGGCTGATCCACGTCCGGTCTCCCTCCTTAGCTCGACGCTATGGCGCGCGGCTTCTGGCATTCAAACAGGCACGCCGAATGCGTTTCCGCGGAAACGTCGCGAGGAGTCAGGCCGGCATACGGCGCCGGTTGTCCCTGGCGTAGATCACTGCGGCCTTCCCATCGCCGGGAACCCGTCGTTCCAGGTCGAACAGGGTCGTGGCGGCCATCAGGTCGCTGAGCTTCGCGTAGCCGTAGCTGCGTGAGTCAAAGTCGGGGCGCTGCTTGGTGATGATGTTGCCGACGCTGCCCAGAAGCGCCCAGCCATCGTCGTCGGAGCTGGCCTCCACCGCGTTGCGGAGCATGTTCACCAGCGCGGTGTCGCCCTTCAGCTTGGCGGCCGGGGTGGCCGGCGTGGACGGGCTCACGGCGGCACCGGCGGGAGCGGCCGCCTGCGGGGCGGTCAGGTTCTCCAGGTAGATGAACTTGTCGCAGGCCGCGACGAACGGCTTCGGGGTCTTGCGTTCCCCGAACCCGTACACGGTAAGGCCGGACTCGCGGATGCGCGAGGCCAGCCGGGTGAAGTCGCTGTCGCTGGAGACCAGGCAGAACCCGTCGAACCGGCCGGAATACAGCAGGTCCATCGCGTCGATGACCATGGCCGCGTCGGTGGCGTTCTTGCCGGTCGTGTAGGCGAACTGCTGGATGGGCTGGATCGACTGGTCCAGCAGCTGCTCCTTCCAGCCGCGCAGGCTGGTGCCCGTCCAGTCGCCGTAGGCGCGCTTGACGTGGGCGGTCCCGTACTTGGCGACCTCGGCCAGCAAGCCGTCAATGGCAGCAGGCGAAGCATTGTCGGCATCAATCAGCACCGCCAGCTTGGCGGAAGTGTCAGCGGGGGTGTCACTGGCCATAGCACGACGCTACCGCCGCGGGGCCTGCTGAGCTCAGTAATCCAGGGCCTGTGGCTCGGCGCGTACCGCGCCGCCCGGTTATCATGCGTAGGCACGCCCACCCCGGTCACGCCTGGAGGCGGGATGCCGATCGACAATGACGTCTACGACCGGCTCGGCGGATCCTGGTGGGACGAGAACAGCCCGCTGTTCCTCCTGCACGGAATCACGCCCGGCAGGTTCGCCTACTTCCGTGAGGTGCTCGCCCGGCAGCGGGCTACAGCGGCGAGCGGGCTCCGGGCACTCGACATAGGCTGCGGCGGCGGGTTCCTCGCCGAAAAGTTCGCTGGTCTGGGCTGCCAGGTGACCGGAATTGACCCGTCGCCGGCGTCGATCGAGGCCGCCCGCGCCCACGCGGCCGGCCGCGGGCTGCGCATCGACTACCTGATCGGGCCGGGCGAGCAGCTGCCCGTCCCTGACTCCGCTTACGACCTCGCGTACTGCTGTGACGTGCTAGAGCACGTGTCCGATGTGGACCGGGTGATCAGCGAGACGGCGCGGGTGCTCAAGCCTGGCGGCCTGTACCTGTTCGACACGATCAACCGCACGGCGAAGAGCAAGCTCCTCGCGGTCAAGCTGATGCAGGACTGGCCGCTGACCCGCGTCGTCGACGCCGCCATCCACGACTGGGACATGTTCATCAAGCCCGCGGAACTCGCCGGGCTGCTGACACGGCACGGGCTGACGGTCGGCGAGATCACCGGCCTCGGCCCGCGCGCCAGTTTCCCCGCCATTCTTGGCGGCTTCATCGCCGCGCGCAGGGACCGCATCACTTACGGCGAATTCAGCCGGCGGCTGGACATCGGCCAGGTAGCCAGCACCGCCGTCTCGTACATGGGATTCGCCGTCAAGGAGGCGATCGACCTGGATCCAGGGTCCTAGCTGGCCATGAGGCCGGCGGCGGCGGTGAGGACCTCGAGAGCGGATGACTGGCGGCTGGCGTCCGCCCGGTCGAAGGGACCGGCCCACCGCAGCCCGAACTGATCGGCCGCGTTCCTATCGCTGTCCCACACGGAGTCGGCGTTGGCCAGAAGGAACGCGCGGTACGCGGGCTTGCCACTGTCCGGGTAGAAATCATGCAGGTTGCGGACGAAGATGCCCTTGAACTGGGTCTGGTCGCTGTTGCAGCCAGCGCCCTCGCACGGCTCGGTGAGGATGCCCGACCGGTCGGTGAGCCTGCTCAGCGTGGCGTCCGCGATGACCTCGCCCTGCCGCAGGTAGGCCGGGTCACCGGTGATCTCGTGCAGGGCGGCCAGCCCGCCGAGGATCACGCCCTGGTTGTAGGTCCAGGTGGTGCCGCCGTTGTTGGCGCAGTCCGCGGTGAGCCCGTCGTTGACCAGGCCGTCCGGGCCGATCATGCCGCTGCCGTGCAGCCACCCCCAGGACCGCAGGGCCCAGGCGAGATAATCACGGTCATCTGGTACCCGCTGATGCAGCTGCGCCGCCAAGCTCAGGAACAGCTCGTTGGTAATCGCGTTCTTGTACGTCCGCTCCTTGTTCCACCACACCCCGCCGCCGCAGGTGCCGTCCCAGCCGTCCAGGTTGTGCGCGAAGATCGTCCTGGCCGCGTCGAGGTACCGGTCTTCGCCGGTCAGGTCATAGGCGGCGACCCAGGCCAGCGCCCACCAAGCGCTGTCGTCGAAGAACCAGTTGACGAAGTCCGCGTGCTGCTGCCGGGCGGCCGTGAACGTCGTGGCGATGATTCCCGTGTAGGCCGGGTCTCCCGTGTGCTGCGTGTACCTGATCACGGCCATGAGAGCGTTGGCGGCCTGCCACCAGCCGGTGGTCTTCCACAGGCCACTCGGCCGGACCAGCGACAGCAGGCCGGCGCGCGGCACGTACCAGCGCTGCAGCGCGCGGATCCCCGCCGCCGCCCGCGCGCGGTAGTCCGGGTGTGCCATATCCAGAGCTTACCGACCTGGTTTCTCTTACCGCGGGATCGAACTGACCACGGTATAAGTCTGGGCTCGGGCCGGGGCCTGGCCGTCCCGAGCCCAGACGTTCGTGGCGGGGCAGCACAACGCGCGGCTCAGCCCCTCTGACCAAGTCTTCCACCGGTTCCTGGTAAGAAGCTGGGTCGATCCTGGGAACCCGATAACTGGCTCGTAACGAACGTAACGACGGTGCCGCCGGCTGGATCACGCACCGTGCGATCTTCTCTTCCCCCTGAAAGCTTGGCGTCCGGCGGATAACCCGGACCGGCCGTCCGGACCACGATCCGGACCGGCCCCAGTGCGGCGAGCGCCGCGTTCACGGCTCGTCGGAACCCCCATGAACCGCGCTCGCCCACTGGGACCAAACCCCCCACTCCACCGGACGAGCTCCGCCGCGAGCGTCTCGCAGGTAACATCGCGGGAACCTTTGTCGCTCTCGCGCAGCGGAATGCTATTCGGAACGCTGTTGCGGAATACCCGCGAGCAGAGCACGGACCTCGGTCTCCCGGTAGCGCCGGTGTCCCCCCAGCGTGCGGATTGAGGTTAGCTTGCCGGCTTTCGCCCAGCGCGTGACGGTCTTGGGGTCGACACGGAACATCGTGGCGACCTCCGCGGGCGTCAGCAGGGGCTCAGCCTCTGGAGTACGTGCGGACATTGTTGCGGCCTCCTCCTGGATCGGTGTAGCGATCCTTGTGTTGTTGTTGTCCGGCCTTGTTGCTCCACAAGGAGCTTGTCGTTGATGTCCTCATATGGTCTACGGAGACCATATTGCCATCACCAGCGGTGACAAGTCGACCACCCGCCGCGAAGTTTCTCTCGTGGGACGCTCATTTGCTCTTGGGATCGGCGTCACACATCGCGATTCTTGTGGTACTTATCGTCGCATCGGGCTAGATTCGGTAAGACTGCCCGCGCGTCTCGCGCGCCTGGGGGGTGAACGTGACCTCAATTCGGTAGCCCCCTAAACACTGACGGTAACCTGTCACGCCGGAATCGTGACATAAACAGATACCTCACACTCTTCAGTACGATCCTGCGACTAAAACCCCTGCTCTAGCTAGCCCTTGTGGCGAGAATCGCGGTGCGTGAGTACGTTGTGACAGCCGATCAGCGTAGTCATCAGGGCCGCAAACCGGGTACGGTTATACCTGTACGGAAGCTGGAGAGGCGCCGAGTTCCCAAGGCGGGATCTACGGCGATCTGTGTGTGTCACAGCCAGCGACATCAGCATCGTGGGGCCGCACGGCTCCGGACGTTCGAGGGGGTCGAGCCAATGGGGCGCGGCCGAGCCAAGGCCAAGCAGGTAAAGGTTGCTCGCCAGCTCAAGTACAACAGCGGCGGTACGGACCTTGACCGGCTGCGTGCGGAGCTGGGCGTGGGATCTGACCAGCGACGTGGGGACCACGACGACCCGTACGCCGCGTACGACGACGAGGCCGCGGATGAGGCGGATGAGTACGCCGACGAGGATGACGAAGATGAAGACGAGGACGAAGAGGACTGGTCGTCGCGTCGTTAGATCCTAGGTCCGCGTCGGCAAACCTCAGGCGGTGCTGACCACCGGCTCGAGGACGTGCTTGCCGCGCTCGCTTTCCGGCACGGGAACGGGGTACTGCCCGTCGAAGCAGGCCCGGCACAGCGACCCTGGCCGCTGCAATGTGGCTGCGACGAGCCCGTCGAGCGACACGTAGCCGAGCGAGTCCGCGCCGATCGCCGCGCAGATCTCGTCAGCCGAGTACCGCCCCGCGACAAGCTCATCCCTGGTCGCGAAGTCGATACCGTAAAAGCACGGCCATTTCACCGGCGGCGACGCGATCCGCACGTGCACTTCGCGCGCGCCCACTTCCCGCAGCATCGCCACGATCGCCTGCTGCGTGTTCCCGCGCACGATCGAGTCGTCGACGACCACGATGCGGCGGCCGGCGATCACGTCACGCAGCGGGTTCAGCTTCAGCCTGATGCCCAGCTGCCGGATGGTCTGGCTCGGCTGGATGAAGGTCCGGCCCACGTAGGAGTTCTTCACCAGGCCCTGGCCGTACGGGATGCCGCTGGCCTCCGCGTATCCGATCGCCGCCGGCGTCCCCGACTCCGGCACCGGGATCACCAGGTCCGCGACGGCGGGGTGCTCGCCGGCCAGCGTCCGGCCGATCTCGACACGGGTCGCATGCAGCCCGCGCCCGCCGATCGTGGTGTCGGGCCGGGCCAGGTAGACGTACTCGAACAGGCACACCTTCGGCGCCGCCGCCGCGAATACCCGGGACCGTACGCCCCGTTCGTCCAGCGAGAGCAGCTCACCGGGCTGCACCTCGCGCACGAACGTGGCGCCCACGATGTCCAGCGCGGCGGTCTCGCTGGCGACTACCCAGCCCGCGGCGAGCTGGCCGAGCACGAGCGGCCGGAACCCCTGCGGGTCGCGGGCTGCGTACAGCGTGTTCTCGTCCATGAAGACCAGCGAGTAGGCGCCCCGCACCTGCGGCAGGATGCGCGCTGCGGCCTCCTCAACTCCACCGGGTCCACGCGCGTTTCCGATGATCAGCTCGGTCAGCACATCGGTGTCCGAGGTCGCCGCTATGGTGCCGCCCGCCGCGTCGGTGGCCAGCATGGCGGTGAGCTCACGGGTGTTGGTCAGGTTGCCGTTGTGGCCGAGCGCGAGCGAGACGTGCGGGCTGGACCGGAACGTCGGCTGCGCGTTCGCCCACACCGACGAGCCGGTGGTGGAGTACCGGCAGTGCGCCACCGCGATATCGCCGCGCAGCGCGGTCAGCGACGGCTCGTCGAAGACCTGGGCCACGAGGCCCATCTCCTTGTGCACGACGATCCGCCTGCCATCACTCACGGCGATCCCGGCCGATTCCTGGCCACGGTGCTGCAGCGCGTGCAGACCGTAATAGGCGAGCTTGGCGACATCTTCGCCGGGCGACCAGACACCGAAGACACCGCAGGCGTCCCTCGGCGGGCGGTCACTGGGATCGAGATCGTGCGTAAGACGCCCGTCTGGCTTAGCCACACACAGCAGTCTATTTGTTCAGCTCAACGGAAGATACGCGGACAGATCGGCTCGCGCTCCACTCGCTTTGATCGCTCCCGCCCGTACTGCCTCAGCCCAGCCGAGCCGCCCGGTCGCGAGTAGGAACCACGTCAGCGGATCCGTCTCGATGACGTTGGGCGGAGTCCCTCGCGTGTGGCGCGGCCCGGCGACGCACTGCACCGCCGCGACCGGTACCACTCGCACCTCTACGGAACGTCCTGGGGCGTCTCTCTCAAGTACCTGCAACAGGTACCGCGCCGCAGCCCGCAACGCCGCCTGCGGCGGTTCTTCCCCCTGGTCGATGACTGCCCCGACCTCGGCAACCCTTGCCGGACCCTCGGGGTCGGGCTTACGCGGTGGCATGTAGGCGACCGTACTTTATATCGCGTCCCCGGCGGCCTCCTGCCAGCCACTTCCTAGTCTCAGCGGCCACACAGCTCACAGGGCTTTCTCCCACCTGGATACCTAGCCTCTCTTTGTAACCGAAATGACCACTTGTGACCGGTCACTCGAAGGCGAAAGTGGTCACCACGGCAGCAAAGCCAACGAAAGTGACTTCTGGGAACAGCGGGAGATGACTGTCGCCGTCCGGCCACTCCGCCGATGAGGATCCACGGCGTCCACCATGATCACGGAAGAAAAGCATCCTATACGCGTGCTTTTCTTCCGTGATCATGAAATCAGCGGACGGCCGACGCGGGCACACGGCGAAAGTGGTGAGGCCTGCGGGGTGAGAGGAACTCGCGAGGAAGGTCGGCGAGAAGTAATCGCTGATCAGCCGAACAGGGCGGGCAGCGTGCTTTCCCAGGCTTGCCGCAGTTCGGGTAGCGGCGCCTCGAAGGTGGCCTCCACCGTCAGGGTGTCGCCGCCGGTCTCGCCCAGGACTGTCGCGGGGACCCCGTGGGCCGCGCACAGGGCCGCGAACTCGTCCTCCCGGCCTGGCGTGACGGAGACCACGGCGCGGGCCGCTGACTCGCTGAACAGGGCCGTGAACGGGTCCC
>Ga0070698_100005266_pt1 | contig 14150 bp, 10 predicted proteins | sample KBSK1502metaG_FD_65477 | JGI IMG/M metagenome (GOLD analysis project Ga0070698, IMG submission 65477) | Corn, switchgrass and miscanthus rhizosphere microbial communities from Kellogg Biological Station, Michigan, USA - KBS K1-50-2 metaG | ecosystem: Host-associated > Plants > Roots >...
GGATGCCTGGCACGAGGCGCGGCAGAAGCATGCCGATCTCTACCGGGAGCTCTTCCGCCAGGCCGGCCTCGCGGGTACGGTGGGGCTGCCCGCGGTGGTGGACGCCACCCCCGGGATCCGTTCCCACATCTACAACCAGTTCGTCATCCGCTCGCCGAAGCGGGATGCACTGCGGGAGTTCCTCACCGCGCAGGGCATCGGCACCGAGATCTACTACCCCGTGCCTTTCCACCTCCAGGAGTGCTTCCGTGACATGGGATACAGGGCCGGCGACTTTCCCGAATCCGAGCGGGCCGCGCACGAGACCCTGGCGCTGCCCGTCTACCCCGAGCTCACGCCGGAGCAGCAGGCCTACGTGGTCGACCGCATCCGGCAGTTCTGCCGGACGGCATAGGGCGAGTTTGGGGGAGCAGATGTCGATCTTTTCGACCTCGTCGGCGAGGCTCAGTCCGATGAAGCCTCATTTGGTCGGCCACTCGGGCCGCTACCTGCTCAGTCATCGGGGGATCTTGTGGCGGGTCACTCGCAACGAGCTCGTCGCGCGCTACGCCGGGTCTGTCCTGGGCGTCGGCTGGGCACTGTTGACTCCGCTAGTGATGATTGCCATCTATGCGGTCGTGTACCTTGTTATCTTTCGAGTCCAGGTGCCTGGCCTTACTCCAGGGCAGTATGTCTTGTTCATCTTTGCTGGTCTCGTGCCGTTCCTCATGACGAGCGAAGCGCTAGGCTCCGGCGTGGGTTCGGTCATCGCCAATAAAGCGGTGCTCAGTAACACGGTATTCCCGATCGATCTGGCTCCACCGAAAGCTGTGCTGCTCAGTCAGGTCCCCATGGTGGTCGGCATGAGCGCGATTCTGCTCACCATGCCATTTGTTGGCACACTGTCGTGGACAATTTCTCTGCTGCCCCTGGTCTGGATCCTCCATGTGATGGCGCTCACCGGCGTTGTGTGGATGCTGTCGCTAGTAGAGCTGGTGTTCCGAGACCTACAGAATCTGGTGCAGCTTCTGCTCTTGATGATGATGATTGCCTCGCCCATTGCTTATACGCCCTCCATGGTGCCGCGTAGTCTGCGCCCGCTTCTGCTTCTGAACCCATTTGCGTATTTCGTAACTGTATATCAGCACGTACTCGTGCTAGGAACGCTGCCTAGCTTGTCGGTGTCCCTTGTGCTGGTGGTCATGTCGGTCGGATTGTTCCTGCTGGGCGGGCAGTTCTTCGCTCGCGCGAAGCGCGCACTGATCGACTATGTCTGATCCGATCGCCATTCGCCTGTCCGGAGTCGGCAAGATGTACAAAATATTTCCGACCCAGCTCGACAATGTCCTCGATGCTCTGGGGCTCGCGCGCCTGAGGCCGTGGCGCAGAGTGAAGCCGCAAGAGTTCTGGGCGTTGCGCGCTATCGAGCTGGAGATCACGGCAGGCAGCCGCGTCGGCATCATCGGGCGCAACGGGGCAGGCAAGAGCACCCTGCTGAAGCTGATCACAGGAAACGTAGCCCCCACCGAGGGGCACATCGAGGTGAACGGAGATGTTCAGGCGCTTCTGGAGGCAGGCGCCGGATTCCACCCTGAGTTCACGGGGTACGAGAACATCCGCGCCTCCCTTACCTACCAGGGGCTGACACTAACGGAGATCGAGGCTGCGGTCGCGGAGATCGCTGAGTTCACGGAACTGGGGCAGTTCCTTTCACAGCCGTTCAAGACCTACTCGCTCGGAATGCAGGCGCGGCTCGTGTTCGCGACGGCCACCGCCATCAAGCCACACATTCTCATCGTTGACGAGATCCTGGGCGCGGGTGACGCCTATTTCGCGGGCAAGTCGAGCGAGCGGATGAAAGAGCTCGTGGAGGACTCTGGCGCTACGGTGCTCCTCGTCTCGCACTCGTTGGAGCAGGTGGCCCGGTATTGTGACGAGAGCATCTGGATCGAGCGAGGCCGAATCGTCATGCGAGGGCCGAGCCTCGAGGTGATCAACGCGTATGAAGAGTTCGTGCATCGACTGGAGGACCGTCGGCTGAGGGCCAAGCGGCGCAAGCGGCTGGCCCGGAACTTGGACCATGCGGCGCTCGACGGCTACGCGGATGCCATGGTGGTATCGGTCGAGGTGACGGGATCGCCTGGAGGCCGCTGCGATGTCACTGAGGTGACGCTGCTAGCCAACGACCAGGCGGAGGAAGTTTTGCGCGTGGGTGACGTCCAGGACATGAACCCGGGCTACTCGTCGATGGTCTCTTTGGCGACCAATGAGTGGTCGAACCCGCGGTACGAGGCGGGCCATTGGTTCCGCAGCGTCAGCGTTGCACCTGGACGACCAAGCGCCCGGGGTGAGGTGGTGTTCTACTCGTATGCGTTGCTTCCCGAGATCGACTACCGGTACCGCATCTGCTACAGGTGCGTGGGCCCGGCGCGGCTTGCGCTGACGATGTCCAGAAACGGGTTACCGCTGGACAAGCCGATACCACTACCAGGTGGCGCGGGGTGGCTCGAGGCTTCGGTCCCGCTGGCCCTCGGGTTGGCGTCTGTTTCGGGTCCGCCGGCGGCAATGACCAAGGTCTCTGGCGAGTCTGGAGAGGTGCGGTCGTCAGCTTCACCAGTGCGGCGCTGGCCGGGTGAAGGTTCGGTACGCATCGAGCAGGCGGTCCTTGTAGGTGAGGATGGGCAGGAGCGCGCAGTGTTCGAGGGGGGCAGCCACCTCGTGCTCCGCGTCGAGCTGCGTGCCCGCCGGAGCGGCCGATTCAATCTCATCGTTGGCGCCACGCTGGCTCGGCTCGACGGCGTGCCTGTGTCGAACTTGGTGAGCGCGCCCATCTCCCTCCATCTAGCGCATCGTGAGCGGCAATGGGTCAGCGTGACCCTGGATCCGCTCCTCCTGGGCGATGGCCAGTACGTCTTCTCTGTGTCTCTGTTCGAAGGCGCGGTGCAGGAGGAGACCCGTTACGATCTGATCGCCCGCGCGTACGAGTTCCGGGTTGTCGGGAACCCACCGCTGGTGGCGGGGAGCCTATTCCAGCATCCCGCGCGGTGGAGGGTGGAACCTGCGTCCGGCAAGCCTGGCGGCAGCGCGGCGGGCGAGGTGGCGCCGACCACGCGCCGGCCCACGGTGGCCTGACCGTCCGGTCATGATCACACTGGGGAGGACGGTGCGAGATCGGAGGGACGAGACGGTCATTGGCCGACTGGCCCGGAGCTCGACCTTGGGGCTGTGCCCGTTGCCCGACACCCCGAGACAGTTGGTGGCGGGCTGATCGTGTGCGGGATTGTCGGGCTGTTCTGCCCCGACGGCATAACCTCGTATCGGCTGGCGTTCCGCGCAGCGAGCGAGAACGCAGCGCATCGTGGCCCAGATGGCCGGGGCGTGGCGGGCTTTGACGCGCGAAGGCCCGGCACACGCTGGGTGTCACTCGACATGGCTACCTGGCCTGACTCTCCCGATCTTGGATCGCTCACGCTTGCGCTTGGACATCGGCGCCTGGCGATCATAGATCTCTCTCCGGCCGGGCTCCAGCCCATGGGTAACGACGAGGGAAGCCTGTGGATCGTCTTCAACGGCGAGATCTACAATTTCGTTGAGCTGCGGGCTGAGCTGGAGCGTATAGGACACCGCTTCCGGTCCCGGTCTGACACGGAGGTCATACTCCACGCGTACGAGGCCTGGGGAGAAAGGTGTGTCGAACGCTTTGTCGGCATGTGGGCCTTTGCACTAGCTGACCTCAAGGCGCGACGGCTCTTCTGCTCACGTGATCGGTTCGGTATCAAGCCCTTTCACTACTACACGGACGGACGCCGGTTCGTGTTCGGTTCCGAGATCAAGCAACTGCTGCACTTCCCCTTCGTCGTGCGACGAGTGAATGACCAGGCCGTTTATGAGTATCTGGCGCATGAGGCGATCGACTGGAACGACACGACCTTTTTCTCTGGCATTCGGAAACTGCTGCCTGGACACAATCTGACCCTGAACCTGTCCGATGGGACGCTGCGGACGGCGCGCTACTACGAGCCGGTGCTCAGGGTCGAGCGGGACATCTCTCCGACAGAGGCTGCACGCGAGTTCCGGAGGCTCCTGAGAGACAGCGTGCGGCTGCACCTTCGGAGCGATGTGCCCCTTGGCACTTGTCTCTCGGGAGGGCTGGATAGCTCGGCCATCGTGTGTGGGATTCACAAGGAGCTGAAGGGCGAGGGTGGAGGGGAGAACCAACACACCTTCAGCTGCCACTTCGAGCAGGAGGAGGCGAACGAGCTGGAGTATATGCGGGCGGTGATCGAGGCGACGGCCGTGAACGCGCACTTTGTTTCGCCGACCGCCGAAGATCTGGAACGCGATCTCGAGCAGCTGGTGTGGCAGCAGGAAGAGCCCTTTGGGTCGACCAGCATCTTCGCTCAGTGGTCGGTCTTCAAGCTCGTCCGGGAGCATGGGATCAAGGTCGTGCTAGATGGGCAGGGAGCCGATGAGCAGCTAGCCGGGTATGTGAGTCTCGCCCCCTACTACTATTTGGAGCTAGCAGGCAAGGGGCACTATATGCGGCTCCTCTGGGAGACCTGGAGGCACGCACGGCTGCAAGGTATCCCGTGGGTCCCCTTGATTCCCGGGCGCTGGGGCGAGCGTCTGCAGAGGATGCGGCGGAAGCCGATAGCCGCTGGGTCTGGCGTGATCGACCCGTGTAATTGGATTCATCCGAGCCTGGCGAAGCGCTGCATGCCTAGCGGCTACCTAGAGAGCTTCAGCCAGCGCCCGTTCGGTGAAACGGAGCGGCTGAACAACGTCCTGTACCAACTCACGTTCGTGAACAATCTTCCCGCGTTACTGAGGTACGAGGACCGCAACTCAATGGCATTCTCGGTCGAGAGTCGAGTACCGTTCCTCGACCATCGGCTGGTCGAGTTTGTCTTCCGGCTGCCGGCTGAGTTGAAGATCCGCAACGGCTACACGAAGCGAGTCATGCGCGAGGCGCTAGCGGGCGAAATCCCCAACAAGATTCGCTGGCGCGCGCGCAAGATGGGGTTCGCAACGCCCGAGCGTGAATGGCAGCGAGGGCCGCTATTGCCAGTCATTCGCAAGGCACTGACCGACGAGCGGCTATGGGGGTTCGTTGACCGTGCCAAGGCCGAGGAGCATCTCGACCGCCTTCTGGTAGAGCGGCAGCTGAGCTTCACGCCGTGGCGTTGGGCAAACCTGTCGCTCTGGTTGAGGCAATATGACCTCGCGGCAACCTAAGACAATCGTCACGCTCACTCCAATGAGCATTGAGAGTGACAGCCGTACCTTCAAACAAGCTTCAGCCGTGTCGCGGTTCGGCTATCAGTCTGTTGTGGTCGAGGCACGCACGAGCCGGGATCTAGGGAACGATCTCACTTTTGATCTGCGAAGCGCGGGTAGATCCGGGCGGCCACCAGGCTCAACGGTGTCTGGTCATGCCGATTCTCCGAGTCCGTCAGCTCCAAACCTCGGAACTGGGTCGGCGCCTGGGACCAAGGCGCTCCGCAGGCCACGTAGGAAGGGATTGACCTTGAATCCCGCGGCGTTGGAGCGCGCGTGGTGGTGTTTCAAGGACGTCACTCGTCGGGTGCTGCGCCCGCTGCCCGAGCCCATCAAGAAACCGTTGCGGCGATGTCTACCGACTTTACGTCGCATAGAGAGATACATCAGCCGGCCGCTCCGGAGGATTCGAGAGTCTATCCTGTTTGCACGGCACGTCAGCGGATTCTTTGGCCTGTATCTTGTGCGCACTATGCGCTGCACGCCGCGCGCATCGTTATACTACTTGCACGCATTCTACCAATTTCCGGCCGTGTACTGCTTGTGTCGGCGGTACGGCGCTCGCTACATCTATGATGCTCACGACTTCTACGCACAGCTGGATGCGGATACCGACGCCTCCTCCTTTTGGAGGCAGTGGGTTGTACCTTTCGAGCAACGCATAGAGCAGGCATGCATGCGGCGGGCGGCTGCCGTCGTCACCGTGAACGACGGGATCGCGCGGCTCATCGAGGCGCGCTTTCATCGGCGCCCTCTTGTTCTGCGCAACGTCCATGACGAGCGGCTAGACCGTGAACCCGCACAGACTCTTCGCGAGCGTTTGAGCTTGACGACGGAAGACTTCTTAATCGTCTCGGTGGGTAACGCGAAGGCTGGGATGGCGGTCGAACCAGTGTTCACGGCGCTCGGGCGTCTGACGAGGCGGGTGCACCTTGCCTTCGTCGGAGCCGACTACGAGCGGCAGATGGAGATGGTACGGAGTCGAGATCTGGCGACGCGGGTACACTTTGTTCCACCCGTCAAACCAAATGAGATCGTGCCATTCATCCGGACAGCTGACGCTGCGATCATCCTGTACTATGCGAGGTCCGTCGACTATCAATTCGCACTGCCCAACCGCTTCTTCCAGCCGATCGCCGCGGGTCTCCCAATTCTCTTTCCGGACCTGCCCGAGATCCGGCGGCTCGCTGAAGCTCACGGACTGGGTCTGTTGATCGACCCGGAATCGGCGCAATCAATCTTTGAGGCGATTATCTCGCTTATGAGCGACGGTGACACGCTGGCGCAACTCAAGCACAACATCAAGGTTGCCCGGGATCGGTTGACCTATCAGTTGGAGGAGGGAGTCTTGCAGAACCTTCTCAGGGAGATGGTCGGTCCGCCGTGAGGCAGGGTGGGATCAAGACGCTTTATCTGGAGGCCAACGGGTGTGGAAGCCCGGTGATCAAAGCCGACACGATCCTCCGCGGCCTGTTCGGCTATGAGGACGGCGCGGAGCCGCCGAAACTGCTCAGGCGGTCTCGAAGGGTCGTGAACCTCTTCGCCCATCTGCGCTCGTTCGACGGGCGGTTGTCCTATGTCGCTGACTGGCGCGACGCTTTTCGTCGTGCCCGAGGGCTCGATGTCGAGGTCTGCAACATCAACAACCTGGTCCACTACGGACGCTGCCTCCTTGGCATTCGTCAGTACGACCTGATCATCATTGGGCACACTGCTGCCGGCGATGACATGACGGTGCTCGCTCGGACGTGGCGATGGTTCGGCCGGCGGCGCGCCAAGCTCGTCATGTTCATCGGGAATGAGTACGACCTGTTGGAGGAGAAGATCCGCTTCGTACGGTCCGTCGAGGCGGAGTTCGTGTGCAGTCAACTGCCGATCGAGGCGGCGAGCTATCTCTACGCGGAGTGTGAGCGCAGCCGCGTCCTGAGCATGCCACACGCACTGAATCCAGCAATATACTTCCCAAGAAGGGATGTCGCGCGCGACATCGATATCGGCTTCGTGGGCGACCTGTACTGGCCCTTTGTGGGCGATCGGGAACGAACCGAGCTGATTGAGTTCCTTCGAGCGCACGCCACAGAGATGGGGCTCGCCTGCGACGTCCGGACGGAGCGGCTGTCGCGTGACGACTGGGCAGCTTTTCTGAACAGATGCAAGGGGGTCATCGGAGCCGAGTCGGGTACGTATTACCTGAATGACCGTGGGCGGCTGTTGGCGGCCGCCCGCGAATGGAACCTCAATGAGAAGCCGGACGCGCGATTCGAGGAAGTGTATGAGCGCTTCTATCGAGATCAGCCGCGGCTTGTGTCCGGGAAAAGCATCTCCTCCAGGCACTTCGAGCCGGTCGGCACTAAGACATGCCAGATTCTGCTCGAAGGAGAGTACAACGGGATTCTCAAGCAAGACATTCACTACATCAGCGTCAAAAGAGATCTCTCCAACATCGGGGATGCCTTGCGGCGGTTTCGAGATGAGGCCTGCCGGGAAGCGATGGTCGAAGAAACGTACGACTACGTAATGGCCGAGCACACGTACGATCACCGGGTGCTAGCGTTGCTCAGGTCGATCGCGTAATGGCGGAGACGTATAGCCCAATGACGTTGCCCGGGGCGCTATGCTGCCTCATGCATCAGGACGAGTTGGTGGCGGATGGTGGCGGACGACAGGTGAAGGCGACCACGCGGGCGCTGCGATGCCCGCGAGGATGCGAGATTCCGGTGCAGCGCGGGATTCCGCGCTTCGTGGACTCGCGCAACTACGCGGCGGCGTTCGGCAGACAATGGAACGCGTTTCGACGCGCTCAGTTGGACTCATTCAGTGGCCAACCGATTTCCCGCGATCGGTTGGAGCGAGCCTTGGGGGGCTCCCTGGATGTGGTGAAGGGCCGGACCGTGCTTGAGGCCGGCTGCGGTGCCGGGCGATTCACCGAACAGCTGCTCGGTGCGGGAGCCCATGTCTTTGCTTGCGATATGTCGAGCGCGGTCGAGGCAAACCGTGAGAACTGCGCAGGGAGTGACAACTACTTCGTGGGCCAGGCCGACCTACTCCAACTCCCGGTCCGACGAGGGTCGTTCGATGTCGTGGTGTGCCTCGGAGTCATCCAGCACACGCCTGATCCGGAGCAGACCATGTCCCAGTTGGCGACCTACGTCACGCCCGGAGGCTTGCTGGTGATCGATCACTATCGATACGGAGTCGAGGACATGACTCATGTACGGCAGAGGCTTCGGCGAGTTCTCCTGAGGATGCCGTCTCGATGGGCGCTGTCGCTGGTTCGGGGCATGGTGGCTGTCCTGTGGCCGGTGCATCGAATGCTGTGGAGGCACCGACATCGCCCCTGGGTGGCAAAATGCCGAGCACGTTGGTTGAGAGTCTCGCCGGTCCTCGACTACCAGGATACGTACGGCGCGCTTGGTCAGAATCTGCTCTACGCTTGGGCGGCGCTGGACACCCACGACGCGTTGACCGACGTGTACAAGCACAAGCGGACCGTGGAGCAGGTCGCACGTGCCCTCCAGGGGTGTGGGCTGGAAGGTATCGAGGTGAGCTACGGAGGGAATGGCGTGGAGGCGCGAGCGAGAAAACCCAACCGAGGCACCGGCGAAGTGTCTTCTTCTAAGTCGTAAGCCATGTGTGGCATCACCGGCATCCTGCATTTCGATCTCGATGCGCGGGCGGACGGAGCGCTGCTTCGCCGGATGACCGACTTGGTCGCGCATCGGGGCCCTGACGACGCGGGCATGTATCTGGCCGGCCCGGTCGCTCTTGGACACCGTCGGCTGTCCATTATCGATCTGTCGGCGGCCGGGCATCAGCCGATGGCGAACGGGGACGGGAGCGTCTGGATCACGTACAACGGCGAGTGCTACAACCACCGGCGCTTCGTGGACGAACTCAAGTCGCTCGGCTATCGGTTCCGTTCAACGTCGGACACCGAAACCCTCTTACACCTCTACGAGGAGCGGGGCCCGGCCTTCCTGAGCCAGATCGACGGCATGTTCGCGCTGGCGATCTGGGACGCGCGGCGGCGGCGCCTGCTCTTGGGTCGGGACCGACTGGGCATCAAGCCGCTCTTCTACTACCACGATCGAGAGCATCTGGTGTTTGCGTCGGAGCTCAAGGCCCTGCTCGCCGATCGGAGCGTCCCCTCCGAAATCAGCGACGTAGCCCTCGCGGACTTCCTCCATCTCATGAGCATTCCGGATCCGGAGGGGATCTTTCGCGGGGTGCGGAAGCTCCTCCCCGGGCACTATCTCCTCGTCGAGGACGGGCAGATCCGGGAGGAGGCGTACTGGGAGGTCCCGATGGTGGAGGAGGCTCGGGAGGTGGACCTCCCCGCCGCCTGTCTGGAGTTCGAGGGCACGTTTCGCAGGGCAGTGACATCACATCTGCTCGCCGACGTGCCGGTCGGCGCCTTTCTCAGTGGCGGCGTGGATTCGGGCGCCGTCGTGGCGATGGGATCTCGAGAGTCCGCCAAGCCGATGATGACCTTCGCGAGCACGTTCCGAGGCCTTTCGGAGTTCGACGAGAGCCCCTACGCGCGGCAGGTCGCTACGCTCTACGGAACCGAGCATCACGAGTTCGACCTGACCCCGAACCTCGTGGAGGCGCTGCCGCGGGTTGTGTGGCATGCGGACGAGCCGTTCGCGATCTCCTCCGCCCTGGCCGTCTACTTCCTGGCCCAGCTGGCCCGGCAGCACGTGAAGGTTGTGCTCACCGGCGACGGAGGTGACGAGGTCTTCGCGGGCTACACGTGGCGGCACGTGCACTTCCCGGACGGCGGCACGGGCCCGGCCGCACGCTGGCGCCGGCTCGCGCGTCGGCTGCTCCACGGGCGGGCGGGCCGCCGCGGGACCGTCGAGGGTGTCGTGGACGAGCCGTCCGCGGGCCGCGACGAGCGCTACGTGCGCTCGTTCTGCTGCTATCAGGACGAGGAGCTCGAGGGGCTGCTGATCGGAGGGGCGGCGGAGGGTATCCGCTGCGCCTGGGCCGGCAACATTACGCAGCGCTACTACGATCGATTCGCGAACACCGACCAGCTCCGACGGAAGCTGTACACCGACCTGAAGTCGACCCTCGTCAGCGAGATGCTGACCAAGGTCGACCGGATGACCATGGCCTTCGGGCTCGAGGCGCGGGTCCCGTTCCTGGACCACCATCTCGTGGAGTGGGCCTTCCAGATACCCAGCGGCCACAAGATGAAAGGCCAGGAGGGCAAGCTGGTGGTTAAGCAAGCGATGGAGCGGTACCTGCCTTCTGAGCTGCTTTACCGGCCCAAGCACGGGTTCAATGTGCCGATGCCGGTGTGGATGCGGCGGGAGCTCCGGGATTTTGTACAGGACAGCCTCAGCGAAGAGACCGTGAAACGGCGGGGGTTGTTTCGGCCCGGCCAGGTGACGCGGCTCGTCCAGGATCACCTCGATGGCCGGGTGGACGCATCGAACAGGATCTTCGTTCTGCTCATGCTCGAGCTCTGGTTCGAGCGATTTGTCGACCGCCGGGCCGAGCTGTACCCAGCTGGAGCCTGAGATGGTGCGACGGCCGTTGACGATCTGCGCGGTCGGCTCCTCGACCAGCTCGCACGTGGTGTCACGGGTGAGGTGCTTCGCAGAGCGAGGCCACAAGGTCTTTCTCATCTGCGAAGTTCGGGCTGGCATCGAGGGTGTGACTGAGCTTGTGCCATCAGAGGTCCTCGGCGCTCAGGTCCCAATTGTGCGCGTCCTGAACTCGGCAAGTCTCCGGCTCCGAGGCCGTCCCCTGCGAGGCGTGAGCCTCTTGAGCCTGTTATTGAGCTTTCCAGAACTGATTCGGCGGTGTCGGCCGGATGTCGTCCACGTGCACTATGCCTATAGCGTCTGGGCCTGGATGGCTACCGTAGCAAATCACCACCCGCTCGTCGTGAGCGTCATGGGCGGGGATATCCTCTTCGATGAGCAAGGAAGTCCCACGCCACGCGGCCGCCGGTTGACGCTCGAACTTCTCAGGAGTGCAGACCTCATCACCAGCAAGTCGGAGTATCTGATTGAAGTGCTGGATCGTCTTGGCGGTTTCGGCCGCAAGGCCGCGAAGGTGATGTGGGGGGTGGATCTCGGGCGTTTCCATAGAGTGCCTGCCGATGGGCTTAGGGCGAGACTTGGCATTGGGGAGAGTGATCCTGTAATTCTGAGCCCGAAAATTTTACAGCGTTTCTACAATGTGCACATGCTTGTCGAAGCGATGTCCCGCATCACGGCCGCGATTCCACAGGCGCGATTGCTGATCACCGAGTACGCGGCCGACAAAGATTATAAGGCCGAGATTGTTCAGCGGGTGCAGACTCTGGGACTCGACAAGCACGTGCGCTTCGTTGGGCACGTCTCTCACTCGGACATGGCCCTGTACTACAGTCTGGCGGACGTGGCCGTGGCAGTCCCCGCGTCCGATGGGCTCCCGCAGACGCTGTTCGAGGCGATGGCATGCGAGAGCCCGAGCATTCTATCGCGACTCCCGCACTACGAAGAGGTCGTCACGCACGGCGAGAGCGCGTATTTCGTTGACATCGCTCCGGAGAGTATCGCGGAAGGCGTAATCCGGCTTCTCAATGACCGAGACCTTCACGAACGAATAGCACGAACCGGTCGGCAGTTCGTGGCGGCTCACGCAGATTTTGACCGGGATGTGGCTCGAATGGAGGAGAAGTACTACGAGCTGCTAGCAGCCGAGCGGGGTCGTCGAGGCGCCTACTTTCGGCGGATGAAGGTACTCGGTGAGATTATCCGCTACTGGACCCAGGCGTGAGCGGCTGGGGCCACGAATACGCAACAGAGTTTGAGCGGGAGGTGCGCCGAGTGGAGGGGAAGCACTGTGAGCGCCGGACAGCGATGTATCGGATAGGCCAGGATCATGGTTGAGATGAAGCGCCGCCTAATGATGTGTGATCGGCCAGTATCGGTCTGCCCTCGCTCGGAGGGCGGCGCTTGAGCAAGCGTTGGATGGCTTTTGCGCGGCGAGCCGCAGGGGTCGCCAGGCAGGTCAGTAAACGGCCCCAGACATCGCAGGAGTTCTGGTCGGGGTTCAACGTGACAGGCCACCGACGCTTCCGCGACCGGGAGGAATCTCTGCGGTACTTCTGGTGGCGCTCCGAGCAGTATTTTGACTACCTCGAGCACATGCCGGTGGAGGGGCAGGACGGGAAGGTCGTCCTAGATTACGGCTGCGGGCCCGGGCATGATTTGGTCGGGTTCGTCGAGTATTCCAAGCCGGCCCGGCTGATCGGGATGGACGTGTCCGCAGCGTCGTTGGGTGAGGCTGGGGAGCGTCTTGCGCTCCATGGGGCGCAGCCAGAGCTGTGTCGCATCAGCGAGAGCACAACGCTGCTGCCACTGCCGGATGCATCGGTGGACTACCTTCACTGCTCGGGCGTTCTCCATCACGTCCCGGATCCGGTTGGTGTGCTGAAGGAGCTCCGACGCGTGCTCCGGCCCGATGGTCGGGGACGGATCATGGTCTACAACTACGAGTCGATCTGGTTTCACCTATACGCGGCGTTCATGCTGCGCCTCGGGCAGCCAGACGGGCAGCCGGAGACGGTCCGAGACGCATTCCGGCGGAGTACCGACGCAGAGGATTGTCCGATCAGCGAGGCATGGACGCCGGCCGACGTTTCGGAGATGTGTACCCGGGCGGGCTTCAGCTGCCGGCACCTCGGGAACGCGGTCTCGATCCATGAGCTCGTCATTCTGCCCAAGCGCTTCGACGCAATCGTCAGCTTCGATCTCGAGGAGGAGCATCGTCGCTTTCTCCTCGGTCTCACCTTCGACCGACGAGGCCTGCCTCACTGGGGAGACAAGGCGGCGGGGATCGACGCGTGCTATCTCCTGGAGCCTCGATGACACGGGGCAGCGTGAGGGCTCGCCAGCTCTACCGCCTCCTCCGGAGCCGCCTGCGATCGTACCGTGACGCCAGCCTCTGGGGGGACCTGGGTCTTCTGGCGCCGGCGGTTCGTCGCATGGCAGAGACCGGCAACGGTACTGACGAGTGCCTCGAGCAGGGCTGCCTGCCGATGCTCGTGCACTACTACTCGCCGGTGCCCGACATCGGCGACCTCCGTGCCCGGCGGGTCTGGGACCGGCGGAGCCCGATGGCGGGCATCAACATGCGGGAGGCGCAGCAGCTCGCCTTGCTCGCCGAGCTGGGACGTGAATTCGGTGCCGAGTGCAGTTGGCCCCACGAGCCGAGTGGTGATGGGAGCGAGTTCTACACCGACAACTCCAGCTTCAGCTATGGTTGCGCCGCCGCTACGCACGCGCTGATCAGGAAGCTCAAGCCGCGACGGATCATCGAGGCCGGGTCCGGGTTCTCGTCGCGGGTGATCGCGGCGGCACTGCGGATGAACGAGAAGGACACAGGTAAGCAGGCCCAGTATACCGTCGTAGATCCATTTCCCGGCAACGCCCTTGAGCGGCTGTCGGGAGTCGGCAGCATACTCCGCCAGCGGGTCGAGCTGCTCGAGGCCGATGTGTTCCGGGCTCTCGATGAGAACGATATCCTCTTCGTGGACTCCGGCCACACCGTTCGCGCGGGTGGCGACGTGAACTTTCTCATGCTGGACGTCCTGCCCGTCCTGGCGCCCGGCGTGGTGGTGCACTTCCACGACATTCCCCTGCCGTTCGAGTACGCCGAGGTGTACTTCACCAATCCGCGGTTTCGCATGTTCTGGACGGAGGCGTACCTGCTGCAGGCCTTCCTGTGTCACAACACCACCTACGAGATCCTGCTCGCGATGAACTTCCTGATGCGGGACCATGCGGCGGCGTTCCAGTCCGCCTGGCCTCACCATGATCCGCGCATCCACCGATTCCCGAGCCACAGCTTCTGGATCAGGCGTGCCCGATGAGCACGAGCCTGGATGCTCG
>Ga0070698_100005268_pt1 | contig 14148 bp, 14 predicted proteins | sample KBSK1502metaG_FD_65477 | JGI IMG/M metagenome (GOLD analysis project Ga0070698, IMG submission 65477) | Corn, switchgrass and miscanthus rhizosphere microbial communities from Kellogg Biological Station, Michigan, USA - KBS K1-50-2 metaG | ecosystem: Host-associated > Plants > Roots >...
ATGGCCGTGCTGATTGTGGGCTCCGTTGCGTTGGATAGCATCAAAACACAAACCGAAGAACATCCCGACCTGCTTGGCGGCTCCGCATCTTACGCCGCGGTAAGCGCCAGCTTTTTTCAGCCGGTCGATCTCGTCGGAATCGTCGGATCTGATTTCCCCCAACACCATCTCGATCTTTTCCGCGAGCGGCAGATCGATCTCACCGGGCTGCAGATTGTTGAGGGGAAAACATTCCGGTGGTCAGGCGAATACGAAGCTGACATGAACAAATGGCGGACGTTGCATACGGAGCTGAATGTTTTCGAGACCTTCAGCCCAAAGTTGCCGCCCGCTTATCGGTCAGCTTCGGTTATTCTTCTTGGTAACATTGGCCCAGAACTGCAAAACCATGTACTCGATCAGAGCGAACGGCCGGATTTTGTGGTTGCAGACACAATGGACCTTTGGATCACCATTGCGCGGCCTGAACTGATCAAACTTCTAGGTCGGATCGACTTATTGGTATTGAACGACGGTGAAGCACGCCAGCTCACGGAAGAAGAGAACCTGATCAAAGCCGCCAAAAGGATCTTGGATCTCGGTCCGAAATATGTGGCGATCAAAAAAGGTGAGCATGGCTGCTTGTTGTTATCGCGAACCGAATTTTTCAGCTGCGGAGCTTATCCTCTAGAGGAAGTGAAAGATCCAACCGGCGCTGGTGATACCTTTGCCGGGGGGTTCGCCGGTTATTTGGCGAGCCTGAATCGATCTGGCTTTAATTTCACGGATCTAAAAAGAGCCGTCGTTCATGGTACAATCCTCGCCAGTTTTTGCGTCGAATCTTTCAGTCTTTACCGACTGACCCAGCTCACCAAGGGCGAGCTTCAGGATCGCTATAGCCGGTTTCGCGACATGAGCCACTACGATTTAGATGGTCCAATTGGGGGTATCCCGAACGCGGCTGAAACCCGGCGCGAAGTCCGCGAATAGAGATAGCTTATTCGCCGGGCCGAGGTTTTCGCCCCACCTCGAACCCGCAACCTGCAACTTGTAACTCTAGTGCATGTACGCAATCGAGACGACGGCATTGACGCGTGCGTTCCGCCGGAGAATTGCCGTAGAAGATCTGACTCTTAGGGTCCCCAGCTCCACTGTTTTCGGTTTTCTTGGACCGAACGGCGCCGGTAAGACCACGACTGTGCGGATGTTAGCGGGTCTGCTGCCTCCCAGTTCCGGAACCGGGGTCGTGGCTGGCTGTCCGTTGAACGGCAACCTAGATCAGCTGCGCCGCCGGATCGGCTTTCTCACGGAATCGCCCGGCCTGTACGAGCAGCTCAGCGCATGGCAGAACCTCCTTTTTTTTGCGCGGTTGTACGGTCTTTCTGAAAAGAACGCGCAATCTCAAGTTGGGAAATATCTGAAACTGCTTGGGTGCTGGGAGGATCGACACAAACCGGTCGGAACTCTTTCTAAAGGCATTCGCCAAAAGACGGCGATCGTGCGAGCGCTGGCCCATGAGCCCGAAATTTTGTTCTTGGATGAACCCTCGTCCGGTCTTGACCCTTCAACCGCTCGTTTTTTCCGCGATTTCGTCAAATCACTTCGTGCAAGTGGCAGAACCATTTTTCTGACAACTCACAATTTGGCCGAAGCGGAAGATGTCTGCGACTATATCGCAATCATGAAGACGCGATTGATTTTGGAAGGTTCGCAATCGCAGATTCGGTCCGAATTATCTGGCAGCGTGGTGACTATTCGCTTCTGCACCTCCGCCGGGCCGTGGCTACCGATCGTTCAACAGCTTGAGTATGCCAAGGAAGCGACCGCGACCGAATCGACGTTGCGAGTAAACCTCACAAATCCACAGAGAGACACACCCAGACTGGTGCGTGCTTTGGTCGGGGCCGGTGCCGAGCTTTATGCGGTCGAGCCTGCCCACAAATCGCTGGAAGAGATTTATCTCGAACTTCTTGATTCGGTGGCGACCGCAGATCGAGAACAGTCGGCCAAAGCCTAGTGAATCCTCTTCTCACCATCGTACGCAAAGAGCTGTTGGAAATGCGGAGAACGCGCCGATTTTTACTTAGGTTCTTCATTGCGCCAAGCTTCGTCCTTCTCTACTCATTCACTGCACTCGGAAACCTCCCCCATCACTCTCACGGCGAAGTCGGCGCCCTAACCGCATCTCCGCTGTCTTCCCGGGACATCGAAGCCGCGGAGTGGTTCAGCAGATCAAAAATCTTTCTACTGCTGATGCTGCCAATGCTTTTCTCAGCGGCATTGGTCATGCAGACGATGGTTGTTGAAAAAACGGCTAAAACCCTGGAACCACTTCTCGTCACGCCCGTAAAGACCTATGATTTGGTTTTAGGTAAGATCCTCGCGGCGTTAGTCTTTCCCCTCCTGGCCGGATACCTTTACCTGGCCATCTACATAGGTGTTGTCTGCCTCATCGATAGACATTCGGAGATGCTCCGGTTCATGTTTTCGCCACGGCCGCTGATCGAAGCTTTCCTGGTGATGCCGGTATCAGCCTTTGCCAATGCCTCGCTCGCAATGATCGTGGCCGTCCGTTCACGCGACCCGAAGACCGGGAGTCTGCTCTCCAGCTTATTGACCCTGCCAGGAATCGTTCTTTATGGAACGCAGATCGCTCTATTGGACTTTCTCAACCAGTACATTCTGCTGGTCTGTGTTGGCGCCGTCTTGCTATTGGCCGGCGCGGGTGTTTTCTTCGCGACTGAAGCATTCCAGCGCGAAAAAGTGTTCGAGCGCTGGGACAGCTGACCATTCGGCTGTCGCCGAATGGTATGACAAATAGCAAATAGCAAATAGCAGATTTGCTATTAGCGTTAGAAAACAACCCCGTAGAGCTCCAGCTCCGGGCTTACAAGTGGTTTAGTCGTAAAATCGGGCTTATGCAGATCCATCTTGATCCCGTTGGAGGTGTTGCCGGCGACATGTTCGTTGCCGCAGTTCTTAATGCCAACCCTGAGCTAACACCTGGACTTTTAAAAACGATCGATGGCTTGGGGCTGCCTGGGCTGGTTACTTGCCGAATCGAAACCGCGAATGACGGGGTCCTGGCCGGATCCAGATTCGTTGTAGAGTGTGAAGCCCAACTTTCCATTCACCATCATCAGCACGCGCATGATTCGGACGGATCAAACGACCATCACCACAGGCGTTGGTCAGATATTCGTAAGCTAATTGAGCAGGCGAACCTCTCATCGACGGCCAAGCAACATGCGCTCGGGATTTTCGGCCTGTTGGCGGGAGCTGAAGCCCGTGTCCATGGGATCCCGGTTGCGGATGTCGCGTTCCACGAAGTGGGCGCTGTCGATTCGATCGTGGACATTGTCGGAACAGCTTTTCTTATCGATGCACTTCAGGCGGATCGTTGGACGACTTCGCCGCTGCCTCTTGGCTCTGGTCAGGTTGAAACCGCTCATGGCCGGTTGCCGATCCCTGCACCTGCCGCCGCGCTATTGCTCGAAGGTTTCGCCGTATTCGACGATGGAATTCCAGGCGAACGCGTCACTCCCACCGGAGCTGCGATCGTCCGCTACCTTTGTCGACCAAACGAAGTACAACACCGAACTGGCGTTCTCGTGCGTTCCGGTGTTGGTCTGGGAACTAAAAGTCTTTCCGGTATCAGCAATGTTCTCCGTGTGATCTGTTTCCAACAAAAAAGCCCAGCTTCGAGCGGGCATCGGGAACTTTTGATTATTGAGTTTGAGGTCGATGATCAGTCCGCCGAGGAGCTTGCCGCCGGGCTGGAACGGATTCGAAATGAGGCCGCGGTTTTTGATGTCATCCAAATTCCCGCGATTGGCAAGAAGGGTAGGCAGACCAGTCATATAAAGATCCTCGCTGATCCGACAAAGCAAGAGCAAGTAATTGCACTCTGCTTTCAGCAAACGACGACCATCGGCCTGCGTTTTCGCGCGACCGAAGCCGTCGCGCTCCCGCGTCAAACCGAATCAGTGCAGGTCGGCGACCGCCAGGTGCGAGTGAAAATCGTGCGACGCCCTGGAATCGGGGCAACTGCTAAAGCTGAGGCGGACGATTTATTATTGGCTGGCGAAGGGTATAGTGCTCGAGCAGAATTGAAAACTAAGGCCGAAGCTCAGGCTCTTTCGTCTCCGCTCCTGGCTGATTTGCTGGACGCCGAAATCCGGACAGAGGGACCAGTCGCCAAAAGATCGGAGGCTCCCCGATTACACCATGAGTAACGGATTGAGAGAAGGCAGGAATAGCCTGGTGAACCAACATGATTAAAGGAGAGATAAATCTCGACCACGAACGAACCCGGCGTATTGGGTTGGCCGAAGCAGTGTATTCAGCATCGAAAAATATTGATCAACTTGCTGAAATCCTGAATCAAGCTTCTCAGCGACAAACTACCTTACTGCTGACCCGGTTATCATCGGCCCAATTTGATGCGCTCCCCAGGCAATATTGTTCGTTGCTTGACTATGACCATGTATCGCAAACGGCCTTTTTCGGCTCGTTGAAGCCGGTCGACAAGGTAGCCGAGATTGCTGTGATCACCGCTGGCACGTCGGATGTTCCAGTCGCGAAGGAAGCAGCTCGTACACTGCGCTTTTATGGTCAGAATGTTTTAACTATCAATGATGTCGGCGTTGCCGGAATCTGGCGTCTATTCGACCGGCTTGAATCGCTGAAACCGATGAGTGTTGTTATCGTCGCCGCCGGTATGGACGGTGCCCTGCCGAGCGTTGTTGCCGGTTTGGTGAGCGGCTGCGTGATCGCCGTGCCAACTTCTGTTGGTTACGGGGTAGCCAATGGCGGCCAGACCGCATTGAATGCTGCGCTGGCCAGTTGCGCACCTGGCCTCGTCGTGGTGAATATCGACAATGGATACGGAGCGGCTTGCGCCGCTCTTCGCATTGTTCAACGAAATGACACACGGTCTTCGCTCGCCATTCGGCTGTCGTCGAACGGCATGACAAATGGCGGATAACAGAGTGGGATCCGACGTCGTCTTCATGCAACAAGCCCGCCACATGAAAGCCACAGACTATGTCGGACAGGCTAGTCGCCCCTACCGAAGACACTATCGGCTATGCCGGCTGGCATTCCGGACACCAGCAGGTACGCCGACCGCCAACCACATCTCTCATTAGACCGGTGTGACAGCGCGGGCATTTCCCTCCGTCCTCCCAACGATGGGCAAACAACCAGCTCTTTGGAAACTGCCAATCTTTATCCATCACCTCGATGGCCTTCGCGCAGACGTTTCGGGTTACACGGTAAAGCGTTTTAATCTCTGATAGGTTAAGGTTGCCGGCTCGAGTCTTGGGATTCAGTCGTGCTCGCCACAGAATTTCATCTGCCATCCAGTTTCCGATGCCGGGAAAGCGCTCCTGCATCAGCAATAAGGCTTTCATCGGTGACGCTTTTCGGCGCCGGCAAAACTCCGCGATCGAGCTTGGCTTGAATTGATTGGACAAAATCGATGGCGGCAGCTTCGCCCACCATGAAGGGGCGACTTCACTCTGGCCAAATTGCACTCGACCAAATTGCCGCGGATCAGAAAAAACGAGAGATCGTTTCGACTGCCGAAGAATAAGATGGTCATATTTTAGGAACGAGTACTTTGGCTTTTCAACCCGGAGTTCGCCGGTCATGCCCAAATGCAGTCCCAGCCAATACTCGCCCCGATTGCCGAATCGAAATACCATTTGCTTGCCCAGCGCCTCCGAATCGAACAACCGTTGGCCGGTCAATGTTCGAACGAGTTCCTCTGGATTTATGCTCCGAAAGATGCGCGACTTTCGGTTGCACAAAATTACTTCCAAGATTTTTGCGCCTCGCCCCACCGCCCAAAGGCGACGGCTGCGCTCGACTTCAGCCAGCTCAGGCATTTCTAATCATGTCGTGCACGATGCTTCAGTTTCGAGAAACCGAGCCCATCTTTTGCCGCGACCCTCATTTTATCGTTTTCCCAGTCAGTTCGCTTACTAGCGTCGGAAGTTGGTAGACCCTTTGCAGGGATTCCAGGATCGCCCGAGAATCAACGGCAACGGCGCGCGCCTGCTTATTCGAATAGAGATAATCCCAACTCAAGGACTGAATGTTCCCGTCAAAGAAGATTCCGACAAATTCTCCGTTTCGATCGATAACCGGGCTGCCGCTGCTGCCGCCGACACAATCCGTCGTGGTAACGAAGTTGAATGGAGCGCGCGGATCTAACGCGGTTTGATTCTCTGCCCAACGCGCCGGCAACTGGAACGGTGGACGATTTTCGTGTTGCTTGGCACGTTGATATAGTCCAGCAAAATCCGTGAATGCTGGGATTGGTTTGCCTTCCTCCTCGTATCCCTCAACGGTGCCATACGAGAGCCGTAATGTGAACGTCGCATCTGGCGCAAACTGGCCGTTCCCGACCGCAAGCTTCGCCTTTGCGATTTGGGCGTATGCTTTGTTCGCGGCTTCGTCCTGTTCGTCGACTATTTGCCGGGCGCGGCGAGCGGTCTCGTCGGCTACTTGTGCAAACTCGATCATCGGGTCGGCGGCTGCGCTTAATGTGGCAATCCCTCCGTCGTACAGTTGGCGCCGAAATTGGACGTCCTTCACTTTCGTACCGGTTACTAATGCATACGCCCGTTCGTGCGGCGACTTCCCTTTTAGCAGGTTTCGTACGACCGGATCATCGACTCCATAATGAGAAACCAGATTGGTTAGAGAGTCAGTGAGCGTCGCTATCTCCAGATCATCGTAGATCGGCGCTCCAGAAAACAAGGCCACCTCAAGTGCTGGCAGAGCGGAATCACGATAGTCTGGCAACCGTTTTTCGTTCGATTTCTTCCGTTCCTCAGTTGCGCGAATCAAACCGCGGGCCAGCCGAAACAGCTGACAATTAAATCCTAGCGGTTTCGTTTGAATACCCTCGAGAACCAAGGATCTGACGTGAGTATCTTCGAAAAAAAGATAATTCACGGTATTTGCAGGGTCGGCGGAAACCGCCTTTTGAATTTGCGCATAGCTATCGCTGATATTGGAAAAACTGGAATTTTTCGCGGTTGCGGACTTCAACGAATTTTCCACCGCAGCAATCTGTTGGATGGTTTCCGGATCGAGTAAACCAGCTAGCTCACCACCGTACACTGTTCTGGAATTCTGTACGTATAAAAGATCTTCGCGGGCCCGTCGCGCGTTCTCTATCGAACGTTCGCTATAAACAGTCAGCAAGACCTCTCTTCGATAGAGCGCCGCCAGCAAGGCTGGAATGACGGTATCTCGTCTTTCCTCGAGTGCCGCTACTGTGCGCATGCGGTTGGTTCCGCCCGGATTCCCGCTAGCGAAAACCAAATCATGCTCGGACGGTCCATCGGCGTTGAAACGTAAATAATGCTGGGGATGAACCGGTTGATTATTTTCATAAACCCGGAACAAACAGATATCCAGGTCATAACGCGGATACTCGAAGTTATCCCATCACCTCCAAAAAAAGCTATTCCTTGCTCCGGCGCGAAAACTAGTCGCACATCGGTGTACTGTTTGTAACGATATAACTGGTAACTACCTCCTTCGAAAAGAGTCACTAAGTCGCTGCGCAACCCGGTCGCTTTGGTTGACTCCTGTTCGATGGCGGCGATGGCTTGTCGTCGTGCTACCAAGGCTTCCTGCGGCCCGACGCCAGGAGGAACGGCCGCGTTCACCCGGTTGGTAACGTCTTCGATTGATTCCAAAACATTGAGCTCTAAATTGTAGCACCGTTTCTCTTCGCCCGGGGTCGCAGCGTAAAACCCGTCTCGGATATAGTTGTGCTGGGCATCGCCGAACTCTTGCAGAGAATCAGCCGCCACATGATGATTGGTGATAACCAATCCGTTGGCCGACACGAATGCGCCACTGCCCGCGCCATTGAAGCGAACGCTGCTCTTCTGAATGTGCTCCAACCAAGCGGCGTCTGGCGTGAAGTGATACTTGTCTTGTAATTGCCTAAGGGGCGGAGCGTTGAACAACCAAAAGCCTTCGTCGGCTTGGCTGATGGACGCGATCAACACGGAAAGCGCGAGGATCAGCGTCGCAAAGACGTGGAAGGAAGAATACTTCATAGAGATAAGTGTTGCGACAGTGCGGAGCGGCCAGGTGCTTGTCAAATGACCCGGCAGGGACGCGCTCCCTGTACGGTCCGTATTCGAAATTCACGCCAAGACGCTAAGAAGAAGAGAAACTCACGCAAAGACGCAAAGGCGCAAAGGAAGAAAAAGGGGTAGGGATATGAGGGATTGCTCATCTGACCATGCGGGCGCGCATCGATCATTCCCTGATTGAGTGGGGCATAAAGTAACGGAATCTTCCTCGTTCTTCTCGCGATCTTTGTGCCCGTCTGCATCGCTAGCGAAGCAGTGCGAGCAGGTCTTGGGATGAGTTTCTCTTCTTCCTTTGCGCCTTTGCGTCTTTGCGTGAGTTTCTCTTCTTCATTCCACAACTTCCTCGAATCTCACGTCGATTGGTTGTGACCCAAAATCGGCTAACGCGAAACTGATCGGAAGTTTGAAACGACGTGGTCCGATGCTTCCAGGATTCACGTACAATACCCCATCCTTCCTCCGAACGAGTGGCTTATGAGAATGACCCGAAACCACCATTGAAAAACCTGCCACCGCCGGGTTCAGATCCAAATCTGCGAGACTATGCAATAAATAGACTAGCCGTTTGTGCACAGAGACCACCTCAGTTGCCGGCAATGCAAGCATTTCGGTGTCAACGTTGCCACGAATTGCCACCACCGGAGCGCATTCCCGCAGCCGATCCAAGACCCTTGAATGGCCGACATCACCCGCGTGCAAAATCAAATCGACATTCCCGACTGCACGGAGAACGGATTCGCGAACGAGACCGTGAGTGTCAGCAACGATCGCGACCAGTCGAGCACGAGGCCACTCTTGCATTGGTGAAAGCTTTTCGCAGGAAGCACTCGTCAGAATAACGGGTTGGTCTTTCACTGAAACTGGTCTAGCCGATCGGACTTAGGAATCGAGCGGCCTGATCGATCGTGATTATAGTGACAAAATGGCTGCCGTGAAAGTAGCATTGCTGCTTATGTCCGGGCTCGTCTTCTTGTTTGTCGCAGCGGGCGAAAACGAATCGGATCAACTATCGGACGAGACGATCCGTTCTCTGATTCCAGGTGCTTGGATCAGCCAAGAGATCCTGGATGGTCGGCCAATGACACTCACCGTGGAATATCGGCCGGACGGTACCTTCGGAGCGTCCGCTGGAATCGCCGAGGGACGCTATCGGATCAAATTGGTTTTGCGCGGGACATGGCGAGTCCATAACCGAGTTCTGATAAACCACACCGAGGCGACGGGGATGCCGGCACGAACGACCATTCACGAAGTGGTCGCGGTCAACGAAACCATGTTGATCCTGCGCGATCGGGATGGCGGCATTGTGGTGAAACGTCGGGCCTGGAAAAATAGCCAATAGCCGATAGCCAAAATTCAGAAATTGACGCGAATGACTTTGGGCCCTCTCGGCTATTGGCTATCGGCTATTTATCAGTTCGCTCTTTTCCAGGTTTCGGTTCTTCCGATCAACGAAACACCGATGTAGCCGCGCACCTTAAGAGTGTCCGTGCCTTCCAATTCCATATTGCACGAGTACGTATTTCCGCTCTTCGGATCATAAATTGTCCCGTTTCCCCATTTTCCTAAACCGGTCGGGGTAAACCCGGTCATAAAAACCAACCCGATAATCGGACGGCTGTGTTTGCCGGCATCCGGATTATAAATGTCGGTCTTTTGCTTGCCGTCCGGAGCGAGCGGCTCGCGCAGGCTTACGATCTTTGCATTCAGTTTTCCGTTCTCCTCGTAGACCTCAAATGAAGCGTCTTCGTTCTTCCAAAGACCGGTGACCGACGGCGAATCGGCGGCAAGGACCTTCTCGGTCGCGACGAACAGAACGACGCAAAATAATACGCGAAAAACGGAAGTATGTTGCCCATAGAACATATAGTCATCAGTTCGAGCGGTGTTACTGTTTGTCAATTAAAGTAGACCCGATTCGGAAACGGTTATTCCAACCGAAGCTACCGCCATCTTATGAACAGGCTCGCTGCCTTCCTTTCAATTTTTGTGGCCCCAGCATTTCTTCTCCTCGGGCCCAGGCAGAGCTTTGGGCAAACCCAACTGGGTTCCGAGAGGGTGGCCGTACCCTCGCCACTTCGAACCTCACCGTTTGATCGCGACCGTTATCTACAAGTACCGCGCGGCTTTCAAATCCAGGTGGTTGCTCGAATTCCGGCAGCTCGGTTTCTCCGGCCGACTCCGGAAGGTGGTCTCCTTGTCTCTCAACCATCGAGGGGCAAGATTTGGTGGATCTCTGGGACGCCGGCCAACGTAGCCTCGCCCATTCTCGCCGCCTCCGGATTGCGCCAACCACATGGAATGGCGTTTATAGTGATAGCAGGCAAAGCGTACGTTTACGTGAGTGAATCCAACGAGATCAGTCGATTCCAATACGATCCCAACCGCCACACGTTGCTCCATAAAGAGGTCATCGTACCAAATCTGCCCGACACCAGCAGCGCTGAGCTCCGCGGCTCCTATCGCCATGGATTGAAGAACCTAGCGATCAGCCCGGATCGGCACCTCTACGTCGATATCGCTTCATCAACAAATGCAGATCCGAGGGACACCACCAGTGACCCCATTCGGTGCGCCATTTACCGTTACGATCTGGATGGTGGAAACCGGACCCTTTTCGCAAAAGGCATTCGAAACGCGGAAGGTCTCGACTTTGTACCGGGATCAAACGCCTTGTGGGCGGTGGTCAACGGAAGTGACGATATTCGATTCCCCTATCACCGAAGCTGGAAAGGAAGCGGCTCGGATGACTATGGCAAACGCATTACTGGCTACATCGATGACCATCCGCCAGATACATTCATTCATGTTAGATCAGGAGCGGACTACGGGTGGCCTTTCGCTGAACCGAACCCGGATAGCCCGAGCGGTTTGGATGACATGCCGCTCGACCCGTATTACGATAACAATCCGGATTGGAGCAAATATCCGGAGTCAAGGTTCACGCGCAGCGATAAAGGGATCCAAGCCCACTCGGCGCCGTTAGGCATGGCATTTCTGCAGGAAACAAAATTGCCTGAGTGGCTCCGGAACTCGGCCGCCGTCGCGTACCATGGTTCCTGGGATCGAACTCGTAAGACCGGTTATAAAGTCGTGATCTTTCCATGGACGAGTCAGCAGCGGCCGGGTAACCAACTTGATTTGGTCACTGGATGGCTCGACGAACAATCCCAACGAGTCTGGGGCCGACCGGTCGACGTCAAGCCTTCGGCTGACGGTAAATCGCTTTTTATCTCGGATGACGATAGCGGCACAGTTTACGAATTAAGGCCGGGAGAGTAACGCCGTCATCGCCGACAACGCCGGTATCGCCGGGATCTGAAGCTCAGCGCGTTGGCGACCCCTTCCCGTTTCGACTAACCAACGCCCCACTCGTTTTCACCGCCGAGAAATTAACGCTAATTTCTAATCGGAAAGCGGGCGAAAGCGAATAGACCGGCCAAACAGATCGCTGCAGCAAGGAAAGCGCATCCATGAAAACTCTGGCTTGATCCAAAGGTCTGTAGCCATCCGAATGCCACCGCTGAAAGACCGATCATCGATTTTTGAAAGATAGCTTGAACCCCGAAAAAGATCGCCTCGCGATGGAGCCCGCGCCGGCTGCTATCCTCATCGATTACATCGGCCAGCAGGGCGAACGCTAAGACCCCGAAACCGCCTACTGGGACCCCGGCTAGCCCGACAATGCATTGAGCAACAGTAAACTGCGAAAGGCCAATTTGAATTCGATCGGAAAGGCCTACCAATCCGAACACCAAAACGGTCAGCGCGAATACCAAAAGGAAGCTGCGATATTTCCCGAGCCGTTTTGCTAGCCAGTTAAAGATGAAGAATGCGACAAGGTTGACCGCGATGAACGGCAACATGAGCCAGGTCACGGCGTCCTTCTCCATCCCCAACTGTACTTGGACCCAGCGCGGGACCAGCATTAATAAAAGATTGAGCGCAAACCAGTAAAGCGAGGTGGAAATCAGTAGCGGTAAAAAGGTAGTGTTTCCGACTACCTCTCCGATCCACTGGAACAGCCTTTTCAAGGACGGCTTCGCACCAGCTGCGTGTTCCTGCTCCGATATCACGAAAGGAATCGGATAATAAGAAGTCAAAATCGCTAGACCTACCATCACACCAAGCCCGACAAAGCCGTAATGCTGCACAATCAACCCGGCAAACGCGAAGCAAAGAGTGCCGACCAGTGCTGCTACGCCTTGTCCGGTGGTGAGATTCAGCCGGTCGTTGGTGGAGCCGGCAATTTCTGGTAGCAGCGCCAGATAAGGAGTTACCACCAATCCATAAAGCAGAAAATAAGCTTGAGCCAGAAAGGTTGCATAGCCGATCCGGAATACTTCGCCAGCACTTTGGGGCGGTATCCAAAGGAGAAAAGAGACAATCGCGAAGGGCAAGGTGCCAAAAAGCAGAAACGGTATTCGTCGACCCCAACGGCTTCGCGTATTATCGGTCCAATAAGCGAGGAAGGGATCGGAAACACCGTCGGTGATTCGTCCTGCCAATATAATGATCGAGAACGCCACCGTACTGATAACGCCTCCCACCACGTAACGCTCGTAGAACCATTCGGTGAGCACGAGGTTGGCCAGATTCATGGCCAACGCCCCCAGGCTATAGACTCCCAACTGCAATCGCGTGAGCGGGTGAGTAGTCGTAGCAATCCGATTCATGGCGAAGCCAGACGCATCTTCTGGTAACGGTACCGACTCAAAAACGCAAGCCCTGGAAGCATCGGGGTATTGGCAGCTCCTGCCTGTCTCCATCAACTGGCACCCGCTATTTGTCTTACTACTCACCAATCACGGCGTTCCCGTGCGCTCTCGGCGTTTCCGGCTCTGTCCGCGCTTTTGAATCCGGCGCGCTTGTCTCGGCCGAACAGTTCTGCTAAGACGGCCCGGAGATTTCGGAGAAAAATAATGGATATCCTAGCGGCAGTTATTTCGGTTCAAATTGGTCCAGTCCTTGCACTCGTGGCAGGCATTTTGATTCTGCTGGTGCCCCGATTGTTGTCGTATATTGTTGCTATCTACCTGATCATTATCGGGCTAAATGGCTTATTGCACTTAGGGTTTTGAGGAGTGATGACCAATAGCCAATCACGAAAAAGGAGAATCGACCCTCGGCTATTTTATTTTGGATCGACCGCCTTCAGCTGTACGATGCGACGCTTGCGCACAAGCAAACGAAACCGAGAAGAAAGAAAACGGCGGACGAGATCTGCACTGCCCGATATGTTTGCTCTAGGGGTAGCGGGATATTCTGAAAGTCTTCAGTTGGCGGACTGTCGCCCAACGGAACAATCCACCAGATCGCAATCGCCAAACAAACTCCCAGGCAAAAAACCGCCGCCCAGGCGGTTGCGTTAGCCACTCCTCCACTCTGAAAACGGAGAGCGTAGATAACAGTGGCGAACACATCGGTCCCGAGCAATAACACATAGATTGATGTGCTTAGGGGGTGACGAACTTTTCCACCGGCGATATCGGGCTGAGTGGGCCTTTCCAACACCATAAATCGCCTGACGATCGCGTATTCGTAAACCGCGAATAATCCGGTCAGGACCAGGACAGAGAATTTGAGCCAGTCCATTGCTAAACCTCGTCGATTATCTCATCGGGAAACTCTCTGTTCCAGAATAGAGTTATAGGCCGAGACCATTCGTTGCCTTTGGCCAAATGGTCATGACAGATTGCAAATGACAGATGACAAATAAGAGAGCAGGATTTGTCATTCACTACTGTGAACTATGCCTTCACCCATCGAAAAACTAATCGATGAATGGGTCGCTCAAAACCCGGAGGAGCATCTCCCCGGGGAAGGCAAACCACTGGACTTCGAGGAGTACTTTCGGTGGCCGGAAGACAAACGGATGGGATACTCACTCCTCCGCAGCGCCGGATGTGTTCCGCCGGAGGTTGCGCTGCTTCAGGAAATTGATTCTCTAAAGCAATCAATCGATCGGTGTACCGATCCCGAGAAACGGTCACGACTCCGGGATCAACTCCAAGCCAGACAAGTCGAATTTAATATGCATCTG
>Ga0070698_100005269_pt1 | contig 14147 bp, 10 predicted proteins | sample KBSK1502metaG_FD_65477 | JGI IMG/M metagenome (GOLD analysis project Ga0070698, IMG submission 65477) | Corn, switchgrass and miscanthus rhizosphere microbial communities from Kellogg Biological Station, Michigan, USA - KBS K1-50-2 metaG | ecosystem: Host-associated > Plants > Roots >...
AATGATGTACAGGAATATTCATTCGGTGGATATAAACTTTTTGAACCGGTTGAAACATTAGAAACCCCCTGTCCCCCTAAAGGGGTGACTTAGGTGGTGCAGGTCTTTATTATTAAATTTTCAAAATAGTAAAATCTTTAAAAGCCCCTTTAGGGGTTTGGGGTATGAACGTTTTACAATTATCTTATTTGGTTCCATTGTTCCCGTTGATCGGATTTTTGATCATTGGATTGGGAAGAAGGTATTTATCAAAATCACTGACAGGAATAATTGGGTGTGGTGTTATTCTTGCTTCATTCTTGGTTAGCATTTGGATATTTTTCCAGGTGAAGGATGGCAATTCAGGGGTTATTGAATATTTCAATTTTATTTCCGCGGGAAATTTGAAAGTCCCCTTTGCTTTTCAGATCGATGCTTTATCGTCTTTATTTCTTTTAATAATTACCGGTGTTGGTTTTTTGATACATGTTTATTCTGCTTCGTACATGCATCATGAAAGCAAAGAACATTTTGCCCGCTATTTTTCTTATCTAAATCTTTTTGTGTTCTCAATGTTGCTGCTGGTAATGGGTGGCAACTTTGTAATTCTCTTTATCGGTTGGGAAGGTGTGGGTCTCTGTTCCTACTTATTGATTGGTTATTGGTTTAAAAACACAGAATACAATTATGCGGCTCGCAAAGCTTTTGTGATGAACCGAATTGGTGATCTTGCTTTTTTGATCGCTATTTTTTGGATATTTTCCAGAACCGGTTCAACATCTTTCACAGAAGTTTTTTCTGCAGATGTATTAGCGAATCTTTCTTCAACTGATATAACCGGTATCACACTCTTACTTTTTGTAGGAGCAACAGGAAAGAGTGCACAGATACCATTGTATACATGGTTGCCCGATGCGATGGCTGGTCCGACTCCGGTGTCTGCATTGATCCACGCGGCAACGATGGTGACGGCTGGTATTTATATGATCGCAAGAAGCAATGCGCTTTATTCGCTAAGTCATGTTACTTCCAATATTGTTGCTTACATAGGTTTGGCTACTGCATTGCTTGCGGCAACAATAGCATTGAAACAAAATGATATTAAAAAAGTATTAGCTTATTCTACCGTGAGCCAGTTAGGGTATATGTTTTTGGCATTAGGCGTTGGGGCATATACAGCTGCAGTATTTCATGTAATGACACATGCTTTCTTTAAAGCATTATTGTTCCTTGGAAGCGGTAGTGTTATTCATGCGATGGGCGGTGAACAGGACATAAGATTTATGGGTGGCCTTAGTAAGAAATTAAAAGTTACATTTTTCACTTTTACTATTGGATGTATTGCTATTGCAGGTATTCCACCTTTTAGTGGTTTCTTTTCCAAGGATGCGATCCTGTTAAGTGCATTTCAAAATAACCCGGTTTTATACATCATCGCTTTAGGCACAGCACTGCTTACTGCGTTTTATATGTTCCGATTACTGTTTGTAACATTCACAGGTAAATTCAGAGGAACACAGGAACAGGAGCATCACTTACATGAAAGTCCTGCATTGATGACAGTGCCATTGATCATTCTTGCTGTTTTATCTTTCATTGGTGGGTTTGTAAATATTCCTGAAATATTTTCAAAGACCGGTGAAAAATTAACTGAATTCCTTTCACCTGTTGTTAAAGATCATGGACATGAACCTATAAGTCATTCAAAAGAATATTTATTAATGGGATTGTCAACCCTTTTAATATTAATAACAATATTATTTGCATGGTTTCGATTTAAAAATTATCAACCAAAAGAGCAAAGAGGATTTGGAAAAATTCTGGAAAACAAATGGTATGTGGATGAACTCTATGACAAAGTAATTGCAAATCCATTGAACAGGTTTGCAGGATTCTTAAATAATATTTTTGAAAAATATATTGTTGATGGTGTGGTAAATGGTGTTGGCAAAGTGGTAAACTATGGCAGCAGGCAATTAAGATTATTGCAAAGCGGGCAAGTGGGAAGCTATGTGTTGCTCATGGTCTTGTCGATATTGATCTTATTACTGTACCAGTTTTTTATAAAGAAATAAAACCCCCAAACCCCCTAAAGGGGGCTTAGGGCGACTCAATATGATTGCATTATTATTAATATTAATTCCATTAGTAAGCGGTATTATCACGTTTTTCTTGAAAAAAGAAAATTCTGCAAAAGGCTGGGCTTTGCTTTCATCATTTGCTACTGTTGCTGTCTCCTTGCTTGGGTTAACGATCTTAAATAAGCCGGATCTACTTCAATTCAAATGTGATTGGCTTCCCGGATTAGGCAGCAGTTTTTCCATCCGTCTTGATGGCATGGGGCAATTGCTTTGTCTATTAACTGCAATTTCTTTCCCGTTAATTTTTATTGCTACATGGAATCGTAACTATAAAAATGCTCATAACTTTTTTGCCCTGATGCTTCTTTCGCAGGCCGGATTAATGGGTGTGTTTCTTGCGATGGATGCATTGTTATTCTATTTCTTTTGGGAGCTGGCATTAATACCTGTTTACTTTCTTTGTTCAATCTGGGGTGGTGAAAGAAGGATCGCTGCTACGTTCAAATTCTTCATTTATACATTTGTTGGCTCATTACTCATGTTAGTCGGATTGATCTACATTCAATCGTTAACTCCTGACAGATCTTTTGACATAGATTCTTTTTACAAGATCGTTTTGAATAATAAACAGCAGAACTGGATATTCTGGCTAATGTTTATTGCGTTTGCCATTAAGATTCCTGTGTTTCCATTTCATAGCTGGCAGCCCGATACGTATGAACAATCACCAACCGCTGTTACAATGGTGCTAAGCGGTATCATGGTAAAAATGGGTTTGTTTGCCATCATTCGCTGGTTGCTTCCTGTTTTACCCTCTGCATCTTTTGCATTTGGAGAAAAAATGATCGCAATGTGGGCAATCGTTGGAATGATCTATGCGTCGCTGCTTGCATGGCGACAGGATGATATGAAACGATTGCTTGCTTATTCATCAATTGCACATCTTGGATTAATGGTTGTAGCTATTTTTTCAGAATCAGAGATCGGTATGCAGGGAGTGATGCTACAAATGTTCAATCACGGTATTAATATCATCGGTCTGTGGATTATTGTTGAAATACTGGAAAAGAAATTCGGTACAAGAAAATTTTCAGAGCTTGGCGGGCTTGCACAAAAAGCGCCAGCCATGGCAATCTTTTTTGTAGTTATTGCATTAGCCAATATTGGATTGCCACTTACCAATGCGTTTGTCGGAGAATTCATGATGTTTACCGGCATCTTTACATCCCCTTTTTCAGAATATGAAATGATAACAGTGCCTGCTGCAGGTATCACAATCATACTTGGCGCTATTTATACATTGCGAATGGTGCAAAAAGTAATTTATGGAGATACAAATGCACTTACTGAAACAGGAACCGATATTGGCTATAATGAAAAGCTGGTGCTTGGAATAATTGTGATATTGATAATTGCAATTGGCATTTACCCGCAGGGATTTCTTGATCTTACAAAAGATACAACGAATTTAATATTGAATGAAGCCAACGTATTAAAGAAATAAAAGCAAATGAATGCATTGATCATATCGGCGATAATGGGAGTAGTGATGATGTTCAGCGGAATTTTGCTGAAGCAGAAGTCAGCAATTCGCGGATTGGCATTTGCAGGGCTTTTTATTGCCATTGTTTTAAATGTAATGGAGATCTACGGTTTTCATTTATTCAGGATCAATATCGCCGGCATGATGCAGTTTGACAGGTTCGCTCTTTTCTTCAACACGATCGCAATGGCTTGTACATTCATTTTCTTTTTGCTTTCAGCAAAAGAAATGGAAAAAGTAGGATTGAATTATGCTGATTACTTTGCACTGATATTTTTTATCCTTTGCGGAATTATTCTTGCTTCATCATTTACTTCATTACTTATACTCTTCCTTGGTATAGAGATCATATCAATACCACTATATATTTTAACAGGTAGCGATAAAAGAAATCTTAAAAGCAACGAAGCATCATTAAAATATTTTTTACTCGGCGCTTTCTCTACAGGTTTAATGCTAATGGGTATTACGCTTATCTATGGCGATTCAGGATCTTTTTCAATTGACATCATTTCTGAATCTATTTCCAGACCTGACACAAAGCCGACTATTTTACTTATTGCAGGTTTGTTGCTGCTCATGTTTTCAATGGCATTCAAAGTATCGGCTGCGCCATTTCATTTCTGGACACCGGATGTATATGATGGAGCTCCGACGGTCTTTACTTCATTTATGGCAACCATTGTTAAGGCCGCAGTTTTTATTTCTTTTATTCGTTTATTCTATCATGCATTTGGAAGTATTCACGATAGCTGGAAGCTAATCATCGCAATTATAACAGCACTTACTTTATTCATCGGAAATGTCACAGCAGTTTTTCAGCAAAGCGTAAAAAGAATGCTGGCCTATTCAAGCATTGCGCAAGCAGGCTTTATGTTAATGGCCATCTTAGCATTGAACAGCATTGCTTCGGAAGGGATATTGCTTTATACAACGGCTTACTGTCTTTCAACTATCGGTCTCTTTGCCATATTGGTAAAAATGAAAGATTATACATTTGAAGGCTTTAATGGTTTTGCAAAACATCAGCCATTGCTTGCAGCTGTTGCTGTAGTATTTCTTTTGTCACTTGCAGGCATTCCATTAACTGCGGGCTTTCTTGCGAAATTTTATATGATCAATGCTGTTATTACCCAAGGAGGATTTCTCTGGCTGGTTATACTTGCCGTATTGATGGCGGCGATTAGTGTTTATTATTATTTCCGTGTGATACAGGCCATGTATTTTAAAGAAGGAGAAGCGCAGGCTATTGAAGTTAGTTCAGCCTTTAAATGGATAATCGCTGCTGTTGCAGCATTGGTTATTTTACTCGGAGTATATCCTCAACTTCTGTTTAGCTGGTTTTATTTTTAATTGACGTCTTATAGTTCAATTTCGGAAAGCAATGCCTGTCATTCGTGAATGTGACTTGGCTAAAAACATTTCACCCATATCTTTGTTTTCCCGATAGGTATCGGGATAAAAAAATCACACATGAGAAAAACTACCAGCCGCATCTTCTTCGGCTTTACGATGCTTTGCCTTAGCATTGTTTCATTGGCACAAAGACCTCAAACTTCAGGTGATACAACCAGGCCTGGTGGAGCTGGACAAAGAGCTGGGATAAGGCCATACCGGGAAATTATCACAGATAAAGCGATCTCCAAAAACGGGTTTTTTAAAGTCCACAAAGTAGACGACAAGTATTATTTTGAAATTCCCAATGACCTGCTTTGGAGAGATATACTTGTTGTAAACCGTCTATCCAAAACACAAGCGGGTACAGGGTATGGCGGTGACCAGGTCGGTCAAAATGTTATTCGTTTTGACAAAGGACCAAACAACAGGATATTTCTGCGGACAATATCTTATGCAGTATATGCAAAAGATTCTACTTCTCCGATGTTTTCATCTGTAGCGAATTCAAACCTGCAACCCATTTCTTTTTCATTTGATATACGAGCATTCGGAAAAGATTCTGCTACATCTGTTATAGAAATAACAGATTTTGTAAATGGAGATAATGATGTATTATACTTTAGTAATGCTGCAAAATCTCAGAGACGTCTTGGCTCGTTGCAAACTGATAAATCTTATATAGTAAGTGTAACTCCCTATCCAATTAATATTGAAATTAAAGCCGTAAAAACTTATGGGAGAACTCCGGCGCCGGCCGGTGGTGGTGGATTTGGCGCTCCTCCCCAACCCAACACTAATTTAACTGTGGAAATGAACAGCTCTTTTGTACTGCTTCCTAAAGTTCCAATGCAGGCAAGAAACTTTGATGCAAGGGTTGGTTACTTCACAGTTGGTTATACTGATTATGATGCCAACCCGCAAGGTGTAAGAGATATTACAATTGCAAAACGCTGGAAACTGGAGCCAAAGAATAATGAAGATCTTGAAAAATATAAAAAAGAAGAATTGATCGAACCAAAGAAACCAATCATCTTCTATATCGATCCAGCAACTCCAAAAAAGTGGATCCCTTATTTGATACAAGGGGTAAACGATTGGCAAGGCGCTTTTGAAAAAGCTGGTTTTAAGAATGCAATTTTTGGAAAAATGGCACCGACAAAAGAAGAAGATAGTACATGGAGTTTGGAAGATGCCCGCAATTCGGCTATTGTTTATAAACCGTCTGATATTTCAAATGCCAGTGGTCCGAGCATATCCGATCCACGCAGCGGAGAGATAATGGAAAGCCATATCAACTGGTATCATAATGTAATGGAACTTATCCGCAATTGGTATATGATACAAGCAGGGCCAAGCGATTCCCGAGCAAGACAAATGGAATTTCCAGATGAGTTGATGGGACGTCTTGTTCGGTTTGTTTCATCACATGAAGTAGGTCATACTCTTGGTCTTCGTCACAATTTTGGTTCAAGCTCATCGGTACCGGTTGAAAATTTAAGAAACAAAGAGTGGGTTGCTAAAAATGGACATACACCGTCGATTATGGATTATGCCCGTTTCAATTATGTTGCTCAACCTGAAGATGGACTGAGCGGTGAAGAACTACAGGGTAGAATTGGTGATTATGACCGATGGGCTATCGAATGGGGCTATCGGCTTTTCCCTGAGTTCAAAACACCGGAAGCAGAAAAAGGAAAATTGAATCAATGGACAAGAGAGAAATTAAAAGATCATCGTTTGTGGTGGGGTGATGGTGAAAGCAACCAGGATGATCCTCGTTCACAAACAGAAGATCTGAGTGATAATTCAGTAAAGGCAAGTGAATATGGGATCAGAAATTTAAAAAGGATCGTTCCGGAATTAAGTAAATGGACAAAACAGGATAATGAAGATTATACAAATCTTTCAGAAATTTATAACCAGGTTTCTGGTCAGTTCAATCGTTATGTTACTCATGTAGCAAGAAATGTTGGTGGCATTTATAAAACACCAAGAGTTGTAGAGGATTCAGATCCTGTTTATGAATTTACTCCAAAGACAAAGCAAGCCGAAGCCGTTGCTTTTCTTCAACAACAATTATTTACTACACCAACCTGGCTGATCAGCAATAATATTTTTGCAAGGACCGGCGGCAATTCACTTACCATAATTGGCAACATACAGGACAACGCATTGAATCGTTTATTTAGCTCAAATACTTTAAACAAACTGATAAATGCAGAAACAGCAGCCGGCAACAATGCTTATAAAATGACTGATCTTTTCAGCGACATGAAAAAAGGAATATGGTCAGAGTTAAGTACAAGAAAACCTATTGATGTTTACAGGAGAAATCTTCAAAAATCCTATGTAAATGTTTTAAGCAATTTGTTGAACCCAGCAGAAATAACCATAAATATTGGTGGCGGGGGTCCTACTGCTGTGCCATCACTTAATACTGATAAATCAGATATCAAAAGCCTGGTAAGAGCACATCTTGCTTCATTAAGAGCAGAAGTAAATGCGGCAGCCGCAGCCATTACAGATCCGATGAGTAAGTATCATTTACAGGATGTTTCAAAGAGGATCGATGATGCGTTAAATCCTAAAAAATAATTATTGATAGAAATATGGAGGCGGGTTTTAACCCGCCTTTTTATTTTCGGCAGACCAGTTGTCAAATTTTATAACTTTGAATTCACCAAGTTCATTACTTTCGGCAAAGACATGAGATTCCGCGACATCTTATCACTTTCGTTTCGTTCAGTACGCAGCAATATGCTGCGCAGTGTATTAACCATAATAATTATTGCATTGGGTATAACAGCTCTTGTAATTGTGTATACCGCTATTAAAGCAATTGATCAAAAGTTTACAGATAGCTTTTCAACTATGGGAGCCAGCGGTTTTACTGTTCGTTACAAAGAAAGAAATATCAGGTTTGGCGGAGGCGATGATGCAATTAAAAAAGAAAAGAAAGGAAGTAAGAAAGAAAAAAAATCAAGTCTTGGAAAGGTAATAAGGAAAGAAGAAGCAGAAATGTTTATAAAAAATTATAAATTCCCAGCTTCAAAAAGCCTTTCTGTTTTTGCTACGAGAAATGCCCTTGTTTCTTATAAGAATAAAAAAACAAGCCCGAATGTTTTTTTGTTTGGCAGCGATGAAAATTTTGTAATACTGAATGGATTTAAAATAAGAGCAGGAAGAAACCTGAACCAGGTTGATGTGCAATCTGCAAGAAATGTTTGTCTCGTTGGTTATGATGTCGCAAAAAAATTATTTAACGATAATCCTGACAAAGCGGTAAACACAATTATCCGTGTGCAGAATATCCCTTATCGTGTTGCCGGAGTGCTTGATAGTCGAGGCTCATCATTTGGTATGAGCTGGGATAACAGGATCATAACAAGCTATACAAATGTTCACCGGCAGTTTAGTTCAGGAATGAGTTATGTGATAGCTGTAATGACCGATGATATAAAGAAAGTACAGGTTGCGATGGGTGAGGCCGAAGGTGTTTTTCGTTCGGTGAGAAAACTAGCTACAACTGAAGAAAGCAATTTTGTTCTTGATCGAAATGATAGTGTTGCGGAAAAAGCAATGAACAGTCTTAGCATGATCTCTTTATCAGCTGCAGTGATAGGCTTTATTACTTTGATCGGTGCAGCTATCGGGTTAATGAATATTATGCTTGTAGCAGTAACTGAAAGAACGAAGGAAGTAGGATTGGTAAAAGCGATCGGGGGTAAAAGTAAGACAGTAAGAATGCAGTTTCTCCTGGAGTCAGTTATTATTAGTGTACTTGGAGCATTGCTGGGCATCATTCTTGGTATTTTGATCGGCAATCTTATTTCAATTGCAATTGATACAGGTTTTGTAGTTCCATGGAATTGGGTGATAATGGCTGTCGTTATTTGCTCTATTACCGGTTTATTGGCCGGGTTATATCCGGCACTTAAAGCAGGCAGATTGAATCCTATTGAGGCACTCCGTTACGAATAATCTTATTATAAATTAAGCAGCAATTTGGTGTTATTGTTAGTCTGAGACTAACCCTTGTTTGTGGACAGGGGTAAAAATAGAACAGCATCTTGCTCAGGAACAAAAAAACCTTAACTTGTAACACTCTGATTAAAATTTTTGCGGGGGTATTTGGAATATCTAATCTTTTTTTCCTTAGAATTGTGTCCTTGAAAAAATCAAAACTCTTTTTTTTAAATTTTAAACACTAAAAACTAAGATCATGGCTGAAACTAAACCGACTGCAACAGCAAGTGTGAAAGCAACTTCAGTACAAGCAAAGAAAACCAGTAACGCCATTTCATGGCTTGCCCCTGTTATTTGTCTTATTGCCGGTTATTGTATCTGGCGTTTTATTTTTGGAGACCCTGATGGATTTAATATACCAGACAAAAGCGGCGGCTTCTGGCCTAAGCATGATAAGCCAAAAGGTGCGTTGAGTGGTATTTATATGGGAGGTATTATCATCCCGATCCTTGTCGGTATGTTCCTGATGGTACTTACTTTTTCAATAGAAAGACTGCTTACAATAAGCAAGGCTTTAGGCAGTGGTTCAATTGCTGATTTCATTCGTAAAGTACAATATCATCTTGCAAACAGAAATGTTGATGCAGCAATGGCAGAATGTGACAAGCAGCGTGGTTCAGTTGCTAATGTTATGCGTGCCGGGTTACGTCGTTATAAAGAAATGACAACAAATAGTGAGCTTAATACAGATCAGAAAGTTTTAGCCATACAAAAAGAAGTTGAAGAAGCTACTGCACTGGAATTACCAATGCTTCAGAAAAACCTGGTATTCCTTTCAACCATTACATCTGTCGGTACATTGGTTGCCCTTCTTGGTACGGTAATGGGAATGATTCGTTCATTCGCAGCACTTGGTGAAGGTGGTGGCGCAGGTGCAGCTGGTGCACTTGCTATCGGTATCTCAGAAGCACTTTATAATACTGCACTGGGTATTGGTACATCAGCCATAGCTCTTATTATGTATAATATCTTTACAACAAAGATCGATTCTATTACTTACGGTATTGATGAGTCCGGATTTACATTGACACAAAGCTTTGCATCTCTTTACAAATAAGAGACAATTGCGGTTATGGAAAACATGAATCATTGAATCTCAATACTAAATTATTTTAAACATGCCCAGTGTTAAAATACCAAGGAAGAGCACATCAGTTGATATGACACCTTTTGTGGATGTTGCTTTTCTGATCCTTACATTTTTCATCATGGCCACTAAGTTTAAGCCTGAAGAGCCTGTTGAAATAAAGACGCCTAACTCAGTTTCTACAAAGGAGCTGCCTGAAAGCGATGCATTACAAGTAACATTTGATAGTACCGGCCGGGTTTTTTTCAGTGTTCTTTCAGAAAAAGATCCCAAGGTGAAGTATAATGTTATAAAACACATGAATGATACAAGGAATTTAGGGCTAACTGAAGCTGAAATGCAGAATTTTGTTAAAGCACCTGCAATTGGCGTTCCTTTTACTGGTTTAAAACAATTATTAGGTGTTCCTGCAGAAGATCATAAAAACGTTAAACAACCAGGAATTCCTTTAGATACACTCGGTGGAGAGTTATATTATTGGATCAGGGATGCTGTTGCAACTTTTAGCGGTAAACAATTGAAATATCTGATAAAAGGCGATAACGAAGCAAAATATCCGGCGTTCAAACAGGTGCTAAATGCATTTAAAAAGAATGAAATTTTCAAGTTTCAGATGATAACTATGCTTGAAGATGCACCGGCTGGCTCGGAGCTTGCTATTATAAGGAACAGGCAAAAGTCAGAAGGAAAATAAATTGTCAACTTAAAAAAATCAAATTATGGCTAGTATAGAAGAAGGTGGTGGCGGCGGTCATAAAAAAGGCCCGGGAGTAAAGAAAGCCAAAAAACTTTCTACCCATCTTGATATGACACCAATGGTTGATCTTGGCTTCTTGCTGATTACTTTTTTCATTTTTACAACAACAATGAGTAGTCCGACTACTATGGAATTGTTTATGCCTAAGGATACGGATAAGGATGACGAACAAAATAAGGCGAAGGAATCGGGAGCCCTTACTATTATGCTCAGCAAAGACAATCATATTTATTATTATGAAGGTCAATTAAACGAAAATGCATCAAATTTTAAACAAGGAAGTTTTTCTCTTAAGCAGACTATACGTCCCGAAGGCGACACTATAAAATCTATAAGACAAGTGATAATTGATAAGAAAAAAGCAGTGATCGATGCACATCAGCATGATGCGGGTTGTGAGAAAATATGGGCTAAAAATGGCGGTGATAAAACATCTTGTCTTGATAAAGACCTGGTAATAGTTATCAAGCCCGGGGAGTTAGCAACTTATAAAAATACGGTTGATATTCTCGATGAAATGACCATTACCAATATTAAGCGATATGCCATGGTTGACCTTTTCCCTGCTGAGAAAGCATTGATCGAGGCAACAGAAGGAAAGTAATGTATCCATTAATGTGGAATTCATTGAATTCTGCATCTAACTTTAAAAGAAACTGCAATGGAAATAAGTAAAATTCTATCAAGTGATATTCTGGATCTTCTTTTTGAAGATCGGAATAAGGCTTATGGCGCCTATGAACTGCGTAAAACGTATAAAAAAAGGCTTACAATTGCTTTGATTTGTACAGCGGTCATTGCCTTGCTTGCTTTAGGCGGTTCTCTTCTTGCCAGTCAATTAAAAAAGAATCAGGGTAAGGTACAGGTTAGGGAATTGACCCTGACTGAACTGAAACAGGAGGAAGAGAAAAAACCAGAACCCCCTCCGCCGCCCCCTCCAAAGCAGGAGCCTCCGAAGGTGGAAATGACAAAGTTTACTCCCCCTAAGATTGTAAAAGATGAGGAAGTAAAAAAAGAAGAAATTCCACCAGAGGTAAAGGAATTGGAAGATACTAAGATCGATGTAGTAAGCCAGGAAGGTATAAAAGATGAAGGTCTTGCTCCGGCAGTAGTTGATGAGGGTAAGGCGGTTGTAGAAGAAAAGAAAGAAGAAGATGAAAATAAGGTATTTGAAAAGGTAGAAGTGGAGGCAAGCTTTAAAGGTGGTGAGAGAGCATGGCGCCAATATCTTGAAAGAAATCTTGATCCTAACGTTCCGGTTGAGAATGGCGCAAACGAAGGAACTTATACAGTTATTGTTCAGTTCATCGTTGATAAGGAAGGTAGAATAAGTGATGTAAAAGCTTTATCAAATCATCAGCATGGCATGGAAGAAGAAGCAATGAGAGTAATTAAAAAGGGTCCGGATTGGGTGCCAGCTATTCAAAATGGCCGTAATGTAAAGGCTTATCGTAAACAACCAATCACATTTGTGGTTGCTCCTGAATAAATTCAGATCTAAAACATAATTAAATCCCTTCCGGCTTTGTCGGGAGGGATTTTTATTTTTGAGAAATAATGCTTGGGAAATTATCAGGATGGGATGATACAATAGTTGCATTGGCTACACCGCCAGGTGTTGGCGCTATTGGAGTTATTCGCTTAAGCGGGGGCAAGGCAATTGATATAGCAAATGATATATTCCCATCAAAAGACCTGAAGCAACAGGCATCTCATACTATTCATGTTGGTGTTGTTGAGGATAATAATAAAGAGTTGGATGAAGCTGTTGTTTCGCTTTATAAAAACCCAAGATCATATACGGGAGAAGATGTAGTTGAAATAAGCGGTCACGGCTCACCATTTGTTTTGCAGCAAATCATTAATGCCTGCATCCAGCGTGGCGCAAGATTGGCAAAACCCGGTGAATTTACACAACGGGCATTTCTAAAAGGTAAGCTCGATCTTGCCCAGGCGGAGGCAGTGGCCGACCTGATCGCATCCAATACAGCAGCATCACAAAAAACTGCACTGCATAATATACGTGGTGGCTTTTCAAATAAACTAAGAGAATTAAGAGAACAGTTAATAAAATTTTCTGCTTTAATTGAATTGGAGCTTGATTTCAGCCAGGAAGATGTTGAGTTTGCCGATAGGAAACAATTCTATGAATTGATAAATGAATTAAGCCAGCTTACTGATCAATTGATCAATTCATTCCGGCTTGGTAATGTAATAAAGAACGGGGTGAGTGTAGCTATTGTTGGCAAACCAAATGCAGGCAAGTCAACCCTGTTGAATGCTCTGCTGCAGGAAGACCGGGCCATTGTAAGTGATATTCCGGGAACAACAAGAGATACGATCGAAGAAGTGATCAATATTGATGGCATTCTTTTCAGACTAATAGATACGGCAGGTATTCGCCGGCATACAAGTGATATCATCGAGATCATGGGAGTGGAGAAAAGTTTGAATAAGATGAAGACAGCCGACCTGGTGTTATATTTATTTGATGTGGATGAAGGCGCAAAAGAGATCAGTGGCCTGCATGATGAATTGAAAAAAAGAGAGTTGAATTTTTTGCTTGTTGCCAATAAAACTGATAAGCAGGATGAATCTCTTGCAAGAAATAAATTTTCGTCAATTGAAAATATAATATTCATTTCAGCAAAAGACCATAAGCATCTTGAAGTACTAAAAGAAAGAATGGTTGATAAAGTGATCTCAGGTCAGGTGCAGGCTGAAGATACGATCGTTACAAATACAAGACATTATCATGCATTGAAAGAAGTGGCAAAATCGCTGACCGATATTAAAAACGGGTTGGATAATAAACTTGCCAGTGATCTATTGGCTTTAGATATCCGGAGAGCACTTCATTATTTAGGTGAAATAACTGGAGAGATCACAAACGAAGACCAGCTTGATTATATCTTTAGTAAGTTTTGTATCGGAAAGTAACCATCACACGCATTACTACTGTAATCACAGATTCTAAAGCAGTTATACTTGTCTTTCTTTGTTTTTATTTGCCTTTAGTCACGAAATATTTGTTGTAAAAGCGGCTATTACTTCAAAAGTAGTGGACCTTCCCATTGAAATATTGTAAAAATTGATACGGAATGATACAGTATGATACTTAATGATAGGATTTGATACAGCACGTCATATTTAAATTCCAACAAATCGCACAAATCATTATGAGCAGCAATATGCGAATTCTAAAAATATGCGAGTACTGCAAAAACGATTTCATCGCAAAGAAGACATCTTCTAAAACGTGTTCTGATGATTGTG
>Ga0070698_100005270_pt1 | contig 14146 bp, 12 predicted proteins | sample KBSK1502metaG_FD_65477 | JGI IMG/M metagenome (GOLD analysis project Ga0070698, IMG submission 65477) | Corn, switchgrass and miscanthus rhizosphere microbial communities from Kellogg Biological Station, Michigan, USA - KBS K1-50-2 metaG | ecosystem: Host-associated > Plants > Roots >...
TGTCACGCACGATCTCGGCCTTCTGCTCGTAGCGGTTTGCCACGTACAGCAGCTGCATGAGGTCTGGACCGTAGTCGCGCTCGCCACGGAGCCCGCGTCCGATCTCGGTGCCAATCGCCGTCTGATAGTCGGGAAACGAGAGCAGACGCACAGGCCGGCCACCGGACGTCAGCCGATCGCGCAACAGCTCGGCTTGCGTCTGCTTGCCGCTCTGGTCGAGCCCCTCGAAGGCGATCAGAAGTCCCTCGTTAGCTTTCAAGGGCGAGCACGTCCTCGAGCGTCTGGCGGCGGCGAATCACCGACCATGTGCCTTCGTCCACCAGCACTTCGGCCGGCAACAGGTGGCGGTTGTAGTTCGAGCCCATCACCGATCCGTACGCGCCGGCGTCGAGCAGCGCGACGAGATCGTCGACCTCGAGCGGGGGCAGCATGCGATCGCGAGCGAAGACGTCGCTGCTCTCGCAAATCGGCCCGACCACGTCCCAGGGTGTCTCGGCACCCGGTCGCGGCGCAACCGGTACGATGCGATGGAAGGATCCGTAGAGCGCCGGCCGAATCAGCTCGCCCATGCCCGCGTCGAGCACGGCGAACGTGCGTCCATCTGGAAAGCTCTTGGTATCGACAACTCGCGCGACAAGGGCGCCCGAGTAGCCGACAACCGCGCGGCCCGGCTCGAGCACCACCGGCAGCCCGCTGCGGCGCAGTTCGGGAAGGACAGCGCCCGCGTAGTCGGCCGGATTGATGATGGGCCGCCCCTCGTACGCAATGCCAAGCCCGCCGCCGAGGTCGACATGCTCCAGGCTGAACCCGTCATCGCGCAGGGCCAGCGCGAGGGAGACGAGCGACTCCGCGGCACGGCGAAGCGGCTCGACCGACGTGATCTGCGAACCGATGTGGATGTGAATGCCGACAAACCGCAGGCCCTCCATGGTGCGGCGCTCACGATAAATGGTGCGCGCCTCCTGCAGCGGCACGCCGAACTTGTTCGTCTTGAGGCCGGTCGAGATGTTGGGATGGCTCCTGGCGTCGATGTCCGGATTCACGCGCACCGCCACCCGGGCGACGCGTCCCTGCGTCCGCGCAAGCGCGGCAATCCGATCGAGCTCACCTGCCGATTCGGCGTTGATGGTGCCGACGCCTTCCGCGATGGCGTACTCGAGCTCGTCGCGCGTCTTCCCCACACCGGTAAACACGATGTCGTCCGGCGCGAAGCCGGCGCGCTGCGCCACGCGGATTTCGCCGCCGGAGTTCGCGTCGGCGCGGCTGCCGAGGGATCGCAGGAGGCGCACGACCGCGAGCGTCGAGTTCGCCTTCAGCGCGTAGTGAATCGCGTGCGGGTAGGGTGCGAACGCGTCGTCAATCGCGCGATACGCGTCGCGGATCGCATGCGCGCTGTAGATGTACGTCGGCGTGCCCGCGTGGTCGACGATCGATTGAATGCTGACGCCGTCGCAGGCAAGACCCTGATCCGAGGGTTGAAACGGTTGGTACACGAGCGAATCGCATGTTATCATGCGCGCATTCCCGCCATCGACGCTTCGCACGCCACGGATGGCTTCTGACGCCGCGTCTCCGCCGCAGGAGATCGATCCTCTCATTGAGCGGTGTCTGAGCGGTGATCAGGCCGCATGGGAAGACATCGTTCGCCTCTATCGGCGCAAGGTGTTCAACATCGCGTACAAGTTCGTCGGCCGGCACGACGAAGCCGAAGACCTCACCCAGGACGTATTCCTCAAGGTGTTCAAGTCGCTGCGGACCTTCGATCGCCGCGCGAATTTCTCGACGTGGCTGATCAGCGTGAGCCGTAATCTCTGCATCGATCACTATCGCAGCGTCCGCCGCGAGCGCGAGCTCGTGAACCACGACGTCGATGTCGTCACGCTCGCGCGTCCGACCGGCGGCGACACGCCGCAGGCCATGCTCGAGCGTCGCGACCGCGTCGCGCTGCTGCGCACCGCCCTCGACAAGCTGACCCCCTCGCTGCGCGCCGCGATCATGCTGCGCGACATCCAGGAGCTGAGCTACCAGGAGATCGCGGAACGGCTCGGGGTACCGGAGGGCACGGTCAAGTCCCGCATCAATCGAGGCCGGACGGAGCTTGCACGCCAGATCGCACGGCTGCGCGACCGGCAGGACACCGTCACCAGAACCGGAGTTTCAGGATGAATCTGACCACCGACCACTCGCAGGGTGTCGCCATCGTCCGCATCCACGAGAGCCGGCTGATGTATCCGCTGCTTTCCGAATTCGCGAATACGATCACGTCCCTCATCGGCAGCGGCGAGCGCAAGGTGCTGCTCGATCTCTCGACCGTCACCTACGTCGACAGCGCCACGATCGGCTGCCTGATGGACCTGTACCGGCAGGCGACCACGGCCGGCGGCGCCCTCAAGCTGGCCGGCGTCCAGAAGCGCGTCGAGACGATGCTGACGATGACCGGGGCGCAGAACTTCCTCGAGATTCACGCCGACGAGCCGTCGGCCATGAAGAGCTTCGGAGCATAGCCATGCGAACCATCCGCACGACCACCGGCGCGTCGGTCTCGCTCGACGGAGACCTGCTCGCGATCATGGAGATCCTGTACCGCGAGGTGACCGCCCGGCGCGAGCTCGATCGCTCGTTCGAGGACATGATGGGCGAGATCACGCATCTCATCGACCAGATGGACGACGCAGAGCGGCGCGCGTACCTCCTCGAGAGTCTGTTCCTCAACACCGTGCGCTACGAGAACGACAAGCTCGGGGCGTACATGAAGAAGATTTCGAAATAAAAAAGGGCCGCGATGATCCATCGCGGCCCTGATCGACGTTGGAGGCTTTTCCGGGGACAGTACTCTCTCTAGTTGATTGCGCGCGCGCCTTCCCTGAGGGGCTGCGCAATCGGCGCGTGGGCCGTGACCGAGTCGCTCGGCACTTCCACCAGCGTCCACGCATCACGTTCCTGCAGGACCATCGCGGCAAACTCGGTGTGGAGCGCGTGCCCGCCGCGATGTGCCACCAGGTGGCCGATGATCGGGTGGCCGACGAGCGCCATATCGCCGATCACGTCCAGAATCTTGTGCCGCACGAACTCATCGTCGAACCGCAGCGCGTTGTTCAGCACGCCGGTGTCGCCGATGACGATCGCGTTCTCGAGCGAGCCGCCGAGCGCGAGCCCATGCTGGCGGAGCATTTCGACTTCCTTCAAAAAGCCGAAGGTGCGTGCCGGCGCGATCTCGTCGATGAAAGTCTCTTCGCTCAAGCGAATCGTCCGGGACTGATGCCTCAGCAACGGATGATCGAACGCGATGCTATAGGTCACCTTGAAGTGGTCGGACGGATAGAGCGCGATGCGCTTGTCGCCGCGCGTCAGCGAGAGCGGGCGAAGCACCTTCAGGTACCGCCGCGCCGCGGGAAGCGACTTGATGCCGGCTTCCTGAATCAGGTAGATGAACGGCGCCGCGCTGCCGTCCATGATCGGCACTTCCGGTGAATTCAGCTCGACGATGACGTTGTCGACGCCGAGGCTGACGAGCGCAGCGAGCAGATGTTCAACCGTGTTGACGTTGACCGCATCGCGCGTGAGGCCCGTCGCGTAGTTGATGCCGCCGACATGGCCCACGCTCGCGGGCACTTCCAGGCCGCCCAGATCGGAACGGCGGAAACGGATGCCGAAGTCGGAGGGGGCCGGCTTGAGGGACAACCTGACCTTGTTACCGGAATGGAGGCCAATCCCGGCGCACGAGATAGGTCGACGAAGTGTCCGTTGTGCGTTCATTTGATTGTTGGGTCGTCCGCGAGGAATACCTGCTACCTAGCAATCAGGGTGCCCGCGCCTGGCGTTCAAGCGAAACCCTCCTAACCTGCTTGCAATCGGTGGTTTAGCGACTAATCGCGCGGACCTGTTGGATCGACTTGCCAAGAACTGTGGCTCTTCAGCCACAACCATCGGTGCGGGGGTTGTCGCGAGTTTAACACACCAGATCATTGGAAAAACTGCGAGGTTGAGTCGATTCGTTCCAGGGTCAGACCCCGGAACAGCGCATCACCGGGGTCTGACCCTCCTACGCCGCAGTCCCCAGCAGCGGCTGAAGGTACTTGCCGGTCACGGATTTCGGGTTCGCCGCAACCTCCTCGGGTGTGCCGCTCGCGATCACCCGGCCGCCCGCCGCTCCCCCTTCAGGGCCAAGGTCGATCAGATAGTCCGCGCAGCGGATCACGTCAAGGTTGTGTTCGATGACCACCACCGTATTACCCTGGTCGACCAGCTTGTTGAGGACGTCGAGCAGCTTGCGCGTGTCCTCGAAGTGCAACCCCGTGGTCGGCTCATCCAGGATGTACAGGGTGCGCCCGGTGCTGCGCCGCGAGAGCTCCCGTGAGAGCTTCACGCGCTGCGCCTCGCCGCCGCTCAGCGTTGTCGCCGATTGCCCCAGCTCGATATAGCCCAGTCCCACGTCCTGCAACGTGCGCAACTTGTTGGCGATCGGCGGAAAATTCTCGAGCAGCGGCAAGGCCTGGTCGACAGTCAGTTCGAGCACCTCGGCAATCGATTTACCGCGGTAACGAATCTCCAGCGTCTCGCGATTGTAGCGGCGCCCCTTGCACTGCTCGCACGTGACGTACACGTCGGGCAGGAAGTGCATCTCGATCGCAATGACGCCGTCGCCCTGGCACGCCTCGCAGCGCCCGCCTTTCACGTTGAACGAGAAGCGCCCGGGCTTGAAGCCACGCGCTTTCGCATCCGGCATCATCGCGAACAGCTCGCGGATGAAGGTGAACATGCCGGTGTAGGTCGCCGGATTCGAGCGCGGTGTCCGTCCGATCGGCGACTGATCGATCTCGATGACCTTGTCGATCAGCTCGACGCCATCGATGCGATCGTGCAGGCCCGCATCTGCGGCCGCCTTGTACAAAGTGTGCGCGAGCGAGCGATAGAGGATGTCGTTGACGAGGGTGGATTTCCCGGACCCGCTGACGCCTGTGACCGCCGTCAGCGTGCCAAGCGGGATCGTCACGTCCACGTTCTTCAGGTTGTTGGCACGGGCGCCGCGGATGACGATCTCGCCTTTGAGCGCCGGCCTGCGCGAGGCCGGCGTGGCGATCGCGCGTTCGCCGCGCAGGTAGGCCCCGGTCAGCGAGCCGTTGCCGTTCTTCAACAGGTCCTCGGGGATGCCCTGGAAGATCACCTCTCCCCCATGCTCGCCTGCACCCGGTCCAAGATCCACCACCCAGTCCGCCATCCGGATCGTCTCTTCGTCGTGCTCGACGACGACGACGGTGTTGCCGAGATCTCGAAGTCGCGCGAGCGTCGAGAGGAGCTTCCGGTTGTCGCGTTGATGCAGGCCGATCGACGGCTCATCGAGCACGTACAGCACGCCCGTCAGGTTCGCGCCAATCTGTGTCGCGAGACGGATGCGCTGCCCTTCCCCGCCCGACAGCGTTGCCGCGCTGCGGTTGAGCGTGAGGTAGCCGACGCCGACGTCGTGCAGAAACGTGAGGCGCTCGCGAATTTCGCGAACCACGCGCGCGGCAATCAGCCCCTCGCGCTCGGTCAGCTCGAACGCCTTGAAGACCTCGAGCGCTTCGCTGATCGGCAGGTTGACGTAGTCGGCGATCCCGCGGTCCTTGACGTGCACGGCAAGGCTCTCTCGCTTCAGCCGCTGCCCCTTGCACTGCGGACACTCGCGCAGCGTGCGGAACGGCTCGAGGTCCTCCTGCACGGCCCACGAGCCCTCCTCGTAGCGCCGACGCAGGTTCGGGATCACACCTTCGAAGCCTTTTCCAAACGGATCGGCGTCGCGGCTCGCGGCGCTTCGGCGAGGCTTGCGCATCTCGAATTCCTCATCAGCCTCGTCGTCCTCATCGTCGTCCGCTGCTAGCGCCGGCTTCGTGCCCACCCGTGCGACCCTCGCACCCGCCGGCGGACCGTAGAGAATCAAGTCGCGATGCTTCTTCGGGAGCTTCGAGAACGGTGCGTCGGGGTCGATGCCGAACGTGTGCGCCAGCGTCATGATCGCTTCGCGAATCAGCTTCCGATCGCCTCGCACCCACGGCGCAATCGCTCCGCCAAGCAGCGACTTCGCTTCGTCCGGGACGATGAGGCGCGGGTCGAAGTCATACGTCGCGCCAAGCCCCTGACAGTCAGGGCACGCGCCGTGCGGCGAGTTGAACGAGAACGCGCGCGGCGTCATCTCGGGCATCGAGATTCCGCAGGTCACGCAGGCCAGCGATCGCGAGAACAGCTGATCGCCGGTCTCGTACGAATTGATCACGACGATGTCGCCGGCAAGCGTGAGGGCCGTCTCGAGCGATTCCGACAGCCGGCGCTCGAGACCCGACCTCACGATCAGGCGGTCGACAACGATGTCGATGTTGTGATTCCGGCGGCGATCGAGCTTGACGTCCTCGTCGAGCGAGCGGAACTGTCCGTCGATGCGCGCCTTCGTGAAGCCGCGCTGGCGGAGCGCCTGCAGCTCCTTCTTGAACTCACCTTTGCGGCCGCGGACCACCGGCGCGAGCACGTTGATGCGCGCGTCGGTCGGGTAGAGCATCACCAGGTCGAGAATCCGCTCGAGCGACTGCGCCGAGATCTCGCGGCCGCAGTTGTAGCAGTGCGGCACGCCGATGTTGGCGAACAGCAGGCGCATGTAATCGTAGATCTCGGTGACCGTCCCGACGGTCGAGCGCGGGTTCGATCCGGTGGTCTTCTGTTCGATCGAGATCGCGGGCGAGAGGCCCTCGATCAGATCGACGTCGGGCTTCTCCATCTGCTCGAGGAACTGGCGGGCGTACGCCGACAGCGACTCGACATAGCGCCGCTGCCCCTCGGCGTAGATCGTGTCGAAGGCGAGTGACGACTTCCCGGAACCCGACAGGCCGGTGATGACGACCAGCTGATCGCGCGGGAGATCGACGTCGATATTCTTGAGGTTGTGAACGCGGGCGCCGCGTACCGCGATCCAGTCGTGCCCCATACCTACTGCTGTGAATTTGACGGACTTCTGAAACCTTCATTGTACTCGACTGGTAGGGGCGGGTCTTGAAACCCGCCCCTACCGCGCGGAATTACGGGCGGTTGTGTAGACGGGAATGACGGTAGCCGAAGCTCGCATACAGCACAGCTCCGATAACGAGCCAGATACCGAAGCGTTCCCACGCCTGACGTGGCAGGCCGACCATCACGAACAGGCACGCGGCGGCGCCCAGCGGCGCGACGACCCAGACGAACGGCACCGTGAACGGCCGCTCGCGTCCTGGCTCTTTAACCCGAAGCACGAGGACCCCTGCGCAGACGAGCGCGAAGGCGAAGAGCGTCCCGATGTTGGTGAGGTCGTAGGTTTCCGCCGCGTCACCAATGAGCGATGCCAGCGCCACGACGATTCCGGTGAGCAGCGTGGTCGCATACGGGACGCGGGTGCGTGCGTCGATACGGGCGGCCCATGCGGGCAACAGACCGTCACGCGCCATCGAGAAGAAAATGCGCGGTTGGCCGTACTGAAAGACGAGAAGCACGGCTGACATCGAAACGGCAGCGCCCAGCGCCACGATCCAGCCGGCCCCCGCGTAGCCCGCAATCTGGAGCGCGCGGGCGAGCGGATCGGCCACGGCGAGCTGCGTGTAGGGCACCATCCCGGTGAGCACGGCGCCCACGATGACGTAGATGACCGTGCAAATCGCCAGACCGCCCAGGATCCCGATCGGCAGGTTCCGCTGCGGGTCGCGCGTCTCCTCCGCCGCGGTGGAGATCGCGTCGAACCCGATATAGGCGAAGAACACGATCGCCGCGCCCTGGTGGATGCCTCTGAAGCCGTTCGGCGCAAACGGATGGTAGTACTCCGGATGAATGTTCATCAGACCCACCACGATGAACAGCCCGAGCGCGAGCAGCTTGATGACGACCATGATGTTGTTCGCGGTGGAGCTCTCACGCGCGCCGCGCAGCAGCAGCCACGTAATCAGCATCACGATGCCGAAGGCGGGCACGTTCAGCAGGATCGGCAGGCCTGCCACGCGCGGAGCCGCGGCAATCAGGCCGTGCACCGCCGGATCCGAGCTGAGAAGCGCGGTGCGATAGCCGGTCGTCATCCAGACCGGGAGCTGCAGCCCGGCGCCGCGTAACAGCGTCGTGAAGTAATCACCCCACGAGATCGCGACCGCCACGTTGCCGACCGCGTACTCGAGGATCAGATCCCACCCGATGATCCACGCCACCAGCTCGCCGAGCGTCGCGTACGTGTAGGCGTACGCGCTGCCGGCCTGCGGGATCATCGCGGCAAGCTCCGCGTAGCAGAGCGCCGCGAGCGCGCACGCGGCGCCCAGCAGCAGGAACGAGAAGACGAGCGCGGGACCGGCGCCGTAGCGGATCACGTTGCCGTCCGGGCCGATCTGCCCCGCTGCCGCCGTGCCGATCGCGCCGAAAATGCCGGCACCAATCACCGCCCCGATCGCCAGCATGACCAGGTCGCCGGCGCCAAGCACGCGCCTCAGCGACTGGGCCCCCTCGGGACCCGGCTGCAATTCCGCGATCGGTTTGCGCGCGAAGAGCTGCGACATGGGTCGGAATTAAACCACGAAGATCACGAAGAAAGACGCTGTTCCGGGCCACAGAGACACAACGACACAGAGGTATTTTGGGATGAGCTTCTCTGTGTCTCTGTGTCTCTGTGGCTTGTCACAGTGAAGGTTGGATCTATTCGAAGCGGTAGGCGGTCTCGTTCGACGTCACGACGAGCTCACCGTTCGGGCCGAACGCGAGGCCGATCAGCGTGCCGCCGGCAACGACCGGCGCGAAGGAGCCGTCGGCGTTCAGGCGATGGAGGCCGCTCGATCCTGCCAGCGCGTCGACAACGTACAGCAGACCGTCGGGGCCGAACGCGATTCCCTGCGGCCGCCCCAGGGACGAAGCGATGGTGGTGATCTGGCCGTGCCGATCGATACGGTAGATCGGATCGTAGGTGCCCAGCGTCGGGGCCGTCACGTGGAGTTCGCCGCCCGGGCTCATTGCAAGGTGAAACGCCGCGACGCTCGGCGGCAGTGACGCGAATGCCGTGGCGCGACCCTCGCGCACGCGAAAGATCGTTCCCGACCGATCGCCCACATACATCCATCCGTCGGTGTCGAACGCGATCCCGCACGCCACACCCAGGTCCGACGCCACCTGTTCAGGTGTCCCATCGCCGGCTATGCGATACACCGCGCCTTCGAACCGGCTCGAGACGTACAGCCGGCCGTCCGGCCCGAACGCCATCGATGTCGCATTCACGATCCCCGAGGAGAACGGCTCTCGCGTGCCCGCTGGGGTGACACGGAAGATGGATACGGGCGCTTCCTGGCCGCGCGACCCGCTATAGGTGACGAACAGATTGCCGTGGCGGTCGAAGGCCGGGTTGTCGACCTGGTGGAGCCCGGTGGCCCATGCCGCCCCAATCGAGACGTGAGCGAGGGTGAGATCGCCGACACGGACCGCTGCGAGACCCCCGTCCATCTCATCGGGGATCGTGATGACGAGCCGGCGGCTGGATGCGAACGAGATGCGGGCAGGGGCATCTCCGAGGAACACGTCGGAGAGACCGTCGACCGCAAAGCCGGAACCGTGGAGCGTCACGCGGCCTCGCCCGACCGCGCGATCCGGCACGACGGAGGTCACGGCGGGCGTCGCAGGCATCACGCCAGTCTATCGAGGATTCCTTGGGATTTGGAGCTTGGGATTTGGGATTTGCCGACTCAGCTCTCGTCGAGTTCGAGGTTCCAGTACAGGTAATCGCGCCAGCTTTCAGGGGCGTTGCGAAGACCTACGGTAATCCGGATCGCCGGCGCCGAGTCAGGCCGGCGCGGGTGCCGCTGCAGGCGCATGCCCGCTTCGGCCGGCGTGCGGCCACCCTTCTTCCGGTTGCACGACACGCAGCACGTGACAATGTTCTCCCAGTCCTTGCGGCCTCCGTGCGCCACCGGAACGACATGATCGAATGTCAGCTCCGATGTCGGGAAGGGGTCGCTGCAGTACTGGCACGTGTGATTGTCACGCGCGTAAATGTTCGCGCGCGAAAACGGCACGTAATCGAAGCGGCGTTTGATCTTGACGAAACGGAGTAGGCGGATGACGGACGGCAGCTTGAAGCTGACGGACACCGCCCTAATCTCGCGGTCGTGGACCGCGATCACCTCTACTTTCCCCTGGCACCAGAGCGTAATCGCCTTCTGCCAGTGAACGACCTTCAGAGGCTCGTACGAGGCGTTGAGGAGGAGCGCTTGCTCCATAGGCGCATTAATGATGCCCGGAGAGCCGAGGGAGTGTCAAGAATCGACAGACCCAAAAACCCAATTAACAAAAGGGGTTACACCGTTACAATACTCACGTTGACAGGACTTGGACGCGCGCTTCTCGTTCTGATCGCCATCACCACCGCCGCCTGCGCCACCAGCGGCGCGCCGCGGCCGCGGCCTTTCCCGGGCGCTCCAGTCCCGCCATCTTCGACACCGCCGCCCGCCCTGGGGGCACCCGTCGTTGTCCCCGCCGTTCCCGTCGCCCCTGATGCGATCGTGTCGACCGCGCTGACCCTGCGAGGCGTGCCGTACCGCAACGGCGGCAGCGATCCGTCGGGCTTTGACTGCAGCGGGCTCGTTCAATGGGTCTTCGCGCAAAGCGGGATCCGGATGCCGCGCGAAGTGCGCGATCAGTTTCAGACGGGGATGCAGATCGATTTACGCGATGTGAGGGCGGGCGACTTGCTGTTCTTCGAAACCGTCAGCGACGGGGCGTCGCACGTCGGCCTCGCCATAGGCGGCGATCAGTTCGTCCACGCCCCCAGCTCGCGCGGCATCGTCCGCGTCGAGAAGTTCACCACCACCTACTGGGCGACGCGATTCGTCGGCGCCCGGCGCATCGAGTAGTCCCGGGTTTCGCTGAGACGAAACACCGAGACACTGAGACACCGAGCCTATATGTTCTCGGTGCCTCTGTGCCTCGGTGGTGCGTCGTGAGTGGATGCTGCCGCTATGCGGCGCAGAACTTGCCCTTGCGGATCAGCGCACGCGAGGTCTTGGGAAGGAATTCGCGAACCACCAGGTCGTTCTCGGTGAAGCGCGTGGCAACCTTCAGCGCTTTCAGCGGATCGAGCCGGCAGTCGGCCATCTCCGCCGCTGCTTCGGGCTGAGGGGTCAGCGCTTCCGTGTACCGCTGCGGATAGGACGGGAACGATCGGAAGGTCGTGCCGACCACGCCGCCGAAGCGCTCTTTCATCTCTTCGAAGCCGTACTGCAGGAAATCGTAGGTCTGCGGATCCGGTTTCGTCGCCAGGTACTGCTTCACCATCTCCACCACGTTCTCGAAGAAGCGCTGCCCGTGGCAGTTGGCGGAGTGGGTTCCGTCGGCCCGCTCCATGCGGCGGATCCCGGGATGAACCGGGTCGATGTGATAGAGCTCGTGCACGATCGTGTCGAGCTTCGCGATCCAGTTTGGCTCGCCGGCATAGTGCACCGATTTGCGCGAGCGGGAAAGCTGCTGCTCGCAGAAGCGCGGCAGCGCGAACGAGATCATGTAGTCGATGGACTGCGTTCCGATCGAGACCTGTGGGGACTTGGTGACGAACCACTCCGAGCGACGCGTCAGGCGGCCCGTCTTGCGATCACGCCAGAAGTAGTACCCGGGCTCGCTTGGCGGCAGGCAAATGCAGTGGCAGGTGGCATACGCCCCTTCGGCGTGCGTGCGTCCTCCACGCGCGAAGACCAGTACCGTGCTCATGTCGATAAACGACAGTGTCGGCACCCGCGACACCACGTCCTCCATGAGCAGCGAAATACGCTCGGTGTAATTGATCATCCCGTCGGCCGCGCAGGGACACCAAGAGCGAGCCCCCGCGAGGTCTCCAGTCCGTTTCAGTTATTCGAATTAGAGAACGAGCCGCGTCTAATGTACGGTTTCGTTACGGAAACATCAAGCTGGAGTGCCTTCCGCGTGCACTCTTTCCCGACATTCGATCCGTGATCTCGGCAGGTGTCGCCGCCGACTGCACTCAGCCTTAAAACTTATTTTCGTTTCGTGCGGGAGGCGCTGGATCTGACGAGGTGGGTGTGATTTCCTCGGGAGATCGAACGGGCGCTGGCTCTGCCGTATCTGGCTCCTCCTGCAAGTCGGGCTCAGGCTTGGCCTGCAATTCCGTCGGCTGTTGATCCTCAGAAGGAGTGCTGGGCGTGGGAACGACCACGGGAACCGCGGCTGGCGGCATGTACCCGCCCATCCGCGATCGGATGATCCGCTGCCGACGGAGCAGCCGAGTGTTGGGATGCGCAGGACTGTAAACACGCGGGTTGATGATCGCGCCGGCAAGCAGTGCCGCCTGATCCGGACCGACCGACGCGGCCGAGGTCCCGAAATAGCTGCGCGCCGCCGCTTCCGCTCCCCAGATCCCGTCCCCCCACTCGATCACGTTCAGATAGATCTCGAAGATGCGCGCCTTCGACAGCGCCGCCTCGAGACGCCGGGCGATGATCAGCTCTCGCAGCTTCCGCAGCGGATCGCGCGACGGAGATAGATAGAGATTCTTCGCCAGTTGCTGCGTGATCGTGCTGCCGCCACGGACCGCTTTCCCGCTCCCGATGTCGCTCTGGATAGAGATCTTCAACTGCTCCAGGTCAATGCCCTCGTGTTCCCAGAACGCATCGTCTTCGGCAACGAGCACCGCCCGTTTGAGGTTCTGCGAGAGGCGGGAATAGGGGACCCAGATCTGATAATGGCGGATCGGCTTGCCCGCCTGGGCGGCTTCCCGCTCGCGCAGCTCCATGAACGCCGTCTTCGTTGGATTCTTCGTGGCGAGAGACCGAACGTCGGGCAGGGTCAGATAGACGTAGGCGACACACGCAAACGCAACGGCCGCGAGCGTGGCTGCCATCCGGGGAAGACGCCGCCTGATGGTCAGCCTCCCACCGCGATCTTGATGCGCGTTCCGATCGGCGGCTGCGACGCCGGCTCGAAGCCGTTCATGATTGCGAGCGTCGATGGCTTGATGATGTTGCCCGAACGCGCCGCGATCGATTGCCACGAGTCGGCTTGTCGGACGACGTAGATGTCGATGCGATTCGGATGGATGTTCTCGGCTTCCGCGGCGGAGATCGGCTTGAAGCTGCGGATACTCGCGAGGAACGCGGCATCGGACTGCTGGAACAGGGTCGGCGCGGTGAACCCGGCCACCATGTACACGTTGCCATTGTGCACGATGTGGGCGGCGCGCGTGGTCACGTTACCGAGACCCTCGAGCTGTCCCTGGTACATGCCGACGAACGCGTCGAGCCCGTTGATCGTCGTGCGGCTGCCGCTGACGACCCTGAATCCCGCGTTCTGCATCGAGCTCACGGCGATGTTCTCGATGTTGTTGCCGCGCGGCATCGGCACATCCTCGAGCAACAGGTAGACGTCGGCGCCTGGCGCCTTCGCAACCACCTGCTGGGGACTGTTCTCAATGTCCCAGCCGGTCGGAAAGTCGATCCTGAACCGAAGCCCTGGGTGGATGAACGAGGAGGCGCGAACGATCCCTTGTTCCGGGTTGTCGCCGTAGATGATGCCGTCAACGGCGCGCAACATCGCGTCGCGGTCGCGCACGAGACCGGCGCGTCCTGCCGTGAGCTGTTGGACGGCCGGCTGGATCTCCTTGATGCGCGAGAGCGGATCCGGATGCGTCTCGAGCCAGTTCGGGACGCCGTGGCTTTGACCGGACGCTTCGTCGAGACGCCCAAGCGTCGCGAGCATGTCGGGCACGCCTGCCGGATCCCAGTTGCCGGCTGCTGCGTACTTCGCGCCAAGCTGATCGGCCTGCAGCTCGAAGTCACGGCTGTATTTCAGGAAGAGGACGCCGAGCGCCTGCTCCGTGAGCTGGCCGAACGGACGGGCGGCCGGCACGAAGATGCCGAGGGCAACAAGACCGATGGTTCCACCGATGGAGCGCGTGTACTGCTGCGCCGAGTGGCGCGCGGTGACGTGCCCGGTCTCGTGACCGAGGACGCCGGCAAGCTGCGCCTCGTCGTTCAGGAACGGCAGGATGCCGCGCGTCACGTAGATGTAGCCGCCCGGAAGCGCGAACGCGTTGACCGCCGGGCTGTCGACAACGGTGTAATGCCAGGGAAGGTTCGGCCGTTCCGACAGCTTGGCCAGGCGCATTCCGATGCCACTGACGTAT
>Ga0070698_100005271_pt1 | contig 14144 bp, 12 predicted proteins | sample KBSK1502metaG_FD_65477 | JGI IMG/M metagenome (GOLD analysis project Ga0070698, IMG submission 65477) | Corn, switchgrass and miscanthus rhizosphere microbial communities from Kellogg Biological Station, Michigan, USA - KBS K1-50-2 metaG | ecosystem: Host-associated > Plants > Roots >...
TCGTCGACGCCGACGTCGCTCGGTTGCGGGCTTCCGTCGACCGCGTCAGGTCTAGCATGGAGTGACGATGAGCGACCGGCGGAGCCTCACCATCGACGGCGTGGAGATCCGGGACGACGGCGACTGCTACGTGATCGCCGAGATCGGCCACAACCACCAGGGAGACAGCGGCAAGGCGAAGCGCCTCATCTGGGCTGCAAAGGAATGCGGTGTCGACGCGGTCAAGCTCCAGAAGCGCTCGAACCGGACGCTCTATACGAGCGAGTTCTACGACCAGCCGTACGAGAACGAGCTCAGCTTCGGACGGACGTACGGCGAGCATCGCGAGGCGCTCGAGCTCGACGCCGACGACTATCGCGAGCTCTTGCGCTACGCGGCCGAGGTGGGCGTCTCGCTGTTCGCGACGCCGTTCGACTTCGAGAGCGCGGAGCTGCTGGCGGAACTCGACGTGCCTGCGTTCAAGTTCGCTTCGGGGGACCTTCGCAATACGCCGCTTCAGCGCCACGTCGCGGCGTTCGGGAAGCCGATGCTCCTCTCGACCGGCGGGGCGACGATCGAGGACATCGATCGCGCGGTTGACACGATCTTGCCGATCAACGACCAGCTCTGCGTGCTGCAGTGCACTGCCGCCTATCCGGCGAGCGTCGAGGACCTGAACCTGAGGGTGATCACGACGTTGCGTGAGCGCTACCCGAGCCTCCTGATCGGACTGTCCGACCACCAGAACGGCATCGCAATGGCGGTCGTCGCGTACATGCTCGGAGCACGGGTGATCGAGAAGCACTTCACGCTCGACCACGCGCTCAAGGGCCGCGACCACGCGTTTTCGCTCATGCCCGAGGGCATGCGCCGACTCGTCCGCGACCTTCATCGCATACCACTCGCCCTTGGCGACGGAGACAAGCATCCGCTGCCGGTCGAGGCCGATCCGCTCGAGAAGATGGGCAAAAAGCTCGTGGCCGCCCGGGAGCTGGAGCTGGGGCACGTGTTGAGAGCTGAGGACTTCGCGATCAAGTCTCCGGTAGACGGCGGGCTGCCACCCTATGAGCTCGAGCGGCTCGTCGGCTCGAGGCTGCGCCGCGCCCTGCGACGTGAGGAGAACCTTGCTCTGGACGATCTCGAGCCTGTCGAGGAGCGCGTCGGAGCTCAGGCCACTCGCGGCTCGTGACCGATCTGCGGCCGCTGCTGGAGCGGGTGCGCTTCGCCGTCTCCGAGTTCGACGGCGTCTTCACCGATAACCGCGTCTGGGTGAACGAGCGCGGCGAGGAGACCCTTGCGTTCTCGCGCAGCGACGGTCTCGGGTTGCGCCGGCTGTTCAACGATGCCGCGTGCCTCTGCGTCGCCGGGCTTCCCGTGGTGCCCGCCGATGCCTGGCCTGAGGTCAAGAGTCTCGCACGCTGGATCCTCGATCGTCCCGGCGGGACTGGGTGCGTTCGCGAGTTCTGCGATGGCGACTGGGCAGCGCGACGCGCGTGACCGCGGTCGGGATCGCGGTCTTCGTCACCGACCAGACTCTCGAGCGCGGACTCGCACTTGCGCACGAGAACGCTGAGGTGACGATCGTGCGGCCGGAAGAGGTGCCGCTCGACGTGGAGGTGACACCTCCGTATCTGATGCGGAGCTATGCCTGCTATCGGTGGTTGCGCGAGCGGGAATTCGCCGTCGCCGTCTTTTCCGACGGCGCCGACGCGTACTGCCCCGCCCGGGCACGCGAGACCGGCACCGGCTTGGCGGCGACGCGCGTCGTCGTGGACTGCGTTGCGCCGAGGCTTCGTGCCATCGAGCTGGAGCGCCGGACGTTCCTTTCGAAGAACGTCCTCGGCGCCGCCGTCGCCGAGCGGCTCGCGCTCGAGCTCGCCGACGGCTACCTCTGCGCCGATCCGGAGATCGAGGAGTGGCTAGGCGCTGCGCGGTTGCGATTAGCGCCGCGGTTGGAGGCACCGCTCGAGGGCAGCGGCGCCCAAGGCGATCACAGCGTTCCGCTCGAGCCGCCGTTCGTCTCCGTCGTGGTGCCGTATTTCGAGCGGACGCAGTACCTCCCGTTCTGCCTCGACGGGCTCGCGCGGCAGACGTATGTCCCGCTGGAGGTCATCGTCGCTGACGACGGCAGCACCTCGGCCGCCGCGCGTTCGCAGCTCGCGGAGATCGAGCAGCGAGCCTGGCCCTGGCCCTTACGGGTCGTCCGGTCGCCGGGCGGCGGTCCCGATCGGGCGCGGAACAGCGGTTGGCAGGCAGCGAACGGAGAGCTCGTCGCATTCATCGACGACGATGACGTTCCGTTCGACGACATGGTCGAGACGTTGTGGCGCGCGCGTGAGACCTCGGGCTCTGACGTTGCGGTCGGCGGCGGACGCTTCTTCCGTGGCGACGGCCCGCCGGCGCCACGCCGCGGCGACCTCGTCCGGATCCCGCTCTGTGACCCGCACGAGCTCGGGCTCATCAGCAACCAGTACGGCGGGCCAGTCGCGCTCTGGCCTCAGACGCTTCTGGAGAGCCTCGGCGGCTTCACATCCTCCCCGGTGGAGGACTGGCTCCTGCTGGCGCGTGCAAACATGCGCGGCGCGCGCCTGACGGCACCCCCCGACCAGGTGTACTGGTACCGGCAGACAAGCGCGAGCAGGCACAGCCCCGACCCGGCCAAGATTCGCGACGCCGGCGTGCCGCAACTCGCGCACGCGTTCGCGGAGCGCATGCCCGAGGACCTGCGGCTCCTGCCGCTGTTGGCGGCGGGAGCGTATGCGGAGCTCGAGCGCCGCGCTCGTGCCGACCGTTCGCCGTCGCGGGTGCTGCGCCGTCGCGTAGAAGCGCTGGCTCGACGCGCACGGGAAGTCCGCGCCGACGAGGGGACGGCGGCGGTCGCCCGCGATGCGCTTCGGCTCCTCATGCGTAGGATCGCTCGACGATGAGCGATGGGTTGTCGGCCCCGTCTTGTTTCTCGTTTAGGACGCATCGTCCTACGTCACGGGGGCCAACCTCGTCGTCGACGGCGGCTGGTCAGCCTGGTGAGTTCACCGTCGGCGCGAGCTCCCGGCACAATCGCACGAAAGCGATGTCGGGCGCATACCAGCGCTCGAGATTCGTCCGTCCCACCTCGCTGAGCTGAGTCGAGAACCCGGTTGGGGTTCGGTGCGCTGCGGTCTCGTCGGCTGGAAGGCGGATGTCCTGCGGCAGGCCGAGCTTGCGCTTTAGCAGCTCGAAGTCGTCGTTCAGCCGTTCGGTGAAGCCGATGAAGAACAGATCGGCAACACGTGCCCGAAAGCTCTCCTCGTCCTCGAACCAGTACGAGTACGGCGTGTTGACGTGGCCGATACCTCGCATCGCATCTTCGGCCCGCCGCCGTTCGTCGGCATCGGCTGACGAGAGCGCGGTCGCCAGCTGATCGGGCGTCTTGAAGATCGCGAATGCGACCTTCTCCTCCGCTCGCCACGGATAGTGATAGCGAGGGCGGTCCTCGCGCAACCTGCCGTTGAACGCGCTGACGAACCGCTTCAGCGGATCGCGGATCACGAACATGAACCCTTCCCCCGCGGGCACGTCGCGCAGCGTCAGCGTGTGCCCGCCGAAGAGCAGCCGGTAGCGGCTCCCGTCGCCGTGCGTGAGCAGCGTCTGGTTCAAGGCGGTCCCGCCCGTCTTCCCGATATGGAAGGCGTGCAGGGGCGGCCGTGGATCGTCTCCCTTACCCACCGCGGAGCCGTGCCGTTACCCGCTGCAGCAGGCCTGTGCGTACCGGACCGGCGCTTTCGGAACGCGCGGACACGCGTGCGAGCGACGCCGCAAGTGTCGCGGCGAACTGCGGCAGGTCGCCGAGTCTCGCACCGTCGGGGTGTTCGAATGTCTCTAGGACGACGAGCCCGTCGCCGGGAACGTCGCCGACCCGTCCGGGGTACCCGTGTTGCGTCGAGAGCGGCTCGGGAAGGGCAACGATGCGCGCACCGGAGAGTGCCAGCCGTGCGAAGAGCGTCCAGTCGGGGTCGACGGCGCCGTCCGCCGGAAGCTCCGCGACCGCGAGCTCGGCTCGGACGAGCCCGAGCACGCCGTACTGGTTCTCGGCGAGCCCGAGCGGGCCAGGATTGCCGAGAAACAGCTGCACACCGTCGGGATCGTCCGCCGGACGGACAGCGGTGGTGACGACGTCCGCGCCCGACGCGGCCTGGGCGGCGACCAAGACGTCCAGGAGTTCGTCGTCAGGCTCGTCCTCGTCGTCGAGAAAGACGACCCATTCCGCCGCGATGCGTGCCAGCCCATGTCGTCGTGATGGGTCTCGCACGACCTCGACGTCCACGCTCTCCGCCTCTGACGCCAGCCGCTGCGCACGGCGCTCGCTCGCCTCGCCTCCTGCGACGACGGCGACACGCGTCGCCGGTCGTGCGCCAGCAGCGGGCGAAGGCCTGACGGCGTCGATGAGCTCCAGCCATGCGTCGAGCGCTTCACGGGCGTCACGCGCCGGGCGTGCCGGCGCGAAGCGCGAATTCGTGAGCGCGCGCTTCAAGGCCGCCGCGAGATCGTCCGCGGTGGGGGGGCAGAGGACGCGCTCGCGGTCCGCCTCCGCCACAAGCTCGGGAATCCCGCCGGTTGCGGTTGCGATGAACGGGATCCCGTGCTCGATGCACTCGGCAACCGTGTTCGGTGAGTTGTCGAGCAGCGACGGCATCACGGCGAGCGTGCCAGGCCGCCGTAGCTCCTGGAGCGCCTGCTCGCGCTCGAGGGCTGTCTCGATGCGGGCGGATGGACGCAGCTTCGTCGGCAGTGTGCTGATGATGCGCTCGGGCGTCCAGCGTTTGCTCGCGCTGCCGAGGAAGAGCACCTCGACGTCGTCGTTCAGCTCGCCGTCGAGCTTGTTCAAGCCCGCGAGGAAGATGCGGATGCCCTTTCCTTCGCGCAGCTGCCCGAAGAAGGCGAGACGGCGGATGCGGCCGTTGTCGGCGGCACGCACCACCGGCGCGTCGAGCGCGATCGACTCGCGGAGGTATTGGATCACCCGTGCCGGCTCCGGCACCGTCCAGTCGTGATCGCGCATCCATTCGAGCAGCCAGTTGCTCGGGCTGACGACGGCGTCGGCGAGCTCGATCGACGTTTGCTCGGCGATCTGCTCGCCGAAACGTTCGAATGTGTCCGGAACCTTCTCCGCGAATGCCGTCAGCACGCGGCCCGGACCGTGGCAGTACACGACGAAGGCCGTGTCCGTCAACGCGCGTCGCGTCTGACGCGCTCGCAGCGCTGCGTAGCCGAGCCCGCGCCAGTCGTTGACGACGACGACGCCCGGCGGGCTCTCGCCGAGCGCCTCGAAGACCTCGAGCGACGGCGCGAGATACGGCGGCCGAGTTCCAGGCCTGGGCTCGAGGACGCGGACGCCGACACCTGCGGACTCGTAGGTAGCCGTCCACACGGGACTGAGTGGCCCGATGTCGCGTCCGCTCGCCACGAGCAGCTCGACCTGATGCCCTTGGCGGCCGAGTGCGACCGCGAGCAGCGAGTCGGCCGTACCCGCCCCGCCCGTGCCGGCTCTGCCCAGCAACTCACTTGCGACGATCGTGATCCGCCGGGAGGTCATCGAAATCGCGGCAGTACGCTGGTCATCAGCATGAGTGGTAGCGGAACCCTAGTCGTCCTGTCACCGCACCTCGACGATGCTGTGCTCTCGATCGGAGCGTTCATGCACCAGCAGGCGCGCCTCGGTATCGACGTCCGCGTCGTGACGGTGTTCGCGAACGATCCCTCCGCTGCCGGCCCGGCGGGACCCTGGGATGCGATGTGCGGTTTCGCATCCGCGGCGGCAGCTGCGCGCGCGAGGCGCGAAGAAGATCGGCGCGCGTGCGCGATCGTAGGTGCCGAGCCGCACTGGCTGGCATATGGGGACGAGAGCTACGGGCGCCCATCGAACGGCGACGAGGTATGGGGACAGATTCATGGCGCGATCACGGGATGTGCGCTATTGCTCGTGCCGGGATTTCCGCTCCTGCAAGCCGACCATGCGTGGTTGACAGAGCTCGTCGTGCAGCGTGGGACGGAGCTCGTGCCCCCGCTCGGCTTCTACGCGGAACAGCCGTATACGCGTGCGGCGCTGGCTCGCCGGCACAACGCCGCGCCGCCGGCGGCGCTGGAGTTCAAGCGTGTAGCCGCGGCCGCGCGAGACCGCGTGGCCAAGTTGAGGGCGGTAGCGCGATATCGCTCGCAGCTGCGGGCCCTTGGCCCGCCGAACCTCATGCGCGCGTTCGCCGAAGAATGGTTCCGCGGAGGCGAGCTCGTCGCTTTGCCGTCGTAGCCGGCTGGGCGGCAGCGGCAGCCGCAAGACCGGCTGCGAGTCGCGCGAGAGAGCGGAGCGACTGGGGAAGCGCCCGTTCGAACAGCTCCGCAACGCGAAGGGCATCCGACGCATCGCGTTCAACACTTCCGGGGTGTGCGCCGCGGGTGACGAGCGGCGCCGGCACCGAAACGATGCGCGCCCCGGCGAGGCTCAGCCGCGCGAGCAGAGGCCAGTCCGCGTCGACGTCGTCGAGGAGCGAGCGCCGAATCAGAGCGACCGTTCCATAGCCGTTGAAGAGTAGGCCCAGGCCACCCGGGTCGCCGTGGAAGAAATGCAGCGTCTCCCCACTTTCGTCGCGGACGCGGAGGCCGCAGCTCACGACGTCGGCTCCAGAAGCCGCCTGCGCGCGTCTGAGCGTGTCGAGCAGGTCGCGATGCGGCTCGTTCCCGTCGTCCAGGAAGAGGACGAACGGCGCCGACGCACCGGCAACGTCCCGCTGCCCGAGAACGTCCACGTCCGGCAGGTCATCCTCGGCAGCGGAGCGCGGCGAAGGCCTCGTCTCGACGACCTCAGCCCACTCCGACAACGCGGCTCCCGCGTCGAAAGCCGGTCGGGCGGGCCGCATTGCATCGGCGTTCGTGAGTGCCCTTCGCAGGGCCGCCTCGACGCCTCTCGCCGTCGGCTCGAACAGCACGCGCGCACGGTCCTCGGGCGCGACCAACTCCTGGATCGCAGCTGCCGTGCTCGCGATGAACGGGATGCCGTAGTCGAGGCATTCACGCACGGTGTTCCCGAACGTCTCTTCGAATGACGGCATCACGGCGAGCGTTCCGGGACACGCCAACCGAGCGAGCGCCTCCGGCTGGTCGAGATTCGTCTCGAACGAGACGTGCACGCGCTCGGGCAGCAGTGCCTTCACGAGCTCCGGCGTCCATGTAGGTGTCGAGCGGCCGATGAACTCGACTTCGATGCCCGTCAGCAGGTCGCCGGGGAGAGCGTTGAGCCCCTCGATGAAGGGCCGGATTCCCTTACGCTCCTCGAGCCGGCCGAAGTAGGCGAGGCGCTGGACGCCTTCCGCGCTGCCTTCCGCCTGTCCTTGCGGTGCGCCCGTTGCGACGGAACGTGTCAGGTGCGGGATCACACGCGTGTCGGGTGGCAATCGCCAAGTACGCCGCCGCATCCAGTCGACGAGGTACTGGCTCGGGCTCACGACGACGTCCGCAAGCTCGATCGACGCCTGCTCGAGCATCGTGATGCCGAGTGCGCCCGGCAGGACGCGGATCTTGCGGGCAGCATCGGTGATCCACTGGCGCGTCCCGTGGCTATAAACGACGAATAGCGTCTCGTCGAAGGCTAGGCCGAGAGCGCGCGTCCGCATGGCCGCATAGGCCGGCGCCGCGAGGTCCTGTGTGATCACGACGTCCGGCGCGTCGGCGGTGAGTGCGAGCTCCACGTCGCGCATGCGGCCGAAATACGGCGGCTCGACCCGAGCGTCGCTGCGCGGAAGCATCCGGATGCTGACACCGGCCTCCTCGTAGAGGCGAGCCCAGGGCTGGGCGAGGGGCTCCCCGGGTGGCTCCGAGCCGTAGAGGAGCTCTACCTCGTGCCCCAGCCGCCCGAGGCCGAGTGCGAGGAACGTCGTGGCGGTGCCGATCCCGCCGGTTCGTGTGTACCCGAGCAACTCGTCGGTGACGAGGATGACCCTCACTGTTCGTCAGACTTACACATGGATGTCGACGACCGTTGCGACCAAGGAGATCCGCAACCTCATCGGGGGCGAGGCCGTGGCGGCGCGAGCCGGCACGTTCGAAAAGCTCCGCCCCGCGGAGGGAACGCTGCTCTGCGTCGTCGCACGGTCGGGCAGTGAGGAGGCGGCGGCCGCCGTCTCGGCGGCGGTCGCGGCAGGTTCGGGTTGGGCCGCCAGGACGCCGGTCGAGCGAGGCCGATGCGTCCGTGAGATCGCGCAGGCCCTGCAGCAGCGGCGCGAAGAGGCGGCCGACCTCGTCGTCGCCGAAACCGGGAAGTCGCGTGACCTCGCCCTGGGCGAAGTCGACGCCGCTGTGGAGATGGGCTTCTTCGTTGCCGGCGAAGGGCGCCGCCTGTACGGACGGACGACGACGTCGAGCATGCCGAACACGACCGTGATGGCCGTTCGCCGCCCGGTCGGCGTCGCTGCATTGATCGTCTCGTTCAACACACCGCTACCGAACTACGCCTGGAAGGTCTTCCCTGCAGCGTTGTGCGGGAACACGGCGGTGCTGAAGCCGTCGGAGCACACCCCGGCATCCGCCGCCTTCTTCGGGGAGCTCTGTCAGGAGGCTCTGCCGCCGGGAGTCGTCAACGTCGTCCACGGTCTCGGCACCGAGGGCGGGCCGCCGCTCGTCGAGCACAGGGACGTCGACCTGGTCAGTTTCACGGGCTCGGCGGAGACCGGCCGCTGGATCGCCGAACGAGCCGGCCGCCGACTCGCCAAGGTCTGCCTCGAGCTCGGCGGAAAGAACGCACTCGTGATCTGCGACGACGCCGATCTCGAGCGGGCCGTCGAGTGGGCACTCGGGTCGGCGTTCTCCAATGCCGGCCAGCGCTGCGCGGCCGCGAGCCGGCTGATCGTCTTCGATTCCGTCTTCGACGAGTTTCGAGACCGGTTCGTCAAGTCGGCGCGGACCTACGAGTGCGGGCCGGTGATTAGCGAGCAAAGCCTCGAGCGCATCCTCTCCGCACTGCAGGGCGCGCACGTCATCGCGGGCGGCGAGCGGCTCGACCGTCCCGGCTGGTGGCTTACGCCGACGGTCGTCGAGGATGTACCCGCCGACGCCGGGCTGTCGTGCACGGAGCTCTTCGGCCCTGTGACGATCCTCTACCGCGTGCGCGATCTCGACCAGGCGATCGCCCTCGTCAACGATTCCCCGTACGGTCTCACCTCGGCCGTCCACACGGCCAACCTGCATCGGGCGATGCGGTTCGCGGACGAGGTCGAAGCGGGAGTCGTCGTCGTGAACGGCGGAACGCACGGGAGCGAGCCGCACATGGGCTTCGGCGGAGTCAAGCAGTCGGGCACCGGCTGGCGCGAGGCCGGTGTCGAGGCGCTGGACGTCTACACGGAGTGGAAGTACGTCAACCTCATCACCGACCCGTCGAGGACGTGACCGTCGCCGTCTTGGGTCCGGGTGCGGTCGGCGGCGTGCTCGCGGTCGGCCTGTCGCGTGCAGGTGTTCGGGTCGTTTGTATCGCCCGTCCGGACACGGCGGCAACGATCGCGTCTCAGGGACTGTCCCTGAGACATGGCCAGGAGATCGAGACGGCGAGGCCCGAGGCGACGACCGCGCTGCGCGAGGCGGTCGAGCTTCTGTTGGTCACCGTGAAGGCGCCCGCGCTCGACGCCGCGCTCGCACGCATACAGGCGCCTCCCGAGACGGTGATCCCACTCTTGAACGGCATCGAGCACATGCCGGCGCTCCGTCGCCGCCTGCCCGGCAGCCGCGTCGTCGGCGGCAGTATCGGCTGGATCGAGGCCTGGCTGGAGCGGCCCGGGCTTGTGGTGCAGAACACGCCGCACACGCTGATGACGGTCGCCTCGGACGCCGACCCCAGGACCGTCGAGCTCCTGCGCCGATCAGGCAGCGAGGTTCGTGTGAACGGAACCGAGGCTGCCGTGCTTTGGGAGAAGCTCGTGCGTCAGGCGCCCGTCGCCGCAGCGACAGCGGTCACGCAACGCCCGATTGGCGACTTGCGTGCAGAGCCCGAGTCGCGCGCCCGGTTGCAGCAGGCGATCGCCGAGACCTGCGCGGTTGCTGCAGCAGACGGCGTTCCCCTCCGACCGGAAGCCCAATGGGAGATCATCGAGTCGATGCCGCCGAAGCTGACCAGCTCGACCGCGCGCGACATCGCCGCAGGCCGGCCGTCGGAGCTCGACGCGATCACCGGAGCCGCGGTGCGGGCCGGCCGTCGCCTCGGCATCCCGACGCCGACCCTCGAGCAGCTGCTGGCGGACGCGGAGGAGCGATGCCGAGCGCTGTCGCACTGATCCCTGCCCGCTCGGGCTCGGAGCGCGTGCCCGGCAAGAACATCCGGCCGCTCGCCGGCCATCCGCTGATTGCCTACGCGATCGCGGCCGCCCAACAGGCGGGTGTCTTCGAGCGAGTCGTCTGTTCGACGGACAGTGGCAAGATCGCCGAGGTCGCTCAGCGCTACGGCGCAGAGGTCCCGTTTCTGAGGCCATCCGAGCTCGCGACTGCCACGTCGCCCGACATCGAGTGGATCTCGTACACCCTGGACGCGCTTGGCGAGCACTACGACCTGTTCGCGATCGTTCGCGCGACGAATCCGTTCCGCGGGCCTGACGCCTTCCCGCGCGGCATGCGGCAGCTGCTCGCCACACCCGAGGCCGATTCGATCCGGGCAGTCGAGCGCGTCAAGCAACACCCCGGCAAGATGTGGTTGATCGACGGGAAGACAATGCGGCCCCTGCTCGACCAGTCGCACCTCGACGTCGCTTGGCACGCCGGGCAGTATCAGGCCCTGCCCGAGATCTACACGCAGAACAGTGCGCTCGAGATCGCTTGGACACGCGTCGTCTCTCAGACTGGCACGCGTGAGGGAAGGGTCGTCGCGCCGTTCTTCACTCGTGGCCACGAGGGGTTCAACATCGACGACGAAGACGATTGGGAGCGAGCGCGCCGGCTCGTCGACGCCGGCGACGCGAGACTGCCCGACGTCGACCGCTTGCCGCGTCCGTATCCTCCCGCCGAGTGAAGGTCGCAAAGCTCGAGACGCTCTTCTGCGACGCTGGCTGGCGCCCGTGGATCTTCCTGAAGGCGACGGCGCACGACGGTGCGGTCGGCTGGGCCGAGATCACCGACTCGCACGGGTCGCCCCACGGTCTCGCCGGAATCGTGGAGGATCTCGCGCCGCACGTCGTCGGTCAGGATCCCCGCGCAATCGAGCGGATCGTGTGGGACCTCTTCCGTGCCACCAGGCAGAGCCCGGGCTCGGTGATCCAGAAGGCGATCGGCGGGATCGAGAACGCGCTGCTCGACCTGAAGGGAAAGGCGCTGGGCGTTCCCGTCTACGAGCTGTTCGGCGGGCCGACGCGAGACGACGTCGACGTGTACTGGTCGCACTGTGGCACGACCCGCGCCCGAGCGTGGGAGGTGACGGGGACGAAGAAGCTCGCCTCCTACGACGACGTGGCCGCTCTGGGGCGCGAGGTCGTGGCGCGCGGTTTCCGTGCCTTCAAGACGAACATCGTCGTTCCCGGCGACGAGCCGCAGGTGCTCATGCCGGGGTTCCACGGCGATGGGCTCGACCGTAACCCCTCGCCGGACCTGGAGGCCGCGCTCATACGCCTGCTCGAGGCCTTCCGCGAGGGGACACAGAGCAAGGCAGAGCCGATCGTCGACCTTAACTTCAACCTCACCACAGAAGGTGTGCTGCGCATGGCCCGCGCGCTCGTCGATCACGGTCTGATGTGGCTCGAGGTCGATGCCTTCGACCCTGTGGCGCTCGCCGCGGTCCGGCATGGCACCTCGATCCCGGTCTGCTCGGGCGAGAACCTCTACACGAACCGTGGCTTCCGTCCCTTCCTCGAGGCCGGCTCGATGGACGTCGCCTCGGTCGACGTGATCTGGAACGGCTTCCACCAGGCGAAGAAGATCGCCGATCTCGCCGAGACCTTCGAGGTCAACTGCGCGCCGCACAACTACTACAGCCACCTCGCCACGTTCATCTCGGCCCAGTGGTGTGCCGCGATTCCGAACGTTCGCATCCTCGAGGTCGACGTCGACGACGTCCCGTGGCGCGAGGAGCTCACGACCGCCGTGCCGGAGATCAGCAAGGGCAAGCTCAAGATTCCCGCCGGCTCAGGCTGGGGCGCCGATGTCAACGAGGACGTGCTGGCGGAGCATCCATGGAGCTGACCCTCATTCCGCGCGAGGAGTTCGAGCGCGCGCGATCCCTCGACGACCTCGCGCTCCTCGCCGACATGTGCAGGGTCAACGCGCTCGTTGCAGTCAAGCGCGCCGGCTCCGGCCACCTGGGCTCGAGCTTCAGCGCGATGGACATCGTGGTCCATCTCCTCTACGAGGAGCTCGACACGTGGGAGCTCGGCTTCGACGATCCGAACCGCGACGTGTACTTCTCGTCGAAGGGGCACGACGTCCCCGGCCTTTACGCGGTGCTGCACTCGCTCGGTGTCATCCCGTCGGAGCAGCTGCTGCGACTGCGCAGGCACGGCGGGCTCGACGGGCACCCCGACATCGGTGTGCGCGGAATCGAGGCGAATTCCGGCTCGCTCGGGATGGGGATCTCGAAAGGCCGTGGCATTGCCTGGACCAAGCGACTCCTCGGCCGCCGCGGACGCGTCGTCGTGATGACGGGCGACGGCGAGCTGCAGGAAGGCCAGAACTGGGAGGCGTTGCAGGCGGCCGCGGATCAGGCGATCGACAACCTCTGGGTGGTCGTCGACCGGAACGAGCTCCAGTCCGACAGGCCGACGGAGGAGATCCTCGCGCTCGGCGACCTGAAGGCGAAGCTCCGCTCGTTCGGCTGGCACGTCGCAAGCTGCGACGGCCACGACCACGACGAGCTGCGGCGCGTCTTTGCCGAGTTCCGCGTGACGACCGGCATTCCGAAGGTGCTCGTGGCACACACGGTGAAGGGAAAGGGCGTGTCGTTCATGGAGCACCCCGTCGCCCTGCGCGACGGCGGCGGGACGTACCGTTGGCACGCCGGCGCCCCGGACGATCGCTCCTTCGCGAGCGCGCACGAGGAGCTGATCACCCGGATCCGGACGCGGCTCCCCGAGGTCAGGCTCGAGCCCGTCGACGACCTCGAGCGTGAGATGCTCTACAGCCTCGAGGGCGAGCCGGTCTCCGGAGTCGGGCCGCCTACCGGGGTGACGGACGAGTACGTGGCCGCGGCCTACGGCGACGCGCTGGTCGAGCTCGCGGAACGGCATCCCGAGCTGGTGGTGCTCGACGCCGATCTGGCGTCGGACTGTCGCATACGTCCCTTCGAGCTCGCGCATCCGGAGCGTTTCCACCAATCGGGGATCGCGGAGCAGGACATGGTCTCGGCGGCCGCGGGCATGGCACGGCACGGCCTTCTGCCCGTCGTGAACTCGTTCGCGGCCTTTCTCGCAGCGCGCGCGAACGAGCAAATCTACAACCAGGCGAGCGAGCGGACGAAGGTCGTCTACGCGCTCCACTACGCGGGCCTCATCCCTGCGGGCCCCGGCAAGTCACACCAGAGCCTTCGCGACGTCTCGCTGCTCGCGGCGCTGCCCGAGCTGACGATCGTGCAGCCGGCCAACTCCGACGAGACCCGGGCCCTGCTCGGCTGGGCGATCGAGGAGGCCGAGGGAAGCGTCGCCATCCGGCTCGCGATCGGCCCGTCGCCGCGCCGCATCGAATTACCCGCTGCCGAGAGAGTTCCAGGCCGCGGAACCGTGCTGCGGAACGGGACGGAGGTGGCGCTCTTCGCCTACGGGCCGGTGATGCTGCACGAGGCGCTGATCGCGGCCGAGCTGCTCGGCGCGCGTGCGCAGGTCGTGAACATGCCGTGGCTGAACAGGGTCGACGCAACCTGGCTGGGCGAGCTCGTCGAGCCCTTCGACGAGATCTTCGTGGTCGAGGACCACGCGCCCGTCGGCGGTCTTGCCGACTCACTGCGGCGGGTGCTCGGCGGCCGCTCGCTGACGGTGCTCGGCGTCGAGGGCTGGCCGGCGTGCGGCACGCCGGTGGAGGCGCTGCGGTTCCACGGCCTCGATGGCGCCTCGCTCGCCGACCGCATCACGCTGGCGCTCGGCGCGCGCACGGCCTCGTGACCCCCGTCTGGCTCGTCCTTCCCGACCCCTTTTCGTCGCGGCTCTTCTTCGACACGGGCATCGTCGAATACCTTCGCC
>Ga0070698_100005273_pt1 | contig 14142 bp, 9 predicted proteins | sample KBSK1502metaG_FD_65477 | JGI IMG/M metagenome (GOLD analysis project Ga0070698, IMG submission 65477) | Corn, switchgrass and miscanthus rhizosphere microbial communities from Kellogg Biological Station, Michigan, USA - KBS K1-50-2 metaG | ecosystem: Host-associated > Plants > Roots >...
GAGACCGGGCACCGCCTTCTTGAGCTGCTCGGCCGCGGTCTTGGTGGTCTCACCCGGGAACGACACGTCGAGCTGGCCGGCCTGGAGCGCGGCGGTGCGCGTTCCCCGCTCCTTGATCACCACGTAGCGGAGGCTGTCGAGGTACGGCCGCCCCTTCAAGAAGTAATCGGGGTTCTTCACGTAGTCAACGAACTCGCCCTTCCGCCATTCCTTCACCTTGAACGGCCCAGTGCCGATGCAGCCGGTTCGGTAGGTGGCCGGGTTCACGTGCGCGGCGTAGACCGGGCTGTAGCCGGAGGCGAGCATCACCAGGAGCCCGGGCTGCGGGCGCTTCAGGTGGAACACCACCGTGTAGGGGTCGGGCGCCTCGATCTTCTCGACGTTGGTGTACCAGTCCTTCCGCGGATTGATCCGGAGCTTGGCGGCCGCTTCGGGCGCCTCGCGCACCATGTCGAAGGTGAACTTCACGTCCTTCGAGGTGAACGGCTGGCCGTCGTGCCACTTCACGTCTCTCCTCAGGAAGAACACGAGGTTTCTATAGTTGTCCTGCCACGACCACTTCTCGGCCAGCTCGCCGACCAGGTTGTCGACGGTCTCGGCGCGCTTGGTCTGGTCGAAGACGACCAGGTTGTTGAAGCACGGCATCGACGGGAACGAGGTCGCGATGGTCGACGTCTCGTGGGTCGCGAAGCCCTGCGAGAGATCCTCGCGCTGCATGAGGTTCAGGTGCCCGCCCGACTTGGGAGTCTGGGCCCACGAGGGCGTCGCGAACGCCACGACGGCGGCGAGGCCGAGCGAGATCGCGATGGCGAAGGTACGGGAACGCTTCATTGTGCTCCTCTCCTTGCGCCGGCCGACCAGCCGGATGGTATTCGCGACGAGTGGCGGGGGAAATCATCGCAAAATATACGGCAAGGGAGGCGGTCTGACAACGCTTCCGCCCGCCGGACGCCTCACGCGACGCGTTATCGGCGTCGGTCAGGCGGGGCCGGACGACCACTCCGGCGGGCCAGCGTGCTGCGGCGGCAGGCTACGAGGTGACGCGGCTCCGGTCGCGGACTTCCCGTCGCGTGAGGATCTCTTCGAGGGCGATGGTGCGGGCCCCGCCCTGGCGGCGCAATTCCGGCCGGGCCAGGATGGGCCGCTCGCGAATGCGGGCCGCGAGGCCGATCTTCACCGCCCGCTCGATGTAGAGCCGCTGCAGCGCGTGGCACATGAGTGGCCGGCCGCGGTTGTAGCCGAAGTGCCGCTTGTACTCGTCCGCGGTCATCCCGTGGCTCCGCAGGTGCGTGTTGGTCAGCTGGCGGAACCCGCTACCGCACACCAGGCAGCGGATCGAATCGTGCTCCACCGCCTGCCGCGGATCGGCCCGCAGGAGCGCCAGCGGCGAGCGTCGCGCCGTCGGCCGCACCGCGATGCCGCGACTCGCGCCGTCGTCGGGACCGAGGAGGCCGGGCAGGATGAATGGGCGTCGAGCGACCTCCTGCGACGAGTGGCGATGCGGGGCGGACATGTCGATCTCCTCTCCGGGTCTGGCGATCGAGGACATGTCCCTACACCTAGGCAATGCCGGTGCCACGATAAAGATACATGTTTCCGATGTCTTACAGACTATCGGGCGCAATCTCCGACTGGCGACTGGTTAGAAGTTGACCATCTTCTTGACCAGTAAGGGCTGATACGTCATCTTGGCCGTCGTGGACCCGTTCACCGAGCTGATCGGGGAGAGCCCGGCGATCGAGGCGGCGCGGGATGCGATCCGGCGCCTGCTCGCGCGACCGTTCAGCGCACGGCGACCTCCGGCCGTCTTGCTGGAGGGCGAGACGGGTAGCGGCAAGGGGCTGGTGGCGGGCGTGCTCCACCGCGCCGGGCCTCGCGCGGCCCGTGCCTTCGTGCCGCTCAACTGCGCGGCGATTCCCGAGACCCTGCTCGAGTCGGAGCTGTTCGGCTACGAGCGGGGCGCCTTCACCGACGCGCGCCGGGCGAAGCCCGGGCTCTTCCAGACCGCGCACCAGGGCACGATCTTCCTGGACGAGGTCGGGCTGCTGCCGGAGGCGCTCCAGGCCAAGCTGCTGACCGTCATCGAGGAGCGCACGGTGCGACGCCTCGGCGGCACGCATCCCGAGCCGGCCGACGCGTGGATCATCAGCGCCACCAACGGGGACCTCCAGACCGCCATCCGCGAGCGGCGCTTCCGCGAAGATCTCTACCACCGCCTTGCGGTCCTCACCCTGCGGCTGCCCCCGCTGCGCGAGCGCGGGCGCGACGTGATCCTGCTCGCCGAGCACGTGCTGGCCGGGGTCTGCGCCGATTACGCCCTGCCTCCCAAGACCCTGTCCCATGGGGCCCGGGAGCGGCTCCTCGCGCATCCCTGGCCCGGCAACGTGCGCGAGCTCCACAACGTGCTCGAGCGGGTCGCGCTCCTGACCGACGGGGCGGTGGTCACCCCGGACGTGCTCGAGCTGCCCGAGCCCGGGCGCGAGGAGGCTCCCGTCGCACCCGCCGCCCCGACCCCGCGCTCGCTCGACGACGCCCTCCGCGAGCACCTGCGTTCCGTCCTCGAGCAGACCGGCTGGAACATCTCGCGCACCGCGTCCGTGCTGGGGATCACCCGCAACACGGTGCGGGCGCGCATGGAGAAGCTCGCCCTGCGCGCGGACGCCCCGGCGCCCGCGAGGGGGCGGCGGGCGGCCGCGACCGCGGCGGTCCCGCGGCCCGCCGCGACGCGCGCGGGGGCGCCGGCCCCTCCGGCACCCAGCGCCATCCGCTGGGAGTCCCGTCGGGTCACCCTGCTCCGCGCGGTGCTCGAGTGGAGCGACAAGGGCTCGGCGCTCGACGTCGTGCTCGACAAGCTCACCTCCTTCGGCGGCCGCATCGACGAGCTGAGCCCGACCTCGGTCGGCGCGGTCTTCGGCCTCGAGCCGGTGGAGGACGCCCCGCGGCGCGCCGCCCACGCGGCGATGGCGGTGCAGAACGCGGCGGCGCGGGGGCGCGACGGCGAGCCGTTCACGGTGACGACCGCCATCCACGTCGGCCAGGTGCTGGTCGGCCAGTTCGCGGGCGACGTCCAGATCGACTCGGTGGCCAAGCGGATCGAGTGGAAGGTGCTCGACTCCATGCTGGCCATCGCGCGCACCGGCAGCATCGTGGCGAGCGGAGCCGCGCTGCCCTTCCTGGCCCGGCGCTTCGACCTCGAGCGGCGCGAGGGCACGGCCGGCTCGCTCCACTACCTGCGCGGGCGCGAGGGGCCGGGCCTCGGCCTCGAGGGCGAGATGGCGGGCTTCGTGGGCCGCCGGCAGGAGCTCGACCTGCTCAACAGCCGGCTGGCCTCGGCGCGCGCCGGGCGCAGCCAGATCGTGGGGATCGTGGGCGAGGCCGGCATCGGCAAGTCGCGACTGCTCTACGAGTTCCGGCAGGGGCTGCGCGGAGAGCCGGCCACCTACATCGAGGGCCACTGCCTCTCCTACGGCACGTCGATCCCGTACCTGCCGGTACTCGAGATCCTGCGCGCCGCGTGCCGGATCCGCGAGACCGACGGGCCCGCCGAGGTGACCGCCAAGCTGCGCAAGGCCCTCGAGCGGCTCGAGATCGGGGCCGACGCCGCGCTGCCCTACCTGCTACGCTTCCTCGGCATCAAGGAGGGCACCGAGACCCTCGATACCTCCCGCATCGACGGGGTCCTGGTGCGGACCACCCGGGTCCTCCGCCAGATGTGCATCGAGGCGGCCCGGCGGCGCCCGCTCATCATCGCCCTCGAGGACATCCACTGGCTCGACGCCTCGTCGGAGGCGCTCGCCGAGATGATGAAGACGCTCGAGGGCGTGCCGCTGCTGCTGATCGTGACGTACCGTCCGGGCTACTGGCCCCAGTCGCTCGAGCGGTCGCGCCTGACCCAGGTCGCGCTCCAGCCTCTCTCTCCGGAGGACAGCCGGAGCGTGCTGGGCGGCTTCCTGCCGCGCGACCGGCTGGCCGACCCGGTGTGCGAGCGGATCGTGAACAAGGCGGAGGGCAACCCGCTCTTCCTCGAGGAGCTGGCCCGCACCGTGCGCGAGCAGGGCGGGCCGTCCGACGAGATCACGGTACCCGACACGGTGGAGGAGGTGCTGCGGGCGCGCATCAACCGCCTGCCCGACCGGGAGCGCGAGCTGCTACAGTCGGCCGCGGTGATCGGCAAGACGATCCCGGTCGAGGTGCTGGGCCTCCTCGCGGCGGCGCGGGACGAGGAGCTGCGCGCGATGCTCAACCGGCTCCGGGCCGCCGACTTCCTCTACGAGGTCGGCCCCGAGGGCCAGTACAGCTTCAAGCACGCCCTCACCCATGAGGTGGCCTACGGCGGCATCGCGCCCGCCGAGCGGCGCGAGCTGCACGCCCGCATCGTGCGCGTGGTCGAGCAGATCAAGCCCGAGCGCCTGAGCGACCACGTGGAGCGGCTGGCGCTCCACTCCACCAAGGGCGAGCTGTGGGACAAGGCGCTCGACTACACCCACCGCGCCGGGATCAAGGCGGCCGAGCACTCGGCCCACCGGCAGGCGGTCGCCTACTTCGAGCAGGCCCTCGAGATCCTGACCCGACAGCCTCGGAGCCGGGAGATGGCCGAGCGGGCCATCGACCTCCGCCTCGACTTCCGCAACTCGCTCCACGCCCTGGGCGACCTGGAGCGCATCCTGGAGCACCTCCGCGAGGCGGAGACGCTCGCCACCGCGCTCGACGACCGGCGCCGGCTCGGGCAGGTGTTCGCGTTCATGACCCAGTACTTCCGGATGACCGGCGAGCCGGACCGGGCCATCGAATCCGGCGAGAAGGCGCTCGACATCGCGCGCTGGCAGCCCAACTCCACCCTCTGGGTGGTGGCCACGATCTTCCTGGGCAGCGCGCACGCGGCGGTGGGCCACTATCGCCAGGCGGCCGAGATCCTCTCGCGGACCGTCGCGTCGATGCCCGAGCACCTCATCCACCATAACTGGAGCGTCAACGGCCTGCTGCCCGTCTTCGCCCGTGCCTACCTCGGGTATTTCCTCGCCGAGCTGGGCGAGTTCGACGAGGGCCTCCGCCACGCGGATGAGGCGCTGCGCGCGGCCCGGGCCGCCGACAAGCCCTACAGCCTCATCTTCGCGTGCGGCGGGGTCGGCACCCTCCACCTGCTCAAGGGCGAGCTCGCCCCCGCGGTCGAGGTGCTCGAGCACGGCCTCGCGCTCTGCCGCGCCTCGCACCTGCCGGTCGCGCTCCCCGTCCTAGCGTCCTCCCTCGGCCCCGCCTACGCGCTGATGGGCCGCTCGGACGACGCGGTCGGCCTGCTCGAGCAGGCGGTCGACCAGGCGCGCGCCATGCGGCGGGCGGGTGGCCACGCGCTGCTGCTGCTGCACCTAGGTGACGCCTACCGGCTCGGCGGGCGGCCGACCGACGCGAGTGTCGTGGCGCAGCACGCGCTCGATCTGGCCCGCACTCACAAGGAGCGCGGGCACGAGGCCTACGTCCTCCAGCTCCTGGCCGACCTCGCCGCCCCGGGACCGGGCGGCCCGCGCGGGGAAGCGGAGGCGCTCTACCGCCAGGCCCTGGCCCTCGCCGAGGAGCTCTCGATGCGGCCCCTCGCCGCCCGCTGCCAGCTCGGCCTGGGGCGGCTGCACGCGCGGCTGGGCCGCCCCGACCTCGCCACCGCGAGCCTCGCCGCCGCGGGGGCGAGCTTCACCCGCCTCGGGATGTCCTACTGGCTCGCGGCGGTGGACGCCGAGCTAGCCGCGGTGCGCTGAGCGGCGCGACACGACGGTCTCCACCCGGACCCGGGTGATCTCGAGGCCGCACGCGCGGGCGAGGCGGCGCAGCTCGAGCTGCACCGCCTCGATCGCGTGACGACCGACGCTGCCGCTCAGGACGACGCGATCAGCGACGCTTGCGGCCGCGGGCCGCGCGCTTCTTGGCCGCCGCCTGCCGCCGCCGGGCCTTGGCCGCCGCCGCTCTCCATCTCCTCTCAACCGACCTCACCCCCTTCTTGAACTGGGCGAGCAGGGCTCGCGTCTCCGGGCTCTGCGGCGTGGCCGCGAAGATGATGTACGTCCGCCCCTGCTTCTGGCCCTGCACGACGTGGATCAGCATGGTGCCCCCTTTTGGTTGAGGTGAGCTAGCTCGCGTCGACCACTCCGTCGAAGAACTCTTCCTCGCGCAGGATCCGCGGCGGCGCGTCGATGTCGCGCAGCAGGTAGTGGTACTCCGCCACGTCGTACTCGTCGCGCAGGTCGACGCGCTCGCCGAGGGCGGCCTGCAGGTACACCGCGGTCGTGTTGTGCTTGCCGGTCAGGTCGAGCAGGTTGGTGGTCGACGAGAAGCGCCCCGCGTTGATCTCGGTGACCCGCGCCACCCCGGCCGCGTCCTCCTTCAGGTCGACCCCGAACACTCCGGAGGCCCGCGGGTCGAGCCGCCGGATCACCCGGGCGCAGAGCGCGGCGATCTCCGGCTCCCGCACCGTCTTGGTCAGCGCGGGCACCGACGAGATCTCGGCGGGCTGCGTCCCGCTCGCGAGGTAGGAGAGCCGCTCGTAGGTCTTGGTCAGGAGCTGCACCCCGTCCTTCCAGACCGACTGGCATCCGAGGTCGCGGCCGGGCAGGAACTCGCTCAGGGTGAAGTCGCGGACCGGCACGCCGCGCATGTCGCGCCAGTACGCGATCCAGGCGCGCGCCTGCGCCGCGCTCGCGACCGGGATGGCCCCGCGCGATCCCGCGCCCCGGCGCACGCGGCACCAGGCGCGCGCGCCCCGCCCGCGGGCCACACGGCGGAAGGTCTGGTCGACGTCGCGCAGGCTCCGGACCCGCGCGGTGGCGGGCGCGGGCAGGCCGAGGGCGCGGAGCCGGCCGGCAAGGCGGTACTTGTCCGCGCACAGCTCGATCAGGGCTGGCCGCGGCAGGAAGAGGTAGCGCGTCAGCCCGGCGCGCAGCCGCGAGAGCGCGAGGGTGTCCGCGTCGGTGGCAGGGATGATCAGGTCGACCGCCTCCGCCCGCGCGATCCGTCGCAGGGCGCGCGCCCACGCGGGTCCGGGGGGCGGCGTCCGGTAGCGCCGATCCGCGGAGGAGTTCTGCAGGATGAACGGGTCGTCGTGACCGCCGATGATGCTCACCGATGGGTGACCGGCGCGAAGGCTGCGGATGAGGTTGTTGCTGGGACCGGTCCCGGCGCTCGTGACGAGAAGCCGCTTCGCCATCTCACCTCCACGTCGTGCGCCTCGGCGGTGAGACGCGGCCGATACTAGGCAGCGCGTGTAAAGCTTGTCAACGGCATACGGCGGTGTCCTTACTGGGTGACCCCGCGCGGTCCCCAAAACCACGGGAGGGCCCGGTCGTCATGACCTGGCCCTCCCGAGCTTCGCCGGCCGAGTGCGCGCGGCTACTTCGTGATGACCCCGCAGGCGATGCGGGCGCCGCTGTTGCCGGTGGGATCGGTCTTCTCGTCGTCCGGGTTGGCGTGGACCACGAGCGAAGTCCCCTTCTCGCCGAACAGCGAGATGGTGCCGCCCACGAGGGTGAAGGCCTTGGTGGTCACGTCGATGCCGCCTTCGCCGGAGGCCGCGACCACCAGGTTCGGCAGGTCACCCGCGTGCGCCCCCGCCGGGTTCAGGCGCCCGTGCTGCTTGCTGCCTGGATTGAAGTGCGCCCCCGCGGAGGTGAACTCGGGCGGCTCGCAGAGGCCGACCGCGTGGACGTGCAGGCCGTGGGTGCCCGGGGGCATCCGGTAGGCGGTCACCGCGATCCGGACGCCCTCGGGAGTCTGGATCAGCGTCGCCACGCCCACCTGCGTCCCTTCTTTGTCCTTGAGCACGGCCTCCCCCGAGAGCGGTCCCTTGTCGGCCGGGGTGCTCGCGCACCCGGCCAGGACCGCGGCCACACCGAGCAGCAGAAGTGGTCTCACCGTTGAGTGCCCTCCCGTTCAGTTGATCTGCGCAATGAGCTGCTGGGCCTTCTCCCGGAAGCGCGCGACGTTCTCCATCTTCACGTGCTCGTAGCCCCGGATCTCGTCGGGCAGCTCGGCGACCTTCACGGCCAGGTCGTGGGTGACCGGGCTCAACCGCACCAGGGCGGTCTCCAGGTGCTGCCGGTACTCGTCGATCAGCTCGCGCTCGACCCGCCGGATCGCCGCGTAGCCGAAGACGTCGAGCCGGGTGCCCCGCAGCCCCTTGAGCGCGGCCAGCACGCGGAAGGCGGGGGTGAACCAGGCGCCGAGACGGATCTTCTTCTTGAGGCCGAGCGCGCGGAGTAGCGGCGGGTGGAGATGCCAGTACGTGCGGATCTTCGGCCCGAACTTCGTCTGCAGCTGAGCCTGCACCGCCGCGTCGAGGTGCAGGCGCGCCACCTCGTACTCGTCCTTGTAGGCCATCAGCTTGAAGAGGTAGCGCGCGGTCGCCTCCGCGAGCCCGCGCTGGCCGGGCGCGCGCTCCGCCTCCACCTGGGCCACCCGCGCCACGAAGTCCACGTACGCGCCCGCGTAGACCGCGTTCTGGTAGGCGATCAGCTCCGGGACCCGCACCGCGAGCAGGCGCCTCAGCTCGCCGGAGGCGCCCACCCGATCCACCAGCGCCTGCGCCTCCGGGCTCAGCGCGGCGAGCGGCTCCGCGACGCGGACGGTGGCCTGGGCGACCGCCGCCTCCACCTGCTGGCGATCCACCACCGCCATGCGGCCCCACCGGAACGCGAGCAGGTTCATGTCGACCGAGACGCCGTTGAGCCGGATCGCTTTCTCGATCGCGGCCCCCGAGACCGGCAGGGCCCCCGCCTGGTAGGCCGCGCCCAGCATGATCGGGTTCACCGCCATGTGATCGCCGAAGAGCGCCTCCGCGATGGCCTGGGCGTCGAGGTAGACGTTGGGATCCTTGCGGGTTACCCGGTCGATGCTCATCAGCATGCTGCTGAGCTCGGGGAAGTGCACCGCGGTGTCCACCACCATCTGGCCGGTGGGGATCTGGCTGGTGGAGACCACCGCGATGGTCCGCCCCGACTCCGCCTTGTCGAGGTTGACCGGGTCGGTGGCCACCAGCAGGTCGAAGCCCAGGTAGAGGTCGGCGAAGCCGGCCGAGATCTTGTTGGCGGACTCGATCCCGGCCGTCGAGATCTTCAGGTCGGAGACCACCGGCCCGCCCTTCTGGCTGAGCCCGGTCTGGTCGAGGCCGCGCACGTGACGGCCGTCGAGCATCGCGGCGGTGCCGACGATCTGGTTCATGGTCACCACCCCGGTGCCGCCGATGCCCATCATGTGCAGCGCGAAGCCGTCGGCCGGCACCTTGAGGGACGGCTCGGGCAGATCGGCCTCGAGCGGGGTCAGGCGCCGCTCCCGCTTGGGCGCCGCGCCCGCGCCCTCGACCGTGAGGAACGACGGGCAGTCGCCGAGCAGGCACGAGTAGTCCTTGTTGCAGGAGGACTGGTGGATCGCGGTCTTGCGCCCGAACTCGGTGTCGATCGGCTGGACCGAGAGGCAGTTCGACTTCTTGCCGCAGTCCCCGCAGCCCTCGCACACCCGCTCGTTGATGAACACGCGGGTTAGCGGATCCGCCATCTTGCCCCGCTTGCGCAGGCGCCGTTTCTCCGCCGCGCAGTGCTGGTCGTGGATGAGCACGGTGACCCCGCGGGTGGCCGCGAGCACCGACTGGGCCTCGAGGAGCCGGTCGCGGTGCCACACCTCTGCGTTGCTCGCGATGGAGGTGCCCGAGTACTTGGCGGTGTCGTCGCTCGTGATGATGATCTTCTTCACGCCCTCGGCCTCGAGCCGCCGGCTCAGCGCGGGGATGGGGAGCGCTCCCGCCGCGTTCTGCCCGCCGGTCATCGCCACCGCGCCGTTGTAGAGGATCTTGTAGGTGATGTTCACGCCCGAGGCGACCGCGTAGTTGAGCGCGAGGCCGCCCGAGTGGAAGAAGGTGCCGTCGCCGATGTTCTGGAAGAGGTGCGGGGTCTCGGTGAAGGGCGCGACGCCGATCCACTGGGCGCCCTCCGCCCCCATGTGGGTGACCCCGATGATGCCCCGGTCCATGCCCATCGCCATGCCGTGGCAGCCGATGCCCGCCGCGGCCACGCTGCCCTCGGGCACCACGGTGGAGCGGTTGTGCGGGCAGCCCGAGCAAAAGAAGGCGGAGCGGGCCAGGGTGAACGTCCTCGGCCGGCGCTTCAGCTCGTCGAGGTGCTGGATGCGCGCCTCCACCGAGTCGATGCGGATGCGGCGCGCCAGGCGCTTGGCGATCGCGCGGGCGATGAGGTCCGAGTCGAGCTCGCCCACCGGGGCGATCAGCGGTCGGTCCTCCTCGTCGAGCTTGCCCACCACCTGCGGGCGGTCGGTCTGTCCGTAGAGGATGTCCTTGCAGAACATCTCGAGGAACGAGCGCTTCTCCTCGACGACCAGGACCTCCTGGAGGCCGCGCGCGAACTCGCGCACCACCCGCGACTCCATCGGGAACAGCATCCCCATCTTGAGGATGCGGATGCCGTAACGGCGCAGCGCGGTCTCGTCGAGCCCTAGCTCGGAGAACGCCTGCCGCACGTCGTAGTAGGTCTTGCCGCTGGTGAGGATGCCGAGCCACGCGTTCGGGGTCGGGACCGTGATCCGGTTGAGCTTGTTCTCGTAGGCGTAGCGCCGCGCCAGCTCGAGCCGCGCCCCGTGGATGGTGCGCTCCATGTCGAGGCCGTACGGCGGGATCAGGTTCACGTTGATCTGGGGCTGGAAGGGCTTGCCGTCCAGCTCGACCACCGGGATGATCGGGCTCACCCGGTCCGCGTCCACCTCGGCGGTGCCGATCTCGTCGGCCACGTTGGTGACGATCTTGACCCCGACCCACAGCCCGGACGTGCGCGAGAGCATGAAGCCGTGCAGGCCAAGGTCGAGGATCTCCTGCACGTTGCCGGGGTAGATCGTGGGGATGAACGCGTCGTAGAGGGCGACCTCGGAGGCGCTCGGCAGGGTCGAAGACTTCGAAAGTGGATCATCCCCCGCCAGCGCGAGCACGCCGCCGTTCTTGCCCACCCCCGCGTAGTTGGCGTGCTTGAAGAGGTCACCGGTGCGGTCGACGCCCGGCGCCTTGCCGTACCACATACCGAGCACGCCGTCGTACTTGGGCTTGGGGAAGAGTCCCGCCATCTGGCTGCCGAAGACCGCGGTGGCGCCCAGGTCCTCGTTGAGACCCGAGGAGAAGACCACGTCGTGCGCCTTGAGCAGCACCGCGAGGCGCTCGAGGGTCTGGTCGAACCCTCCCAGCGGCGAGCCCCGGTAGCCGGAGATGAACGTCGCGGTGTTGAGGCCACGGCGGAGGTCGGCGCGGTGGTGGTCGAGCGGCAGCCGCACCAGCGCCTGGATGCCGGACAGGAAGATGCGACCGCGCTCCTGGGTGTACTTGGCCTCGAGCGAGAACTCCCCGGTCTGTGTGGTCATGAGCCCCCCTTGGGGGAACGACGGTGTTGGACGACCCGACGACGGCCATATCGTAGTCGGGAAAGGCGTTTCTGGCAACCGGGATCGGCCGGCCTAGCGCGTGAGCAAGGGCAGCAGGTACGGCCAGAGCCGGTCGACCACGATCGCGTACCCCTCCGCGGTCGGGTGGATGCCGTCCCCCTGATTGAGGCGGGGGATCGCGCCGACCCCGTCGAGGAAGAACGGCATGATCGCCGCCCGATGCGCGCGGGCCACCTCGCCGTAGAGGCGGTGGAAGTCCTCCGCGTAGCGGTCTCCGTAGTTCGGCGGCAACCGCATGCCCACCACCAGCACCCGCGCGCCCGCGGACTGGAAGCGGGAGATCATCTGATCGAGGTTGGCGCGCACCCCGGCGAGCTTCTGGCCGCGCAGGGCGTCGTTGACCCCGAGCTCCAGGATCACGATTTCGGGCTTGAGCCGGAGCGCCCAGTCGACGCGCCGCACTCCGCCCGCCGTGGTGTCGCCCGAGACGCCCGCGTTCACCACGCGGTAGTCGTAACCCTCGCGCTTGAGCCGCTCCCCGAGCCGTGCCGGGTAGGTCTGGTCCGCCGGCACCCCCTGCCCCGCGGTGAGGCTGTCGCCGAAGGCCACGATGATTCGTCCCGACTGGACATCGGGCGGCGGGGCGGCGGGCGCCGCCGCGCAGGCGGGGAGCTCCAGCACCAGGAGCAGCAGGGCGAGGAGGCCGCGCATGTCGCCAGTGTAGTATGGGCCGTGCGCCCGCACCGGCTGCTCCGGCTAACGGTGTGCGCGGCCGGGCTCGCGACGTCGTGCGGCCTGGCCGCGCCCCATCGCGCCGCCGCGCTCGAGGCCAGAGAGCTCGGCGTGGTCGTCAACACCGCCGATCCCTACAGCGTCGAGATCGGCGAATACTACGTGCGGCGCCGCGGGATCCCCCGCGCCAACGTGGTCTTCGTCACCCTGCCGGTCGGCCACGGCGAGATCACCCGCGCGGCGTTCGAGCCGGCCCGGGCCCAGGTCCAGGCCGGCCTTCCCCGGAGCGTCCAGGCGCTCGCGCTCGCGTGGACCGCCCCGTACCGGGTCGAGTGCCTCTCGGTCACCACTGCGTTCGCCTTCGGCTTCGACCCCGCCTTCTGCGCGGAGGGCTGCCGCCGCACGCGCGCGAGCCCCTACTTCGACTCGCCGAGCGCGGCCCCGTTCCGGGATCTGGGGCTCCGCCCCGCGATGCTGCTGGCCGGATCGAGCGTGGCGGAGGGCAAGGCCCTGATCGATCGCGGGATGACCGCCGACTCCTCGTTCCCTTCCGGCACCGCCTATCTCCTCTCCACCTCCGACCGCGCCCGCAACGCGCGCGCGTCCCGGTACGCGCTCGCCACCGCCCTCGACGTGCCGGTGCGCGTGCGGCGCGTCGACGCCGACGCGCTGCGGGACCGGCGCGACGTGCTCTTCTACTTCACCGGCGCGGTGTCGGTGGCGGGTCTCGACACCCTGCGCTTCCTGCCCGGCGCCATCGCCGATCACCTCACCTCCACCGGCGGCGTGCTGGACGGGCACGACCAGATGAGCGTGCTGCGCTGGCTCGAGGCGGGCGTCACCGCCAGCTACGGCGCCGTCATGGAGCCGTGCAACTTCCCGGCGAAGTTCCCGCAGCCGGCGGTGGTGATCGCCCGCTACGCGCGCGGGGAGACCGCGATCGAGGCGTACTGGAAAAGCGTGGCCTGGCCCGGCCAAGGGGTATTCGTGGGCGAGCCCCTCGCCGCCCCGTTCCGCCCGCGCGCTCGCTAGTCGGCTATCCGGTATGGCCCTGCGCCTGCATGCAGCGCGCGTAGGCGGCCTGGGCCTCCTGGTTATTCTTGTGTATGTCGTTCAGGCCATACAACGTCCCGCCCACCGCTCCAACAAGCCCCCCAATCGCCGCACCCGTTCCGGCACCTCTGCCGCCGCCCGCGATCGCGCCTCCTGCCGCTCCGACCGCCGCCCCGCCTAGGCCGCCGATCGCGGTGTCCTTCACCACCCCGATGGTCTTGTCCCGCTGACTGGGCGGTGTTGCCACGTACTGGTTACATTTCTCGATTGCCGCTTGAGGCGGGACTGCGGAGGCCTGGCGTGAGGTCGTGGCTGGCGCCACCGGCGGCTTCGCGGGCGCCGGTGTGCCGACGGTTTGCTGGGCCGGCTTGGTCCCCGTCCAGTTCGCCACCACGATCCCGGTGACCACGGCAGTGACGATCATCAGAGCCATCGCGATCGCTGTTAGCTTCCACGGGTTGCTCCAGCTGTTGTCCATCTCGCCCTCCTCGCGGTTACTCCGCCGGCGCAATGATGTCCGCCCGAGGAGCCCCCACCACGCTGGCTTCTCGGCCGGTTCCGGCGTCGGCATGTTTGCCAGGGCCGAAGGACCGGCAAGTCCCGTACCTGTTTCGCAAGGATGTGATTCTGCGTTCGGAGGGTGCGTCCGTCCTTGGACAGCCGGTAAAGTCTCCGGGAACGACTCGGTAAAAGAGGGCCGTGGGCCGCGACCCGTCCCCGCGGCGGCGTGTCGTGGCGTGTAGTATGGACGCCATCATGATCAGCGTGTCCTCGCTATCCATGCGTCTCACGAGCGGCGGTCACGCGGTCGACGTGCTCACCGATGTGTCGCTCGAGGTACCGGCCGGGCAATTCGTCGCCATCGCGGGGCCGTCGGGCAGCGGCAAGTCCACCCTGCTGGGGCTGATCGCCGGGCTCGACCAGCCGACCGGAGGCCGCATCGAG
>Ga0070698_100005274_pt1 | contig 14138 bp, 26 predicted proteins | sample KBSK1502metaG_FD_65477 | JGI IMG/M metagenome (GOLD analysis project Ga0070698, IMG submission 65477) | Corn, switchgrass and miscanthus rhizosphere microbial communities from Kellogg Biological Station, Michigan, USA - KBS K1-50-2 metaG | ecosystem: Host-associated > Plants > Roots >...
TGACCTATGCGAGTACAGAGACTCAAGCCAACCACTGCAACCGCGCGGCGGCGCGTGGTGGAACTCCGAGCCATTCTCAACCATCCTCGGAGCCGGGCAGCCGAGAAGACCGAAGCGCTGGCCGAACTAGACAAGCTGTCGCCGCCAGTCACCGAGTCGAACCGCCATCTGCTCGCGAGAGGCACACGCGGTCGGCCGCGAGTCCACAGCCAAGAAATCGTTGCGGATATATCGGCACGACGCGGGGCCGGAGAGACCCTCCAATCCATCGCGTCCATCACCGGAGTCCCGTACTCGACGGTTCGGTACGTTCTAAGGCGCTCTGCCAAGGTGCAGTCGTGAAGCACGGACAAAGCGGAGGATACGGAGGCAAGAAGCGCACGCCCACCTACATAAGTTGGCACCGTGCGCACCGCCGCTGCACAGCGAAGCCGGGGACGAAGCACTACCGAAATTACGCCTCGAAAGGGATTAGGGTCTGCGCGCGCTGGTCGGGCACGGACGGCTTTGCGAACTTTCTGGCCGACATGGGGCCAAGACCCGCAGGCACCACCATCCACCGGCTGAAGAACGAACTGGGCTACGAGCCCGGCAACTGCGTGTGGGCGACTGCTGAGGTCCAGGGGCGCGAGAAGTCCACGACGAAGCTCTCGATGGAACAAGCCCAGGAGATTCGCGGTCTGGTGGGCGAAGGCGCAAGGCAGAAAGATGTTGCACAGCGCCTCAACGTATCGGCCAACGCGGTCTATTCGGTCGTGTACAACAAGACCTGGAAGGACGCCACCTACACCTACACTCCAAAGCCCAAGCCTTCACCGCGCCTCATAGAGAAAGTGCCTCAGGACCCGGTGTTGCGTCATGCGAAGCGGGTCGAGTGCGGCAGGAGAGCGGTGCAATCGCCTAAGTATCTCGCGCACATGGAGGCGTTGCGACAGGACCCTGAATATCGCGCGAAGCAGGTTGAGTGGGGTCGGCGTGCTGTAACAAGTCCCGGCTATCTTGCTCATCTCGAAAGACTGAATCAAGACCCGGAGTACCGCGTCCGTCAGGTAGCGCTTGGAAGGCTGCACGGAAGAGCAGCAGAGGCTAAGCTCGACGCGGAAAAGGTCATTGAGATTCGTAAGCTCGCCTCGCAGGGTGAGCCGAAAAAAGCACTGGCGAGAAAGTTCGGCGTCTCGCCTTTGACGATACGAAAGGCCGTCAACAACCTTACTTGGCGCGATGTCGCCTGGCTCAAAGAGGCTGCCTGAAATGCCCAAGACACCCAGACGTGCCATCCCAACTTCCCGAGACGCGAGGCGCCGGGTTAAGCAAATCAGAAAGCTGCTTCGTAACAAGCGCACCGCAAAGCGCGATAGGCCCGCTCTACTCGCAGAGCTTGATGCTTTGGCTCCAATCGTCTCGCAGCCGCCCGTGATTGTCATCGAGCCTGCAGTAGTCACCGAGCCGGTCGCGCTCTCGCCGGAGGTCGCTCCCGACAGTCCCGCGCTAGCCCCGGAGCCGCGCCTCGGTAGCACGCCCGAGAAATGGCTGCGCATCGCTGAGCAGTTGGAAGCCGAGCGCATCGCCAAACGAAGCAAACAGAAAGACGCACCTCCCGCAGAGACGAAGGCTCCCGGCGAATGGGCATCCCCGACTCCCACTCCAGCCCGGCCGGTTCCGAACGACAGTGAAATTGCGAAAATGGCGAAGCGACCGCATCCGCTGGCCCCGCCGAATGATGAGCCGCGAAGTTTGTCATCTGAGGAGCACGAAAAAATCGCGAGCACTCTCATTTCGTGCCACGCGGGGCTGACACAACTTTCAACGACGGACCCGGCGCTTTCGATACAAATTCTCTCCGCAGTCACCACTCAGGTCGCAGAGAGCGGCTACGCTGAGCGGCCTTTTCTCGATGGGCTCTACCGGCGACTACATAGCGCGAAGCACGCGAAGCTCCTGGTGGAGGGCGATACGAACCTGCGGCGATTCGCACAGAACGGGTTTTCTGCGCAACATTCGCGCGCCGTGGAGGCTGTTGAGTTTGAGCTAAAGGCAGGCCGCCCGGCATCCGCTCATTTCCTGGCAACTCTCTACATCAACCTTTGTCAGAGCCTGCTTGCGGAAACCCTTCCAGGCGATAGACCGAGAGTGCAGAGGTTGCTGCCGAGCCTTGCGCACAAGCCAACGCTTGCTGTTCCGCAATTGGTGTATGCGCCTTCAGGCGGCGGTTATTATCCGCAAAATTGAAGCTGAAAAGCTGTACTGAATTCGTCACAGGCTGAGTCAGAGTGAGTTCAAACTTATTCCAGAAAGTGAGTTTGTACTTGGGCGGAAAGACCTGGCTGAAGGCACTCCTTCTCCGGGTCTTTTCATTTTTGCGCGCACATCACGCTTCAAAAAACACGTCACAGAACTTGCTGCTTTCGGCCGCACCGCCTCGTCGGCTGAAATGGGGCGCGATGGATTCAAAGCGGGTCTCCACGCGCCCTGAGTTTCCCTCGCAATTTCTTAGGAGCGACAATGACCGACCAAGAAATCCGAATAGACGCTGCTAGCACTTTTTTTCGGCTAGCCAAAGACTACCAAGACACACCTGAGAATTACGCCGCGATGAACTGCATCCTGGAGGAGTTCGGCTGGTCGGGAGCCCGCGTGAACCATCTTCTGAAATCCTGGGCGATTCTAAAGCAGCGCGCGCCTCAGTCTGTCCCCCACTCAGTCCAGAACGAGGACACGGCTCTCAACGCAGCCGCGTACGCCCTTATCAATAGCGGTCGAGTCTCGCAAGCGAGCATCGCAGCGATGTCGGCCGAAGAGTATCAACGGGCGTGCATGGACCTAGCCTTTGTTCGAGCCGATGAAATTCTGAATCCTCGACCCGCGAACGTGGTTCCTCTAACGAGAGGCGACCACATCCAAGCCGCGCGCACACTGCGCACCGCTGAGGTGCGAGACGAGGACCTGGCTGAAGCCGCACGCGCGGTTCAAGCCTCGCGCGATGCGCACGCTCAAGCATTCGCGAACTATCAAGCTCCGAAAGCTGGACCTGAGGGCGGCATCTACTCGGGTTTTGGTTTTTGTACTGCCTGCTCCCGAGGATTGAATTGCACCGCACATCCCGCCCGCGCGACGCGCCCACACATGACTAAAGCGGAGGCGGAAAGAAACGAAGCCGCACGAAAGCGTGACATGCCAAGCCGAGGCGATGCAGTGAGAGCCGCTGGCAAAGCGCGCCGCGAGGAAATCAGCAAGCGATAGGAGACCTAATGGCGAACTGGACTTGGAATGAACAGTTAGCGGCTTTCAACAAACTGACCGAGCAACTCAAACCTGTTTTCGGAGACCTGCCTCCCGCGAGGTTCAATCTGATACTGGACGAGCATCTGGTTAAAGCGGGGCTTGATCCTCACGCCATTCGGAGCCGCATTGCGAAAGAAGCGGATGTCAGCAAACAGGAATATCGTGAACGCGTTTTTCGAGCAGCAGCAATATTCAAAGCAGCGCATCCCGAAACCGACCCTGTAAACGGTTTCCTACAAAATGAGGCCAACGAACGAACACTTTTTGAGTGGCTTTCACAAAATGAACTTGATGGGACGAGCCCGACCCACTTTGAGGAAGCCTTCGCTAGTTGTAGAGAACGACTCGCGATGCCGGAGCGCAAGCGCATGGCCGCAAGAGTGGAAGTTATCGGCGGAGTGGAAATTTCTCATGAATCTTTGGACCGTCTCTCAGCGAGACAGCTTGAGGCGCTCCTTCAGAACCCGCGCGCGGTCGAGGCTGTCAATGCATTGCCGCCGAGGAACCGATGAGCGGAAAAGTTTTCGGCGGCGCAGACACAAGAGCATTATGCATCTGCGCTAGCGAGGGCTACTGGAAATTGGCGCAGCGTTTCATCACAAAGTAAGAGTCAGCGGATAATTGATAGCCGACAGCCAGCAAAGAGGGGTAACCGTCCCATTCTTGCGGCATCCGTTCTAGCGGAAGTTGTCCTGTTCCTGCACTTGCTGTGGTGCGCTTGGGTGTTGCTAGGCTGGACGGTGACGCGCTGTCGTCGTCGCCTTCTGCGGACACTGCACATCGCTTCACTCATCTACGCCATCATCATCGAGTTAGTTCCTTGGCCGCCGTGCCCGCTCACCGTGGCTGAAACGTGGCTTGAACGTCGCGCGGGCATCGAACCCACACACGGACCGTTTCTGGTACATGTTCTCGATGCGGTTGTGTATCCCGACCTGCCGGAATGGCTCGTTGTTAGCTGCGCGGTGCTTGTTTGCGTGGCGGTCCTATGGATGTATCTGCGGCGCTATATTCGGCGGGACGCGGGTGGACAGTGGTGACGATAACCGCAAAACGAAACTTAGTTTGACAGTGTTGACCCTGTGGCCTAGAGTTTCGCCGGAGGTGAGGCCATGCGAAAAATAGGTATAGCGCTCTTGCTGGGATGCTGCCTCCTCACCGCCGAGGCACAGACTCAGAAAGAGTCGGCTCCACAGGTGCCCAAGGTCAAGGTCGGCGATGTCGCTCCTGATTTCACTTTGGTGGACCAGAACGGCCAGCCCCACTCGCTCCGTGATTACAAGGGAAAAAAGAATGTGGCTTTGGCCTTCTATGTTTGGGCTTTCTCACCGAATTGAACGCAGGAGATGCGAAACTTCCAGCAGAATCTAGCTAAGCTGGAGGCCGCAGACACCCAGGTCCTGGGTGTTAGCATGGACAGCCCCTTTGCGAACAAAGCATTTGCTGAGCAAAACGGCGTGGCCTTTCCCCTACTTAGTGACATCGGTGGAAAGGTCGTCCAGGAATACGGCATCTACAAGGAATACGACAAATTCAACACGAAGATTCCCGCCGCGCGCCGTGCCACTTACCTGATTGACACGAACGGGAACGTTGTCGACATGCAAGTGGACGCCGATGCCGTTGACCCCACCAAAACCGTGACACTTTGCGAACGCCGGAAGGTTAAAGGATAGGCAGCACTACGAAGAAAGAAGCGCCGAATGGTGTGCTGCACTGGCCATTGCGCTGCGGAGGCTCAGTTCACCCGCAAGGTGGCGGAGCGTGACCTGCGGCGGTACCGACGCCGTGGCGCCGACAGAACCACTCGACTCATGCTGGCGGAGCTTCGGCGTTGGCCGCTGGAGGGACGACACCTGTTGGACGTCGGAGGCGGGATTGGGGTCATCAGTCGTGAGCTTGCCAACACCCGTTTAGCCAGCGCTACGATAGTGGAAGCCTCAACTGCTTATTTGAACGTCGCAAGACGCGAGGTTGGAGCACAGTCACGTTCTACCCAATTTGTCCTTGGCGATTTCGCTGTCATTGCAGGCACGCTACCCGACGCTGACGTGGTCACGCTTGACCGCGTAGTGTGCTGCTACCCTGATGCAGAAGCGCTGCTCGTGGCAGCGGCAGCGCGGACGCGTCAACTGCTGGCCTTCACTTACCCGCGTGACCGTTGGTACGTGCGGACCATGTTCGCATTTGGGAACTTCTGGCTGCGGCTAACACGCAAGAAGTTTCGGGCATTTGTTCACGGGCCGGAGCGCATGGCAGCGGTATTGGAGGCTTCCGGGCTGGTCCGCGCCAAGCAACGTAAAACGCTCGTATGGATGCTCGACCTATATCACCGAGGCGGAGAAGATTGCACAACAGAAGGCTTCCGACCGGACGCCGAGTGGGCCGGTGACGGACGAAGAACTTGCGCATCATCAACGCAACATTGCACAAGACATCATTGATAACGCGACATTGACGCCCCTACAGGCGCGCTTCAAGCGGCTGCCACTGTCCGACGCGCTCGAAGTTTGGGACATGGCTTTGCCGCGCGAGAAAGACGAACTTGTCGGTTTGCTTCGCAAGAAGCGGCAAGCCTATTTGAAGACCCATCGCGCTGCCGAGCGAGCCTCGGACCCGAACTGGCGCAGGCTGCAAGGAATTTTCGGTCAGTAATTCGTAGCAAGGCCCGCTCTCCAGAGCCGCCCTCCCTAAGCAACCACATAACGCGACCTTATTCTGTCGACAAGTGCGCGTACGCGAGGCGCTGATGAACATTCTGGCTGCCGTGGACCACGAGCCAATACTTCCGCGCAACAAATCCATTGTGCGGCGCGAGGTCCAGGTAATCAGTAGTGCGGTAAGTGGACAGGACGGCGAGAGCAGCGGGAAGAGCGCGGGCTGTCGAGCCTAAAAACGAAGGCCCCGGCTGACTGCGCCGGGACCTCGTGTGCTCCAGCACCCCATTCTCCAAGGGGCCTGAAGGTCTTCGACTATACCACAATTACTGCTAGGTTAGTTATTGGAGTTCATAGCCGGGAAGGCCTGGCAGGCAGCCGAGGTTCCCGGAGCAGCCGGACCAGTCGGGTCCTTACGCACTACGCCATCTTCGGAGGCGCAGAACGTACTGGTGCCAGTGACGTTCTTCGTAATAGCCACTGCCGATGCCACGAACTGAGAGTTGTTCACCCCGCCGCCTAAGGCCGCAAGGGTGTAGCCGCTCTTAGTGCCGGCCGATATAATCGGATCGACCAGACACGCCGTAGCTACTGTCGGAGTGCAAGGCAGAGCGCCGCCGAGGTTACCCAGGGCAGCAGGATAGCCGACACCGTAGGTGGAGGCGTAGGAAATCTCCGCCGTCACAATGGAGCGAACAGAACCCGCCGCCGAAGCCTCGTTCGCCGCGATTTTCGAGCGGAGGAGGTTCGGAATTGCGATGGCCGCGATAATCAAAATGATTGCGACCACGATGAGCAACTCAATCAAAGAGAAACCCTTTTGCCTTTTCATTCAATTCTCCTAGTAGTTTTTTGGGCGCACCTGCGCCGCACACTCAACGTGCAATCCGCGCTCCAGACGCAGGCACCTAATGATTTCAACGAGTTAGCGTAGGCGGGTCCTAGTACTACCGCGCGTTTGGACACTTTTTGTCAGCGTTAGGTAGACACTATTTGGCAGTGAGTTGTCTAAAAAATTCGCTTCGGTCGAAGGGGCAGTCTGTGCGTGGAATATCCATGCGCTTCACCGGCAAGCTTGCGGCCCGGCGGCCGCAATGCTCATGACCGTTGCAGAAGTTTCGCAACACCGAAACCTAGCACGAGCATCACGATGAACCCGGCCCAATAGGTTACGCTTCTCGTACACAAACCCTATAGTGAACGCCGTGACGCCGCCTGATGGAAGTTGTCGTGGGACTTTCAAATACAAATAGACGAGCGTGTAGATGATGCACAACAACAGGCCGAATAGAGTGCCCTTCATGCTTACCTCCTCGGCACTATGTTGTCCAGCCCCTGCTCGCGATATCGCAGTTTCGTGCAATTCAATCTGAGGCCGACGGTCATCTCTAAAATCGTTCTGAATCAGATTTGGAAAGAAGCCGTAGCTGCGTAGTTTCACTCCGTCACAGAGCAAGTCTCAGAGACTCCCGAGGACAACAACAGTGCATTCCGTTAAACGCGCCGTCGTAGTCGATTCGTCTCTTTCGAGGTGCCCCCACTCTATCTATTTAGCAAGGGAGGATGAGCGCGCGAGTGGATTCGCCTGGTACTGCGTGAATTGCCGTCGCGAAGGATTTGGTCGTGAATATTCGTACGGTGGCGGCGACGGGAAGGCCCGAAACCTGCTCATGAGCGAACGGTACACCGGCTCGCCGAGACTCCAGCGAGAAACGGCAAACAAAAGTGAAGCGCGGTCGAATTTTTGTCCGAAGTGCCAGGGTGCTTACAGGTACAAAATAGAGAAATCGGCAGACGTCGAATGTGCAGAGTGTGGATGCCGATGGCGGCCAATCAGACGGAGTGATTCTGACTTCGCGGAGGCGGCCGCGTGAAGCTACAAGATTTAGCGGGAGAGCGATTCGGAAGATGGATTGTGCTGCGATGGGCTGGAAAAGACAAACACCGCAATGCTCTCTGGCTCTGCCGATGCGATTGCGGTAAGGAACGCGTTGTCACAAGCAACAGCCTGCGAACAGGCCACACCAAGAGTTGTGGCTGTCTGAGTCGAGAAATCGCAGCGCAAAGACAGTACAAGCACGGTCACGCACGTCGCAACGAAACGCCAGAATATCGCACCTGGAAAGCCATGCTGACTCGTTGCTGCAATCCTCATGCCCCAAACTACCCTGATTACGGAGGTCGTGGCATCACCGTCTGCGACCGTTGGCGTGACTCGTTCGGCTCGTTTCTAGTGGACATGGGCGAGAAGCCGGAGCCAAAGCACCTCTACTCTATCGACCGAATCAACAACGAGGCCCACTACGAGCCGGGAAATTGCCGATGGGCTACTTGGAGCGAACAGATGCGCAATCGGCGGCCAGCGATTCAATGGAAGAAGGCAGCATGAATGAGTCTAGATTCCTGACTTCGCAAAACGGACTCTCTTACCAAGACCTCACCCGTTTACGTATGATTCGTCGCGGCAAGGGTCCTGGTCAACGCCTAATCCCAGAATGGAGCCAATCGGACGAATGCGTCCGCGCAGTGGTGCTTGAAAAACTCAGGATGTATTGCCGGTTCTACGGTCTCGCGGGGAGTGCGCGGAGTCTGAAGAATGCGGACGTACACGAGTTGGCCGAGGTCACTCGCTTAGCCCCGGCCGCGATGCAGAAATACCTTGCGGATAAATCCATTCCAGAGAGTCAGAAGCGAAACATTCGCAGCCATCTTGCAGTGAAGCACAATCGAGCGGAGGTTCTCGTCGCTATCATCTATCGGGCGTATCGCCTGGGTCGGACCTCGGTTGATATCGGAACTGAGTTAGGCATTGCTCCCACTACCGTGAGGCAAGTCCTTCGCAGGCTTAACGACACGGCTCGCATCCTTTTCCCGAACAGGTGCACGGCGCCCAGAACTTACGGCGGACGTCTGTCGCGCCGGAACTACTTGGACAAGCTCGAAGCCGACGCGCGGCGCTTACTGTCCCGAATGCAAGAGAGAAAATCGGCCTGTCTCGCGCGCATCAACCGACTCTCCAATAGTAAGCGCAGAGGTGACCCGAGCTTGGAGTTAAAAAAGGAACAAGAACTGCTTGCTCGCTATGACGAGCGCGTAGCCGCGCGCCAAGCCCGGCTTGATGAAATCGTCCGCCCACAGACCGAGCGTGACGCCGAAAGACGCAAGGTACTTGTCTACAGCGCACCAAAGAAGGAATTGCTCCGGGGGACCGCAGCACCAGCAAAATTAGCAGCTTAAATCGTCAAAAGAGGAAGCAAATGCCAGCACCACAAATCCTAAGAAATGGACAGATGTTGAACGGACCCTCATCGGTGTGTCGGATTCATGTTGCGGAGCCAACTCTGGCAGGAGTCCTTACTGTCAAAGACGGCACGACCGTGGTCGCGACCATGTCGTGGGGAGGTCCCGGAACGCCGGAACCAGCCGCCATCACCTTCAATCCACCGAAGTCATTTACGACGGGCGTGCACATCTCGAACACAATGGGTGGGAACGTTCACGTGTACATTCAAGGCGCCACCGGCTTCGGGGGCTGACCTTTATCGCAGGGTGAGCCGCGTGCTCACAGTCCTCACAAACCACAGGAGCGCGCCGCTTCCGATAAGTAGACCAATCGCACATCCGCTGATTCCAACCGCAAAGTTGCGGACGAACCGGACATCGAACGCTACATTCCCAAATGGACTCACGCCCTTCGGCATCAGCACATAAACCGAGGCTGTGCCGAAAATGGCAAGAAGCGCCAACCCTGACAAGACTCCCCGCAGAAACATAAGAGTCCTCCCTCCAGAAACCGGACAAACCCTATAGCGCCAAGTATCGCGTAGGTCAATAGACCTGCCTGGGCGTCGTTCGGCGTGGTCGGGTCGTCGCCCATTTGCTGTCAGGAACTTCCTTTTTATGGCAGACAACTCCTCAATCATTCACGCAGCGATGGCATCCAAGCCGTTGAGGGCCTCGCCGCATTCGGCCAAGTTTGACTCTGAAGACCCGACCCGTCCACTCTACCTGCCCTAAAACTGTCCTATAGGGTAGATGACCTCAAACCCGCACTCGCATAGTTTCACACATTTCAGTCGGAGGAGGTCCTTGAATAATTCAGAACTTAAATATCCTCAGTGGCAACTCCCTTACAGGGAAGCAATCCTAGAATTCGACCGTAACAGGCTGCCAGACAAAATACAGAAGGCGGAAAGCGCAGTCCGCGAGCGGCTGCAGGTGCTAGAACAGCGAGCAAACGGTCAGGAGGAGCGACAGGCTCTGAGTGACGCTATTTCCACTTTGACAATTCTCAAGCGCTGAGAGCGTCGGTGCCGGATGCAGCGGACGGCCTTGGGGTGCGGCTTAGCAATTCTGCGATAGATTCCGTCAGCCTGGTCATTCCATCCGGTTTCCCAAGAACCTTATCGACGCCAACGGCTCTTGCTAGGGATTGACCGACACTATCCTCGTGCATGGTGAACAGAATTATCGGAACGGCGGGCATCAATCGTTTCAGAACGGATGCGGCTTCCGCGCCGTTCATGCGCGGCATCGATAGGTCGAGGCAAATCAAATCAGGCTTGAGTTGCTTCGCTTTCTCGATGGCGTCGGCGCCGTCTTCAGCTTCGCCGCAAATTGTGTAGCCCGTGTTCTCCAGCAGCGATTTTATAAGGTATCGAATAGACGGGTTGTCATCTACTACGAGGATGTTCTTGGGCATGGGCGACCCCTCTTAGGCGCAAGGAGTATCCTGGTGGACCGTCCATGCCAGCAATACGCCGCTTTCCCGATGACGCCAATTGGTAAATAACGAAGAAACCTGTGGTACGCTGGTCTCCACGTCTCCTGCCAGGAAGGTCCTTTATGGCAGACAACTCCTCAAGCAGCGCAGTCCGAAGTCAGAAGACACGACACTACCTCGAAACGCTCATTTGATGAACCGCCGAACATCGCGCAAGGAGGGCAGGGGTCGTGGTGTAAAAAGGATGTTCTAAGGGTTCGAGGCGTCTGACCGCCGAAGCTAGGTTGTTGCGAATCGCTTCAAGGTTTCAAAGGGCTGGCTCGCGCAAGCAAAGCATAAAGGGCCAGCACAGCATAGAAAAACATAAACGCTACAGGTACCCACTGCTCGCTGTGCGTCAGCGGTCTATATTTCTTCGCGTCACAACCCCAGCCCCACACGTGCCATTCGTACTTGAAGAGTGCTGCGGGAAGGTGAGACTCAAGCTCATGTATCACCTTGAACATCGCAGTGTTCAGGTCTTTGTAAGACTTCACCACGCGGAGCCAAACGAACGACACAAGCATTCCGGTCAACGGTATTGCCGCGTTCCAACGATGCTTTCCGAATGAAGACAGTCTGCTGCTGGGTCTGACCGCTCACCGGTCACCCCGGACCAGATTCTTGAGATTGTCCCAACTCCATTTATATAGTTTGTCGGAAGCCTTGGCTGACGCGGGCCGCGTGCAAGTTTTGTCAGCATATCCTGCGAGCAAAAAGTATGGTTTCTTTTCTTCTTGAGCGATTTTAAGCTCTACGTCCACGCCTGTGGCTTTGTGGGTTTTTTCGCCGCAAATCACTATTACAAGGTCGCTCGCTCTAATCCTTGCTCTCACCTTTTCCTTCCAGTCGCTCTGCGCAAACGGCTCTTTGACGGACCAATCGTGCATCTCAAAATTCGTATCAGGGTGCTTCGATCGACCAAACAGAAAGTTCACGAAGGGTTGAATCGTTGTCGTAGGCAAAGGCAACGAACGCGCTGGGCGGCTTCGCCATGACGCGCATTCTAAGCCACACGTTGGCGAAAGTAAAGCGAATATGCTAGGCTGGCTATGGACGAAGGCCGCAAGCGCGTGCTCGCAATCGTCACCGCTAACTTGGTTGCGCGACGACTCCGGTGTGCCCGCATGCGAAGGCTTCGTGATGACCGCGCTAGGAGTAGCTGAGCGCATCATAGCAATCATTGACCACAAGTATGGGTCATCGTGAGATTTCCTGAGACGGAGAGAGGCATGAGCAAGAATCCGCCCGATTGGTGGGCACGTGTTTTGGGCACATTTGGTATTCTCATTGGCCTCGCGGACTCACCCTAAATTACCTCAACAATCGCTGGCAAAAAGACGCGTACGATAAGAGTCAAGAGGAGAGAATCTTCGTCCAACTCAGCGCGGCGTATAATTTTTCAAGTCTCTTACAGTCGCAGAAAACTAAAGAGCCCCGCCGCGCGAGGAGAACTCGTAGTTGAAGTCGTAAATCTCGGCATGCAACCCATGTACCTCAAAAGCATAACTGGTGAAGTTGAGGGACGCAGAGCTTCCTTTTACGAGCATGACCCCCTTAATACAAAAGAGCCAATGCGGCGACTCGAACCCGGCGAAGCAGCAGACTACAAAATAGACTGGCGGGAGTCCTCGCTGGAGGAACAAGCAAGGGGAATCGTAGAGGTTGCGACAACAAAGAAACGGTTCTCTCAGCCCGCACAGCTTAACAGGGTTACGGTAAGCGATTTTATAACACTGCTGGCTATTACGCCGGGTGTCCGCCACCCTGCTCGACACAACTAGTTGTGGAAGCAGCGCGGTGCGAACTCAGACACTAGCTCGACACCCTCGTTGACGAACCGCCCGGCTATCGCGCAGGAGGGAAGGGCGTCGTCGTCCCGGCTGCCCGACTTGCAAGAAGCGACTCAATTGGTCGAGCATCCCCCCTTTTTCGCCAACGATGTGTTGCCCCGGATTATCGGCGATGTCCTATCGTCCGGGTGACGGATTCACTTTTCGGATTCGGCCTTCTCCAAACAGGCAGGATTTGTGCAGAGTGTCTTGGTGTTGTCCGCCCACGTCGCGGTCACAACCTTTTGACCCGCAATCGGCGCATGCGCGTTGGGCACAAACCGGCATGGGTTCGCCTCAGTGCAGCCGCAATAGCGACTCACGCCGGGCTTCAAGTTGGGCCCGTCGGTTTTATGCGAGGCTCTCTCGGGGAAAGGGATTATTGTCGATGCGACCTTCAGCACATCAAACCCGGAAGAACTCTTTGTTCTTCAAACCATCCCTGTTCTTCAGGTCGCACCATGAACGCCGTTGGGTGCAGCTTTCTCAAGTCGCCGTTCTTGGGCACATTTCACGATTTGCTCGTTCATGGGAGCTACGCGAAGCCTTTTTCTTCCTGGCTCTTGACATGGCATTCGTGATGCACGAGCCGAGTGTTCTGTTCCGTGTAGCCGTCCATCGCGTTTACGCGGTCAAGTTCTGAACCGCGTTTCGCAGTTCCTTGCCGCATTCTGCACAAGGGCCCTTCTGAGAAATCATCTTGTTCAGCTTGAGCAGCCTCCTTTGCATCGGTTTGCTCCGCTCGTCGTGAGAGAGGGGGACATAGACGAATCGCCGCAAAGCCCACGTAGGCGCTTTGTCGCCCTTCGCAGCCATTGATGAGTAAGCGCACGCCTTCCAGGATTTGGTGTGCATGAACGCGCTCGGCTTCTGAAAGACGGCGATTACCTGTCTTATTCTCAGCCATTTCACTGCTAACCAAAGAGGGAGAATCGCTTTTCTCCGCGCGAGGAGCAGCAGACCCACGAACCACCAAATAGATGTTACGCTCTCCAAAGAAACCGTCCAAAGTATCCGGCTTCAGAGACTCAACCATAAAACGGTTCGGAACGCGAGCGAACTAGGAACCGCGCTGTATCAGCGCGTTGATTGTTGCCACATACTCATCCGTGGGCCGTTCGCACGGTTCAAAGTCACCTTCCATTGCCCAAAAATCTCTAAGCTTGTCAGCGAACCTTTCGTCTTGATGGAACAGGTATTCAGTGTGGCCGTGCTCTATCTTGGTGTCCATGATTGTGCCTATGCGGGTTCTGGGCGCATCCACAAGGCGCACATACTGCTCTGGGTTGTTCGTCATCGCTCTGTCTCCAATGCTAAGTCTTTTTTGGTTTGCGTTTTTTCATTTTCACCAAATCCTTCTCACTCATCAGCACGGCCTGTCCACACACAAGACCGCCAAAAAACGCTTCGCTGAGAAGCAGCAAAACCTGCACTCTGAATCGCGCTTCGTCTTTGGTGGTGTGCAGTGCTGAAATCTCCTCATCCAGTTTCGGCGCGTGTCAACGACCTTGAGACACATGCTCACGGAGTTTAGTGAGTTTTTTCATGTGAGTTGGACGGGCCTGTTGATCCAGGCCTCCATGGGCACGACCGGTGGTCTGGGAG